>Ga0116229_10016111_pt1 | contig 10079 bp, 6 predicted proteins | sample S1TSphgellanicum_3_FD_87313 | JGI IMG/M metagenome (GOLD analysis project Ga0116229, IMG submission 87313) | Host-associated microbial communities from peat moss isolated from Minnesota, USA - S1T2_Fc - Sphagnum magellanicum MG | ecosystem: Host-associated > Plants > Peat moss > Unclassified... | reverse complement strand
GGCATGTTATGCAGGATGAATGCGGCCGCTGTATAGGTGCGGGCCATGCCCGCCCCGAGGTTGAAGGACTCGGGACCCCACAATGGAGGAACGGCGTAGCGCCCGTCAGATCCCCGCAGACCCTCGCCCTGCGCTTGATGGCAGGAGGCACAGTGCTCCGCATAAACGACCGGGCCGCGTTCCGGGCGCGGTACGAGCTTTTCGTCGATCGTCCCAAAGCCACGGCCAGGGGGGCTCGTTCCCGTTGCCGTACCTTCGGAGAGCCATTGGATATACGCCAGAATCGCGACCATCGCCTCGGAATCGTAGGCCAGAGGGCGCCCGTTCATAGAGCGCTCCATACAGTCGTTGATCCGCTCCTCAAGGGTGATGAGCTTGCCGTTGCGCGCGCGATATTCGGGAAAGACCCCCCAGATTCCCGTCCACGGGGAAGCGCGGGACGCGGTACCACCCTTTAGGTGACAGTTCGTGCAGACGAGGCCGTTGCCGACCGACTCGGGCAAGGCCCGAGCGGTGTCCGAGACGATCCGACGGCCCTCTTGCACAGCAACGCCTCGGGGACCTTCAGGCAATGGGCGTTCTGGTGACGGCGGCGCGGCGCTCGCCAGTGCAGCCGGCAGCACGAATCCAAGAAGGACAGCGGTGCGGGCCACGCCACGCGTGAGGTTGCCGGCGATGCAAGAGCGCAGCGCGCCTGCCCCCTGCTTGGCCCACCGCGCCAAAGGGAGCGACGCACCATCATCGCGTCGCCGTACCGACCGTATGGCAACAGGCAGGCTCTCTCGTCCTTGTCGGGTGGATCTCACTGGTCCGGACAGCCTCTGAGAACTTCTCATTTGTATGAAGCCTCACGCCCTCTCCACTGGCGTGCGCTGGCCAGCCCGGCTGGCGCCCCGCCGAGCAGCACAAACAGCGGGCGCCTCCAGTCGACGATTCGTGGCTCTAAGGGTCATAGCGTCTTTGGCGTCAGTTCGGAACCGGTACCGCTCCGACAGGATTCTGCACGCGCCTTGTCAGCATGAGCACCGCGAAAAGCCCGCAGCACGCAGCAAAGGAAAGCCAGATTGCCGGTGCTGCCCCGTTTTGGGTTGTGTGGATGAGCCACGTGGCGATGGCAGGCGTGAACCCTCCAAAGAGCGCCGTAGCCAAACTGTAGGCCAGAGAGAAGCCTGCCGTACGCACTGCGACAGGCATGATCTCCGTCAGGTAAACCACCATCGCGCCGTTGTAGCTCCCGTACAGGAAGGAGAGCCACAATTCGACGGCCAATAGATTACCGAACGACGGGTTGCTGACCAGCCAGTGCATGGCCGGATAGGCCGTCAGGATCGTGAGGATCGTGAATGTCACCAGAACGGGCTTTCGGCCGATCCGGTCGGAGACAGCGCCCATGATGGGTAGCCAGCAGAAATTGGACAAGCCCACAGCCACCGTCACGAGCAGACTCTGATTATCGGGAAGCTTCAGGACATTCTTGCCGAAGGTTGGCGTGTAGGCCGTGATCATGTAGAACGAGACCGTGGTCATGACGACCATCAAGGTGCCCAGAACGACGATCTGCCAGTTCTCCACCATCGACTCGAGGATCTGCCTGACATTGGGACGTTCCTTGCGCGCCAGGAACTCGCCGGTCTCGGCCAGCGAGCGCCGGATGAGGAAGATGAACGGTACGATCAAACACCCGACGATGAAGGGGATGCGCCAACCCCAGTCGGACATTTGCTCGCGCGTGAGCGTGCTGGTCAATAGCGTGCCGAGCAATGCGCCAAACACCACGGCGATCTGCTGACTGGCCGATTGGAAGCTGACGTAGAAACCCTTGTTGCCGGGCGTGGAGATCTCAGCCAGATACACCGAAACACCGCCCAGTTCCACCCCCGCGGAAAATCCCTGGAGGAGGCGGCCCACCAGCACGAGTAGCGGTGCGGCAATACCGATCACGGCGTAGCCCGGAACGAACGCAATCAGAAGCGTTCCCCAGGCCATCAGTCCGAGGGTCAGCACGAGGCCGATGCGTCGGCCCTTCCGGTCGATGTAGGCTCCGAGAATAATCGCGCCCAGAGGGCGCATCAAGAAGCCGGCACCGAATGTCACGAGCGCCTTCATCTCGGAGGCGAACTCGTCACCCTCGGGGAAAAAAGTCGCGGCGATGAACGAGGCATACAGACCGTAGACGATGAAGTCGTACATCTCGAGGATGTTGCCGCTCGTCACGCGCAATACCGCGACCCAGGGTGGCGATTGGGTATCTTTCGGATTCATCGTGTGGTCTCCTCGGTGCGGCCGAGCACCCGACGACTCGGCGGTCGCGTAAGGGTTCTAGTGATGCGATTTTACTGCAGCCACACGCCTAGGACCGACCCCAGGCGCGAGACTCAGGGTAAACCAGAGGTGAGCCCCTCGGCTCCCGCGGCCGATGCCGCACCTTAAATCCGGCACTCGCTTGAGGTGGTCAAGATCGAGACGAAGAGCGCTCATCGCGGTGCATGCGAAGAGCATCTTCCTTGCTCTTAGCAAACAACGAAAGGGAGGTTCAAGCGATGTCAGCAGATCAATCGCCTTGCGGCGCCAGGAGGGGGGCGCGGAAGCGCCGCACCACTCCGCAGTAACTCAGCTCCAGCTCTTTGGCGGTAGGAGATTCATCTTCTGCAGTGCGGCGCGCTCCCTGGCATGGCGATACTTGAAGCGGCGCGATTCGAGCTTCTGACGCACGAGCCGTCGCACCTGAGCCGACCACGCCATGACGGCAGGACGGGGGGCGACCTGCGAGGCCTTCGGTAGCGCATGCCCCAAAAGGCAATCAAGCCAGAGTTCGCGAACCTGATCGACCGTGAAATCGACCGCGCGGACCGCACCGTTGTGCACCATGCCGTGAAAAAGCAGCGGATCTGCGCGTAAGCGGCGCACGGCAGAAAGTACCTCCTGCGCAGAATCAACAGCGATATAGTCCAAGTCACTGCGACGCAAGGCACGATAGGCAGGCTCATCGCCAAGAAGAGCGGGTGTGCCGGCGTGCCAGGCATTGATGAGCTTACTGGCCGGCTTTTGCTGCAACATCGTGGGGGACTCCATGCGGTGCGCGAGCACGAGATCGACATCGGAGTAGTCGAACCATGCATCCTCGCGTATCTCGAACTGGACTCCTAGCTGGGCGAGCGCGGCCTGGAAGCCGGGTTCGGCAAGCCATGCCGACGCAGTGCCCGTGCGCCCAAAGTACGCCATGCGCTCTATGCGGGCACCGCGGCCCGGATCTCGGGCAATCAGACCCGGCTGGGGCCAAACGGGAATCGCGCTTTGCTCGGCAGAACGGGGCAGGCTCTGGTTCTGCACGATCTCCCAGTCGCATACGAAGACCTTGGGTCGGTCGGCACGGACACCCACGATGAAGCATTGATAATAGGGCAGGAGCCATCGATTCAAGGAATCGCGGTGAGCGATGTTGACCGCAGCGGGCTTGAGATTCTCGCTGATCGAAACGCTGATGCCATTGGCCTCGAGGGGACCCTTCAGGCGCAGATACGTCTGGATGATCCAGTTGTTCGGCCCCCCCCGAAAGCGGCCCGCTTGGCGGTCGACATCCTGCTCCTCCAGCTCTCCGATGTCCGCCCAATCGCGCAACAAATGGCGCGCGACAAAATGGACCTCGTAGGCTCGCACCGCCGAGACTGATGCGCGCACGCGCACATCGTGGCGGTCGGAAAGAGGGTCGTCTGCTGGTTTCTGATGCAGCCGCTCTTCGGTGACCTCGGTAGTTGCGCTGGTCGTCAATTCCATCGGCTCTGATGCCATCCACTCCATCCACTGGGTCTGAGGCCCCCGCCCCGATTTCTCGAGGTCGGGGGCCTCCTTTACTGATCGTTCTGTTCGTAAAGCAGGCCTCTATCATCCCAGAACCGCCCGCGAAAAACCGTCATCGACGAAAATCCGATACAACTGTTGTACAGGAAACAGTGCCGCTGGCGGTGCCCGGGGGCGCCCGCATGGCTCTACCGCCTCCTGAGGCCCGGCAGCGCCCCTCCGAGATCGCGCCCACGGCAGGGGCAAACTTTGCAATAATCTGTGCACTTAGTGCAGTTTCTCGGGGCGCGCGAACTGCAATAAACTGGGTTCCTTCCTTTCCCCAACGCCAGTGTAGTCGATACGATGGAGGCTTCTTCCGCCAAGGCCAGGCCTGCCCGACCCCGGGGAGCTTGCGCATCGGTCCGTTTTCCAGCCGTCTCTGAAAGCCCAACATGAGTGCCCGCGAAGGTCCCGCTACCGTCGAAGCCGTCAGTGACGCGGTATTGCGTCAGATCGCCGCCAAAGGACAGGTACGTTCTTACCCTGCCCGAGCGATCCTTCTCAATGAGGGAGACCCTGGCGATTCGCTTTACATCATCCTCAGCGGCAAGGTGAAGGCATTTTCGATCGGAAACTCAGGCAAGGAAGTGGTCTATAACGTCCACGGCCCTGGCGAGTATCTGGGCGAACTCGCGCTCGATGGACGGCCACGGTCGGCCTCCGTGATGACGCTCGAGCCCACGACCTGCTCAGTCGTACAGGGGGCCAACCTGCGCGAATTCATCGCGGAGCACCCTGACTTTGCCCTCCATCTGATTCACAAGCTGATCCGGCTGGTGCGGCAGACGACCGAAAACGTCAAGAGCCTAGCGCTCGATGACGTCTATAGCCGGGTGGTCCGCCTGTTGATGGATCACGCCGTCGAGCGTGATGGACAGATGGTCGTTGAGGAACGCTTCACGCAGCAAGGTATCGCCGACCGGGTCGGTTCCTCGCGCGAGATGGTGAGCCGGATCTTTAAGGAACTGACTGTCGGAAAGTACATCGTGCTGGAGCCCAAGCGGATCCTGATTCTGAAGAAACCCCCCGCGGCCTGGTAGGTTCCTCCCGCCAGACGACGAGAGTGGTCCCAGGCCGCGCCGCATCTCCCTGCAGTTCTCCGCAGATCTCGCTGGCACCCTCCTGCCCTGGACTGGCCTCGAACCCGCCGCCACACCCTAAGCACGTCTCCGGGCAGGTCGCTCCTCCTGTTTGGCGATGTGAATAGGCCACATTTCGGGCGTGAATTGTTCACATGCTGGAGCGCTTCCTAACCTCTACAGTGGGTTGGTCCTGGTCGGGGCCACCTGTCAGGCAGGCCGGGCTCCAAGCCACCAGGACGTTCCACCAACTCTCCTGGAGAATTCAATGCCCGAGCCCCGTGCTCCCGACCCTGATGAGAGCCGCGATGCGGCACGCAGGGACCTCTTCTTCAACGTGCTGCAGGTCGTTTGCATTCTGATCTTCATCGCCTGCGTCGCGCTCGATCCCGAACTCCATCACCTGCCCACTAGCAACACACAGGACGGGACCCGGCTCGTACCCACCGATTGGGACAAGCTGCCGGGTCTGAACGAGCCTCTACCCCGGGCCGCTGGCAGCAGCCGGGAAGGAGCGACATAGCGCGACACCATTGGCGGGGGCAGGCCTCTCCCGTGCCCCATCCTGCGGGTATCCGTCTTCCCTGAATGGCCGGGCGCACCGCCTCCCGGAAGTCAAGCCCGGAAGTCAGGCCTGGAAGTCAAGCCCGGAAGTCAAGCCCGGAAATCAGGCCTGGAAGTCAAGCCTGGAAGTCCTGCCCCTTCCTTCGTATCCAGGAGAATGTCAGAATCGGGACTTGCTCCGCCCTAACAATCGAGCGCCGGGGCGAGTCGAGCAAAAAAAGAATATTTTCGGAGCCAACAAGGTGGCGCGCATCGGGGCGCTCGGCGCGGGTGTCCTTCCCGTCAGATGGAGTTGGCCTGGATCCGAATCGGCGAGCTGTGGGTCGTCAACGCGAACGGCGACCGGTTACGGGCGTCGCCGTGCTCGTGCGACGACTACTGGAAATCCGATGGCCAAGTTGCGCGGGACCCGAGAGGGCCTCGGGGGAGAATGGGATGAAACGGTGGTCGCAAGCGGTCGGACTCGCACTGGGACTGTGCCTGCTATTTCCAGGGGTTGGCACACCGCAGGAGCGCACACCGGGCGCGTCGGATTCCGACACCCTTGCACCGAGTAGCGGGCAGGAGGCCAATCCCGACGCTGCAGGCCCGCGTCGGGGCAATGGTGCGCCAACGAGGCCCTTTCCCGACGAACGGATCAAGGCGCTGCGTCAGCAGCTCGATCAGAGCTCTGACGGCGAGATGCGCTATCAACTCTACGACGAGCTGGCACGGGGTTACTACAACTCCGGCCGTGTCGCCGAATCGCTCAAGGTGCGTGAAGAAATCATCGAGGACTCGGCCATCTCCCCCGGTCGCCGCTCGCTTGCGGCCTCAAGCCTTGCCCTGAGCCTGGCCCTGACGAAGGAATACCAGAGGAGCCAGCGGACGATCACCCGGGCCAAGAGCCTCGCGGCTGACACGAAACCGGCTGAACTCGAGATCCTCTCTCGAGAACCGGCCTATGCCTTCCTTAGTGCAGAGGCGGAAATCGCAAGACGCTTCCTGAATCGCCACGACACTGCCCTGCTCAAGTATCGGGAGGCCTCTGAGCTGGCCTGGGCCAACTTCAACGACCCGACGCTAAGCGAGAAGCGGCATCGCGCGGCTGCCAACGAATTCCTGAACCGCTCCACGGAGCTAGCACGCCTCATGGTCCAGAATAATCGGCGCGCCGAGGCGCTGAGCTTTGTGAACTCGATGGACTACTATCTCGACGCCCGGCCTGACCTGCACGCGACGCGGTTCCAGCGCGCCCGCGTCGCCCATGCGCGCGCGATCGCCCTTTGTTCCTACGACGACTATGAGGGCGCCTTGCAGGCCATCAACTCCAGCATCGCCGAATACGAGCGCGAGGCCTCGCCGGAGATCGGTCCCCAGTATGCCGATAGCCTGCGCTTGAGGCTCATGATCGCGCTGGCGATGGGACGCATCGCCGAATATTCGGCTGACGCCGATGCGGTCCAGCGCATCCGGGCCACCGATCCGATCGCGGCCGGCGAATTCCCTGGCGAAGAGACCGATTCCCTGGGTCTTGCGGTCCACGGGCAGTGGGCCTCTGCCGCAGCGCTCGTTGGCGAAGCGAAGGAAAGGAACTTCCGCCACCAAGGAGGCGAGAGTCCGTTCTATAAGTACGAGTATGCGATGCAGATGCTCTTCCGCCTCGACGATCCGGCCGGCAACGTCAGCCTTGCCGAAATCGAACGCTACGTCGCGCCGCTCGCCAGCACTGAGGACAACTGGGCCGATGTGAGCACGCGCGGCTCCTACGACGAGGATGGTGCGCTCGTGACAGCCATGGATCGGCTGATGCTCCCCGGAGCCTTTCCCGAGACAGCCCAGGCCCAGGCGCTCGCCTTTCGAATCGCTGAATTGATGCGCGTCAACGCCTCGCAGGGGGCGCTCACCGACGGAGCTGCACGGCTGGCGGCCAGCGATCCCAAACTGCGCTCACTGATCGAGGCAGAACAGAATCTGCGCTTTGAGCAAGCCACAAACCGCAACTCGTTTGCCAGCGCGGCGGACCGACTCGATCGATTGAGTAAGCAAACCGAGGCCGACCCGATTGTGGCCAAGCGCCAGGCTGCCGACGTCGCCGAGAAGGAGAAGAGCCTGCAGGACTCGAACTCCAAGCTCACGGAACTCAGGCGCCAGATCGCCACGCAGTTCCCGATATACAGAGAGCTGGTCGCACCCAGCATCCCCTCCGCAGCCAAGATTGGCTCGATCCTGCACCCAGACGAAGTTTATGTGAACCTTTATGCCGGCGGCAAAGCGAGTTTCGCATTCGTCGTCCTTCCCGGGGGTGAACTCCATGCAGTCCGTCTGGAGGTGACGCGCGCCAAGGCCAAGGAGATGACCATCGCGCTACGCAAGGCATTCGACGCAGGCATCCCACCTGCCAAGGCCGACGATCTGGCCGGTTTTGATCTCACCGCAGCCAACGGCCTCTACCAGTCCTTCATCGCACCGATCAAGCCCTGGATCCAGGGTAAGCCAACCGTCTATCTCTCGGCCAGCGGCGTGCTGAGCAGTGTGCCCTGGGACGTGCTCGTCACACAGCCGGCAACCACTTTGGCCAATGCGTCATGGTGGATTGCGAGTGCGACACCCGTTCAGATGCCCAGTGCATCGGCGCTCGTACTCGCGCGCAGTCAGGCCGCACAGGGCGCCCGGCACGCGAAGAATCCCTTCATCGCCTTCGCAGATCCCAGTTTCGACGGGACTGAGCACCCCCCGGTCGAGACCGCCGCGGCAGGAAGCGTGCGCGAGCGGGCGATCCGCACGGCCGGCGGGAGGCTCAGCGAACTCGATTACCACACCGTCGCGCCCCTGCCTGAGACCTTTTCGGAGGCACGCGCGATCGCCTCTGCCCTGAACGCGCCGTCTGAGAGCGTCATCCGCGGCACAGAGGCTTCCCGCAGCCGCGTCATGAAGGAGGATCTGGTGGATGAACGGGTCGTGACCTTCGCCACGCATGGCCTGCTTCCCGGCGAGGTCCCGGGCATGCTCAAGGCCGGACTCGCGCTGGCCTATGAAGGTCGGGGGCTGCCGGATTCGGTTCTGACCATCGATGACATCATCGGCTTGCGTCTGAACGCGGACTGGGTCGTCCTGTCGGCCTGCAACACCGGGTTCGCCAGTGGTAACGCCGGGGACACGATGTCGGCCCTGTCGCGCGGCTTTTTCGCGGCTGGAGCGCGCTCCCTTCTTGCGACCCAGTGGGCCGTCGAGTCGGAATCCGCCAAGGAGTTGACCGTGGGCCTATTCAAGGGCTACGCAGCCGAGCCGACGATCACGAAAGCCGCGGCAATGGCCCGCGTGCAGCGCGACATGCTGGCGGGTCAGTACGGTAGCCTGTACCGTCACCCCTATTTCTGGGGACCTTACTTCGTAGCCGGCGATGCTGCGCGCTAGGTTCTGCTGCCTGCCCCTGCTTCGGATTTGAGGACTGCAATGACGCACCTTCGCGCACACCGGGCAATCCGTCGAAGCACTTCGTGGGTAAGAGCTGGCGTCTGGCTCTTGGGTATCGGCGCTCTGGCCGGTTGCACCCAGTATCCGAACACCAAGGCGCTCTGCAAAGGTCATGTCTTTCTGAAGCTCGAAGGCATGGTCGGGAATGGCCAGACTCTGGATCGGGAAGAGATTGGCATGCGCATCGAGAATGACTCGATCAGTTTCTCGGGCAACCTACTCATCGGGGGCGATCAGATCAGACTCTGCAAGATCGGCTCAATTGAGTACGCGCGCAAGGACGAACTCTACTTCGACACTTCCGGCTGTACCCGCGAGGGTAAAGAAAACATCAGCGGTCGTACTTACGGCACCTACAACTACATCACCCGGAAGTTAACCTTGTCCCACCAGGACCACAAGGACCTCACCGGAGGGTCGTTCGCGTGCCAGGACACAAAGTAAGGCACTGCTCCTCGCGCGCAGCAGGGTCGATGTGGAGGAGCCAGCAGCACCCCTCGGTCGCGGGCCCATGCAGCAAGGGCCGGTCTTAGCTGCTTTCCCGACCCCCAGGCCGCCTAGGTGCTCAGAGCAGTGATCGTGGCCGTGTCCAACTCCCCGGTTTCGGGTAAGCCATGGGCCTTCTGGAAGCTCTTCAACTGCGTACGGGTACGCGGGCCCATGACCCCGTCGGCGGCACCCACAGGAAAGCCCAATGAGTTCAGCCGCGACTGCGCCTCGGCAACGCTCATCGTCTGTCCAGGAATGCTCGCAGTGGCGTCAGGAATCGGCGCCAGCGCTCCTCCGCTATCCGTCGCAGCAGCGGCGGGCGCCACGCCCGGCACCTGATTCCCCTTGGAATACATGCACTGCAGGTAGGCATTGTTGTACTGGTCCTGGATCGATTGCTGTGCAGTCGCCGTACCGTTCGCAGCGACTCCGGTTCCTGCGAGCGCGCCCACGCCCGCACCGACGCCAGCCCCCTGGTGGTTGCCCACCGCAGCTCCGAGCGCCGCGCCCAGTGCGGTGCCCACAACGGCCGTGCCGACCGCTTTCTGATTTGCGGCCTCGGCCTGACCGGCCACCTGCGATTGAGCATAGGCCTTGCAATCGACCTGGTCTTGCTGGAACACCGAGAACGGCTTGGTCGGGCTGGGGAGT
>Ga0116229_10016109_pt1 | contig 10082 bp, 8 predicted proteins | sample S1TSphgellanicum_3_FD_87313 | JGI IMG/M metagenome (GOLD analysis project Ga0116229, IMG submission 87313) | Host-associated microbial communities from peat moss isolated from Minnesota, USA - S1T2_Fc - Sphagnum magellanicum MG | ecosystem: Host-associated > Plants > Peat moss > Unclassified... | reverse complement strand
GCCGACGTCGTCGGGAATATAGAAACCGACGTGGTTCATGCCCACGTAGCGGTCGAAGAGGTCGGACAACTCGCACCCGCGACGTTGCGCGATACGACCGAGGAGTGCGTGGGGCGCTTCGCACACTTCGACCACGTTAAGTCCGTGGCGCGAGCCCGCCCGCCGTGCGAGCCCCGCGGGATTCGTGAGAACGAGCACGAACGCCTCGGGTGCGTGCGCGGCGATTTGCGCGAAGATCTCTTCGAGCACCGGTACGGTGCGTAGCGCATTGGCGAAGCCGCCGGGGCCCAGTGTCTCTTCACCCGGCAGTCCTGCGCGGTGCGGAAAGGACTCGTCGAAGTCCCGCGCGGCGAGTCCACCGACACGAACTTGGACCAGCACGATGTCGCACCCCTCAAGCGATTCGTCCAACGACGTGGTCGAACTCACGGTGGCGATGTCCGCCACGAGCGCACCGACCTTCTCCGCCACGGTGCGAAGCCGGTTCTGGTCCCTCGCGTAGAGGGAGAGCTCGAGCGAACCGCCCACTCTCGGGTCGCCGGTCATCGTCGCGAGCGCGGATGCGAATTGCAGCGTGGCGACGCTGCTCGCACCAATGACGCTGAGCTTCATGAGCCTTCGTAGAACGCCAAGACCGTTGAAGCCACGCGATGAGCCTCGTCGTCGGTGAGTTCGGCCCACATCGGAAGGTTCAAAATTCTCTCGGGAAGTGTGGAGGCGACCTTCAGATCACCGACGACGCGATAAGGGTGATCCCGGTAGGCACCTTGTTCATTGACCAAACGGGGGTACACGACTTGTGCTCCCACACCGTGCTCGATGAGGTACGCGCGCAGGGCCTCACGCTCATCACTCAAGACCGTGTACATGTAATAGACGTGGCGACCCGTGACGTCCTTCGTGGGCAAAACGAGCGGCGACGAGCGAAGCCGCTCGTCGTAGATCGCCGCCACGCGACGACGCCCCTCGACCTGACTCGCGAGTTGTCCCAATTTGACTCGCAGGAACGCGGCCTGCATCTCGTCGAGGCGTTCCTGGTAGCCCAAGATTTCATGGTCGTGTTTCGTGGTCGTCTGGCCCATGTAGCGAAGTTGTCGTAACTTGGCGTCAAGCTCGGCGCTGCTCGTAGTGGTGATGCCGCCGTCACCGAGTGCGCCCATGACCTTGGTGGGATAGAAGGAGAACGCCGCTAACTCGCCGAGGGACCCCGCGCTCTTGCCCCGTAAATCGGCACCGTGAGCGTGCGCCGCATCCTCGAGAATGGGGATTCCTGGAGCCACCGATCGAATGGCGTCCACGTCCGCGCACTGGCCGTACATGTGAACGGGAATGATGGCCTTGGTCTTTTCCGAGATCGCCCCCGCGAGTGCGTTGGGATCCAGATTGAACGTCTCGGGTTCGACGTCGACGAAGACGGGCGTCGCGCCGACGTAGGTGATCGCGAAGGCGGTCGCCACGTACGTGTTGGGGACCGTGATGACCTCGTCGCCCGGCCCGACGCCGAGCGCACGAAGTCCCAGCGTGAGTGCCGTAGTACCGCTACTCACACCCACGGCAGAGTGCGCGCCACAATAGGCCGCGAACTCGCGCTCGAACGCCGCTAATTGCACGCCCAGCGTGAAGCGGTCACCGTCGAGCACCTCTTCGAAGGCAGTGCGCAACTGGTCGCGAATCTCTTCGTGGTACCGATGGATCGACTCCACCGGTATGGCGGGCGTATTGGTCTTCTGGCTCACATCAGCCACTGCGGCGTTCCTTTCACGGCTGTACTACTCGACTCGACGCAAGACGTCAAAGGTGAATCGATCACCTCGGTGGTAATCGTGCGAATAGATCACTGGGGTACCGTCTGACGAGAGATTCAATTGCACCATCAAGAGCCACGGGATCTTCTTTTGGAGCCCGTACTTCTTCTCGATCTTCGGCGGAAGGAAATCAGCGTGCAGGGTAGTTACCGCCGACACGGGCGACATGCCAACGGCGTCGAGTTCGCCGTACAACGAACCGTTCCATGTGTCGTACGAGATATTCGGCAGGAGCTGGACGGGCACGACATCGATTGAGTAGATCAGGGGCTCCTTGCCGTACAGACGGAGGCGTTCTAGGTGAAAGACCTCGTCACCCGGCGTCAGGTCCAACTGCTTTATCTCCTCGTCGCTCGCCACGCGCTTCTGCGAGGCGACGATCAAGTTGGTCACGTCGTAGCCGTGGCTAGCGAGAAGACCGGTCACACTTTCGAGGCGAGTAATTGGTTGACGTAGTGGCGGAGTGCTCGAGACGTAACGCCCTTGCCCTCGTCGCACCCGAATCAAGTCCTCGGCTTCGAGGCGCTTCAGCGCCTCTCGCACCGTGGTACGACCTACGCGAAAATGGGTGGCCAACTCCTCCTCGGTCGGAATCTTCGAACCGGTCGCGAAGACTCCGTCGCCGATCATCTGTCGAATCGTGTCGGCGAGTCGACCCTCGAGCGAGCCGGTCTGCGTCACCATCGGCGAGACGGAATCCAGTGGATTAACGGTCGAAGGACTCATCTCACACCAAACCTTTCGTCAAGCTCTCCATTTCGGATCGGCTCAACGCGCGCTCGTTTATGACACTGTAGGGTAATGCCGTCTCGACGACGAACGTCGGAAGTTCTCGGATGATGCGTCGTAGTTCGTTCGCGCTCAAGCCGATTTCCTCGGGTCGCCAACGTACCTTCGCTCGCGTAGCAACGTCCAGCACCACGTCCTCGCGGTTCTCCTGCCAGCGACTCATGAGCACCGCACCGAGAACCACCAGTTCACCGTGCACGAAACTCCGACCGGTCACTTGCTCCGCGAGATACGCGAAGTAGTGCTCGGATCCCTCCTCCATCTGCGCGTGGCCTTGGGCTACGGTCATGTCGTTTATTTCGCAGTAGCCCGACATCAACGTAATCACGCCGCGCTCACTGACGTCCGCGATCTCCTCCGCATCGTCGATGGTGGCGGCCAGCACCGACTGCGCGCGTTCACCAACTTTGGAGTCGAAGGGAACACGTCCGACCAACGCACCGAGACGCCAATCGAAAAGGCCCGTGTGAATGGAGAGCAGGTCACCAATTCCCGCACGATTCAAATGGATGGGCGCAGTGCGCACCACAGCAACGTCGACGATGACGCGAGTGGGCACCGCGAAACCTTGGTAGTGCACCGCACCGTCTTCTCGCACCGCCACCATGTTGGTCACCGACGCGTCAACACTTATGCTCGAAGGAATCAGGTAGAGCGGTGCCTGATGGGACCATCCGACCCACTTGGCCGTGTCCATGACGACACCACCGCCCACGCCGACGACGGAGCGGTCTGCGGGAGTGATGGCCACCGCGCGCGCCAGCACGTCACTGTCCAACGACGTCGCGTGAAGCACGGTCCCCGCGCGCTCGAGCACCTGCGCGTCGAGTGACGCACTCGGACCCTCCTGAGTAATCAGGGTGAATCCATCTTCCACCGCGCTCAATTCTCGTGCGACGATGTTGGTCCCAAACGTCACGAGTTCCTTCGTGGGGCGCTCGAGTGACGGGAGGGGGTTGGTCGCACTAGCCATATGGGTTCGATTATAACAAGAAAACTTAGATGTCTTACAACAGACATCAGTTGACATTTAACTTTGCTTCCGCTATGTTGTCCGCTTTTAGGAGGACCCAATGAGCGAACTGAGTGGTCTCACGGACAGCGAGAAGGCAACGGAGGCGAGTGAAGGTGGGGGCCTCGCGCGCAACGTGCTCGGGCTCTGGGACGGCGTCGTCTTGGGTTTCGCGAGTGCCGCACCGGGAGTGAGTATCGCGGGTGTACTCGGTGGCCTGACGGGAGCGTCCGGCTACGGGGCGCTCCTGGCGTTGCTCGTTGGTTTCCTCCCCCTCGTCTTCATCGCGCTCGGTTTCTTGTACCTCAATCGATGGAAGGCCGACGTCGGCATTTCCTACGCCTGGGTGGGTCGCATACTGAGCCCGGTGGTGGGCGCGTTCGTGGGCATCCTCATCATCATCGCGTTCGTCGTGTCGAACTCCTTCTCGATCATTCCCGCGGCGACGAACTTCCTGACGGTGTTCTCAACCGCGGACGCCAACAACAAATGGCTCGTGACCGTCGTAGGCACAATCATCCTCGTGCTCATCACCGCGCTCGTCGTTGGTGGTATTCGCCTGGCCGCGCGATTTCAGTGGATCTTCACCGGTTTCGAGATGTGCGTCATCTCGGGTTTCGGTATCACCGCGCTGGTCCACGGTCTGCACGCGCACGCGCACCACGTGAAGGGAGCGGCGGTCCCCTCCATCAGTTGGTTCTCCTGGCATTCGGCGGGCGGTTCGTCGGGACTCGTCGCGGGCCTACTGATCGCAGTGTTCTGGTACTCGGGGTGGGAGACGTCGGTCGTCGTCAACGAGGAGACCCGGAATCAGCGTCGTAATCCCGGGCTGGCGGGTGTCGGCAGCTTGGTCGGCGTGCTCATCGTGTCGCTCTTCCTCTCCATCATCTTCCTCTCCGCGGTGTCGCCGGGGTCGATGGCGAACAACGCCTCGTGGCTTTCGGACCTCGGCTTTCAGTTGGCGGGAAAACCATGGGGCTACTTCTTGACCGTCGCGATTCTGGTGGCGTACCTGGGCGGCATTGAAACGACCATCATCACGTTCGGTAACGTGGGCTACTCAATGGGCCGTGACGGCGTCATCTGGCGATCGTTCGCCAAGGTCTCGGACCGCACCCAAATGCCTTGGTTAGCCATCAGCGTCCTCACGTTCCCTTGTTTCATCATCTTTCTCATCCAGATCTGGACCGGCGGCACCCTGGCGTCGATCCTGGGCGACCTCGCCACGAGCTTGGGCCTGATGTTCGCGCTGTACTACGCACTGACGGGCATCGCCTCCGCGTGGATGCTACGAAAGATTGCGCGCACCAACGTCTCGACCGCAGTGCTGGGTGTACTCCTGCCCCTGATCGGCGCGGGTGTCCTCGTGTGGATAGGCGTGAAATCCTGGGGTGGTGACAACTCGAGCGTGCGTTGGACGTGGATCGTCGCCATGCTCATTTCGGCCGTAGCGGTCGCCATCTCTCGCTACTTTGGCAAATCATCGTTCTACTTCGAGCGCCAGAAGACCGCCGTGGAAGAGGCCGACCTGGGGAGTATGGTGTGAGCTCCGGCGGCGACGAACCGCTCGTCGCCGCGGTGTCGTACGTCATCACTATGCCCCACGTGACGAAATCTCTTTTCATGTTTGGTAGAGACCGGGTGTCGTGACGGCCGAACTCGTCACCGTCGAAGAAGGCAACGGTCGCGTCATCCTCGTGGTCGTCGCCCACGCGGATGACGCCGCGCTCTTTCTCGGGGGCACCATTCTTCGATGGAGTGACGCGGGGTGGCGCGTCGTGCTCGTACGCGTCACCGACGATCGTTGGGACTCGGTGGGACTCGACGAAAAGCAAACGGCCGGACGAAACGCGGACGAACTTCAACGGGCGGCTCGAATATTGGGTATTGATGAGGTCATAAATCTCGGTTACGCCACCGATCAATTGGGCGACGCGAGCGAGGTCGCCCTTCGAGAGAAGATCATCCGCTGTATCCGCGAGTATCGACCCTACGCACTCGTGTCCTTCGACCCTTACGCGATGTACGGGGAAGACAACCAGGACCATCTACTCGTCGGTGCGGCGACGGACGAGGCGTTCTGGACGAGTCAATTCGACCTGCACCACCCCGAACACCTAAAGGAGGGTCTCCAGCCGCACGGTTGCTTCGAACGTTGGTATTTCGGACGACAGGTGATGAAGGTCACCGACGTCGTGGACATCACGGCGGTGATCGCGCGAAAGGTCGACGCGGTTCTCTGTCACACGACGATGCTCGCGAACATGCTGCATCAACTCAGCTTGCAGGCTCGCACCGGCGGCTGGACGCTGCCCATGGTCGAAGAGGCCCGGACCAGTGGCGACTATCGCCCAATTTTCGAGTCGATGCTGTACCGGCGCGGTGAGAGTGTGGGACTGCATTTTGACGTCGCCGCGGCCGAGGAGTTTCGCGTTGTGCGTTTTGGTGGCATGCTCGAAATGCTCCAGGCCCACGGCAAACGCATCGAGGAGTGACTCAACGCTGCGGGTCCTCGGGCTCCTCACGCCAAGGTACCTTCGTGCCCAGGCGCGCACGTAGCTTCCAGCGACGTGACTTCGGACAGTTCTCCGCCACCTCGTAGAGACCCAGCAGTGTGCTCGTCGCCAGGTCAACGCGGCCCTCGTCGAGCCCTATCGTCGCGAGGGCGTCGCCAACGAGACGTAGGTTGTCCGTCACCGTTTTCCACCAACCCCAATCCCCACCCAGGACCCGCGCGAGATACTCCAGGTCGAACCACCCGGACGTCAACGGATCTGCGACTTCGGTGCAGAGCGCCGCGACGTCACGCACGTCGTTTTCGGTGATTCGCGCGATTTGCAGCTTCGTGAGGAGCAAGTCCACCGGCGCCAGCGTGAGCGGGTACAGCGCGAGGCGCTCACGAAGGTCGAGGTTGTGACACATCTCGAAGCGATCGACGAAGACGTCGAGATGCTTCTCGGTCACCGGATCAACGAAGAGAAGCCGTTTGTCGCCGTGTAGGAGGTTGAAACGTTTCTCCGCCTCGAGTCCACACTCCTCGAGGACTCGTTCCAGTTCGGCGCCATCAGCGCCGCGCGTCACGAGGTCGAGGTCGTTGAGCGTCCGGTGCAGTGGCCCCTCCTCGGTGGCGACCGGACAGACGAGCCGCACGGCGGCGCCTCCGAGCGCGCGCACGGTGAGCCCACGCTCGGAGGCGATCGCGATGAGCTCTCGCCCGCGCTGATCAGGTTCTCGCACGCTCAACCGGAGGTGAAGACGTGCTGGAGATAGTCCCCCGAGTCGGCAAAGTCCAACACCAGTCCTTGCAGTACGCCCGCCGAATAATCGCAACCGGGATTAAAGCACCGCGTAGGACCGAGACGATAGAGCCCCCGACCCTCGTGAATGTGCCCGTGCACGCTGACCACCGGTTCGTAACGCTCGATCGCCGTTCGCACCGCCGTACTCCCTGCGGCCGTTTGGGCAATCATCCCGTGTTCGACGACTGGGCGATAACTCGGGTCGAGTGCGTTCACGGTGTCGAGGCCCGAATCATGAGGTGGGACGTGAAAATTGAACATCATCGCCCTTCCGTCGGTGACCGGTTCGACGAGACGTTCGATCTCCTTCAGCAACTGCGTCTCGTCCATCTCGCGCGGCGTGCGCCACGGGGTCTCATTCGAGTCGCCGACGCTGATCATCGACAATGGCCCAACCTCGAGGACGCGCTTGTCGGGAAACTCAATCTTCTCCGCCTGTTTCAAGACGTCGTCGATCACCTCGAAGTCGTCATTACCCGGCGAAATGAAGCAACGCAAAGAGTCATCCAGGCGATCCGCTGCGAGCGTCGACCAACGAGTGGCTTGATCGATCATGAACTCCTCGAAGAGGCGACCTTGAAAGTCCTCGTCCTCCTCCGCTTGGGTGATCAACGCATCCTCGGCGACCCACGGGTAGAACCCGTTGAACGTGACGCGATCCTTAAAACGTGTGAGCTCCTCTTCGTCCAGTTCCTCTCGCTCCCCCTGAAATTCGGCGAGGTAGCGACCTCGGCTCAGCATGCGGATCGGGACGATGGCCTTACCCGTCATGTCACCACCCATGACGATGGCGTCCGCTTCGAAGACCTTGCCCGCCGCCAAGAACTTTCGAAAGCAGAGATCAGAACCATGCAGGTCGGTCGCGTAGTACACGCGATAGCCCCGCTTCTTACCGGCCGGATCCTCCGCGCCCTTACGCCGAAATCCCATGACGCAATTTCTACTCGGGAGGCAATTCGCGTGTCGCGAGGCCAAAACCCACGCCCCGACTCTTCGTCCACAGACGCGCCACCACGTACGCGACGAGACCCCAGCCAAAGACGATGGCGACCGTCAAGATCGAGCCGAGCGAGTAGCCACCCACGATCACCGGTTTGGCGATCACCTCATAACACATCCAGGCATTGACGATCGTCGAAATCCCACCGATGACCGCTATTGGCGGTAGACCCAGCCACGTTCCCTTGAAGGCTCGAGGGGACGATTCGTAGAGGTCCTTCTTCAGCCAGGGCAGCAGCGTTGCGGCCAGACTGACGAGCGCAAAACCGAACGCGCCCATGAGGGTAAGGTCCCGAAACACCGAATCGAAGCTGCTGTAGATCGAGATCGCCACAAAGACGATGAAGCCGATGGCGCTCAGGATGTAGGCGTTGCGTGGTACGCGTCGCTTCGGGGTGACGTCAGCCATGAAGGTCGGCAGAAGGCGGTCGAACGACAACGCGAAGATGATGCGAGAGAGCACCAGGATGTAGGCCGCGATGATCGCGATGGTCGCCGCCGGAAACGCGACCGCCATCAGAATCTTCGTGACCGGATCACCCGAGAGAAGGAGTGCGTAGAACGTGATCGTGGTGGGCGCGGACGTCAAGTGGCCGTACGCGGACGGACTGGCGGCCGAAAGATAATTTGCTCCCTGCAAGAACGAAAGGCCAGTCGTGTGCTTGAGCAGTAACCAACCCGCGAGGTACATCACGATGCCCGCCGCGAGCGCCAACAACGTCGAGATCTTCGTCGTGCGCATGGGTCGCTTGACCTCACCCGAGGGATACACCGACCACGTGAATCCCCAATAACTGAGAGCGGCGAACGGGATCGCGGCGATGACGGCCGAACTCTCCACCTTGGACGGTGCGCCCAACTTCTGGGCTCCGCTAATGATCTTCGAATACGCGTGGGGATTATTCGAGAATTGGTTGAACGCGTGGATGAAATCGCCGCGACTGTGAAAGGCAAACTCCAGGACGACGACGAGGTAGCCCAACGTTGCGAGCACTATGCACCAGAACATGACCTGGTGAATGAGGCGTGAGCTATAGATACAGACCAGGAAGAGGACGATGATGAGTCCGAGTGAGACGAAGAACGCCTCGTTCTTTCCCGTCAACGTGGTGGCGAAGTTCGTGAGGCCGGTCGAGCTAAACGCCTTGCCCAGCGCTTGAAAGCCGAAAGGGAGATACTGCTGGCTGAAAATGGTGGTGTTCAGACCGCCGGTCAAACAGAAACTTAGGAGGAGGCCTCCGCCAAGCATCGCGCCCAACACCGGATGAAGGACGCGACTCACGAAGACGAAGTCCCCGCCCGATCGCGGCATCGACGACACCAACTGCGCGTAACTGAGGGCGAGGAAGAGTACTAGGACGGCCGCGATGACGAATGGCCAGGTCATGTCGGTACCGGGGAAAATCGCGAGGGCGACCGCGATGGTGACCAGTCCGACCGCGGGATTGAGCACCGACAGATTTATGATGAACGCCTGACGCAAACCGACCTCGCGGACGAGACCCGTGGCATTTCTGACGAAAAGCCCCTTGCCGCCTACTTTGGGCGCTGGCGCGGCGCCGGCTTCAGGAGCCACCTGCTCGCTCGTAGTTGCATCCATACGACCTCCCGTGACGAAGTTGGCCCACACTAACGCCGGGACTCCACTCTGTCAACTGTTGTCAGTCAACTTATGTATCAGACGAGTACTTTTCATCATCGCGAAACAATTCGTCGCGTCAGCCGCGTGCGACGACCTTCGTACTCGGGCGCACCTCACACCGATGGCACGCCCGCATCGCGCGACGTTCGTGCGATCGAAATGGGCCGTCGTCAGATCGTCCCGGCGACGGAGACGCCATTTCGTACAAAGTACATTTAGTACCACGCATCCACGTCTCGCGAGGAGAACACATGAACGCCCACGGGTACGCCGCCACCACCGCCAAGGCGAAGATCACGCCCTTTGACTTCGAACGCCGTGAGCTGGGTCCCCACGACGTCGCGTTCGACGTGGCGTTCAGTGGCATCTGTCATTCGGACATTCATCAGGTAAACGAGGATTGGGGACCTTCGATCTTTCCCATGGTCCCCGGTCACGAGATCGTCGGTGTCGTCACCGCCGTTGGTCCCGGCGTCGAGAAATTCAAAGTGGGCGAGAGGATCGGCGTCGGCACGTTCGTTGATTCGTGTCGCACG
>Ga0116229_10016105_pt1 | contig 10084 bp, 9 predicted proteins | sample S1TSphgellanicum_3_FD_87313 | JGI IMG/M metagenome (GOLD analysis project Ga0116229, IMG submission 87313) | Host-associated microbial communities from peat moss isolated from Minnesota, USA - S1T2_Fc - Sphagnum magellanicum MG | ecosystem: Host-associated > Plants > Peat moss > Unclassified... | reverse complement strand
TGTGCTTTTTTGGCGTTTGTCGTTCTTTCTCTGATGAGTGGTTGCCTTGTTCGCCTTTGTTGTTCTTGGCTTTTATTTCTGGCTTCCCTTGTTCTCCCTTCAGGTGGTTGTTTTCATCTCGCAACCTTTGATTTTCTGCTCGTAGTTCTTTGATCTGTGAGTTTAATTCTTCTATGAGGTTCAGTAATATTTCTACCGTTTGACGCACCGTACGGGCTGCAATCCCTCTTGGGTCGATGGTTTGCAATACTATCGGATACAGAGGAGTCAGGGGGTAATTTTTGCGTCATGTGGCATATTCTATGACGTTTTGTGCATCTTGCTCACCTTTTTATTTTTTTTCTGCTACCCCGGATTATTGAGCCGATACTTCAGAAGTTTAATAAAGTAGGATATCTCGCTTCTTTCCTTATAACTAAAATAGACATTATAATAACAGTTTTTGTTATTGTCTGCCAGTTAAAAAGCCAGCCAGTTAAAAAGCCAGAGGCTGCTTAAGCCTGACTCATTTTTGTTTAAATATGCCGTACAAGATCATTTTAGCGCCAGCCTCGGCTATACATAAAAAGCCTGCAGAGGCAGGCTATATACTAGTCAGCATCTCGAAGAGAAGCAGCTTGCCGTTCACGCAGCGTCTCCGACAAGGAGAAGGCATCGCCTCCCATTACATATGGAATGGAAAAAACACAATTCCTCGAAATTCTTGCTATATAAGGGTTTTAAAATGTGCATCTTAGGAGTTTTGGGATATTTGAACTTACCGCATCAAGTACTTGTCGTACCAAGCGAGGTAGCGCTCTAATTGGTCACGCATGTAACTTGGCTTGCTAATACTATGAGACTGCCCAGGGTAGATAATCAATTGGGTATCAACCTCAAGGCTCCTTAGTGCTTGATACATCTGCTCAGAGTTTAGCAGTGGAACTTCAGCATCCTGCTCGCCGCATAAAAACAGCGTCGGTGTGACGATCCGGTCAGCATGCAGGAAAGGGAACGACAGACGCAGCCAGGTGTCGAGATTTTTCCATGGTACGCCTAACTCCTGCTCGTAGTCGCGGACGTATGCGTCAGTACCGTAACCTGCTAAAATATTGGATGCACTTGCACCGCTCACCGCCGCTTTGAAGCGTTTATCTTGAGCGATAGTATAATTTGTCAGTATACCGCCGTAGCTCCACCCACCGATCCCAAGGCGTGACGGATCAGCTATTCCCTGTGCCACAACATAGTCAACAGCGGCGAGGACATCCTGAGCATCCTTGTTTCCCCAGTCAGCGTAGATAGCCTTTGAGAATTCCTCACCCCGCCCTGAACTACCTCGTGGGTTAGCACCTACAACGAGGTAGCCATGGGCTGCGAAAATCTGCCAGTCGAACATGAACTGGTTTCTGTATTGTCCCACTGGTCCCCCGTGGATCTGGAGGAGTGTTGGGTACTTCTTCCCGACTTGAAAGTTGGGGGGCTTGACGATAAATCCGTGGATTTGGGTTCCATCCTGACTCTTGAAACTCATCTCTTCTGTTGTACCTAGCTTCAGCTTCGCCAGCAGATCCTGGTTCTGGTGAGATAATGGATGGATCTGAGTACCCTTGAGGCCAAAGACCTCGTTCGGCTCTTGTGGTGTTGAGGATAGCAGAGCGATCTTCCCGTCGCGCCCTAGGTCAAAGGCGCTCACAGTCCGGCGTCCAGCAAGCAGCCGTTCCACCTTGCCACCAGCAACTGGAACCTTAGCTAAGTTAACTACTCCATCGTCCTCTAGTAAGAAGAGAATCGATGCACCGTCGGCTGTAAAGTGTGGCTTGACTACGTTGCGATCCAGCGTCGGAGTGAGCAGACGCGGCGTACCACCATCGGCTGGGATAACGGTGAGATGGTAAACGGCATACTCGATTAACTTCTGTTGACCACCTTGGAGGTAAGCGATCAACTTCCCATCGGGACTCCAGACAGGTCGGCTATCCCATGATGGATCGTTGTCTGGCCCATCGAAGGTGGTGAGTTGGCGTGCCTTTGTCCCTGGCGTTGCCTCAATGACGTACACGTCCCAATTATTGTGGCGGTCGAAGTCTGCACCCCGCTTGGTAACAAAGGCAATTCTCTTGCTATCTGGTGACCAAGAGGGCAAATACTCGTTGAATGAGTCTGGTGTTAGGATATCTGCTTTACGGGTTGCCAGGTTGAAGACGTACAGGTGATCGCGCTTTTTTCCTAAAAATCCGGTACCGTCCTCCTTGAACTGGAAGCGATCAATTATGATCGGTGGCGGGGTCTTGTCTTCTGCCTTGTCATCGGGATCTTCGGCAACAACAGCTAGCTGCTTGCTATCGGGTGACCAGACAAAATCGGAGACGCCTCCCTTGAAGTCTGAGATCCTCTCAGCCTCACTGCCTGCAAGGTTCAGGAGCCAAATCTGGTTGCCACCGCCGCTGTACTGTCGGCTGGATAGGAAAGCTAGGTACTTCCCGTCTGGACTGAAACGGGGGAAGTACTCGCTATCCTTGGTAGTCGTCAGGCTCAGGGTTCGGGAACCATCCCATGAGGTCATGTAAATATCGTTGTTCTTGGTGTTGTTCTGAAGATCAACATTTTCCACGGTATAGGCAATCGAGTTTCCGTCCGGGGATATCTGGGGATTGCTGACCTTGTGGAAAGCGAACTGATCGTCAAGGGTTAATAGACGCTTTTCACCTGCCTGCACCCGAAAATTTGAACTGACTAAAGCAAATACCACGCCGCACACCAACGCAAGTTTCCTGAACTTTCTCATCTTCTTCTGGAGGAACTCTGAAGAAAAACGGGGAGTGGGGAGTAGGGAGTGGGGAGTAGGGGGAGGAGGAGGAATGGTAGTGTTTCTTTCATGTGTTGCTAGCGATCGCCGCTAGTTGGAGGGTTATATCATGTCCGGTTAAATACTTATAATTAAGACTAACGCGGGGACACACCGGACGCGGAAAATTTTTATTATAAGCGATTAAACGGACTTGATATTATACAGAAGCATTTATACTACGCTTGCTCGTCATTTTACCTTTTTAGTTGCCCCGTGCCTCACTCCCCACTTCCTAGCTAGATTGATGTTCTACTTCATTGCCAACTTGCTTCTAACTCAAGCATCACCAGCGACAGTACAACAGGAAATCGTCGTTCCCCAACAGACACGCCCTTTACCTGGTCAGTTAGATCAAGTACCTGTATTTAACAGCAATAACCCAGAGGTCGTTCAGACCGAAGGCATTCTACTCTCCACATTTCCCCCACAAGGTAAACGAGTACCTGCAGCTCACCTCAACTTTCTTTTTCAGGGAAGGTTTGATCTATTTTCTCACCACATTGCTAGAGCGATCGAGACTCCAAACGATCTGCGGACTCTTTATCTGGGGGTCATTGTCTACAATCCTGGCTCCCGCCCTGTGACTGTAAATGTATTGCAAGCAGCTAGTTATTTGAGTCAGCCTGATGCACCCTTTGTCAATCTTCCCCCAATGCAGGACAATCTTTTGGGCAATATTTATGCTGGACCGGGCGATCGCGCTATGAATGAGATGCTACGGGGGAGGCGACAGAAAGAATGGCCTGCTCAACTGGTAATTCCACCTAAACAAAGCCGGATGCTCATGAATCATCCAATACCAGTGCGTCTTCTGAACCCACCGCTGAATGGGCGTTCTACCCTGCTGCACCTATACAGCGATGGGCCAGTCTATATGGCGAACCTCGCGATGTTTGCCAAATCCAATCCAGATGGCAGCGAACGTGCCCCTTCTCTGGAAGAATGGCAGACATTACTCGAAAATGGGGATTTTGCTGGACCGCGTGAAAAGGCTCCTAGTCCTCCCGATCACCTAACTGGACCAGAAATCTATGGTCGGGTAGCAGGAGTCGCTCAAGGTTCTCGGTGGCGATCGCTCCTCACTGACTCAGGCAGTCTCGACCTGAAGATTCCCCAAACAGGGCAAGCTTTCTCCTATGGTTTTAGCACCCTCCTAGCTGGTAAAATGGGTACTGGACAAGACGAAAGTGCCAAGTTATTGGTGCGCTACCCAGGCACTGCTTACGAAGCTCATGGCAACTACGGCATCGAATATAACCTTGTTCTGCCGCTAATTAACAACACAGGTGCGCCTCAAACTGTGAACGTGCTATTTCATACACCTGTCAAGGAAGACAAATTGAGCAAACCGGGACTGCGCTTCTTACAACCACCCGACCCATCCATCTTATTTAGGGGCACCGTTCGCATCCAGTATAATGACGACCACGGTATCCCCCAAACCAAATACTGGCATTTGGTTCAACACCATGGGCAAATGGGAGAACCCCTGATCCAATTAAAAATGCCTCCTGGCGATCGACGGCTGGTGACAGTCGATTTTCTCTACCCACCCGATGCCGCCCCACCTCAAATGCTCACGGTACAAACTCTGGACATTACAAAATGAGGGGAGTGGGGAGTTCCCCATGCCCCTAATCCCCACTCCGTGGGGGCCCCGAGTTCCCCACTCCCTAAAAAATCGGTAACGGTACGTTTACGGATGATTACGAGATGAAAGAAAGGTAAGATGTAAAAAAACAATTTTGTTCAGCGACATGACGAAGGAAAGTAATATCAACGATGTTCAGGAGCCAATTAACAGTGCTTCTCCGGAAGTGCGGCAAATAATTGAGCGGGTATGGCAACTGGAAAAAAGCAGAATAGATAAAAAAATTAACAGTCATATTAACGAAGATATTTTGGCAATTGTGAAGGAAGCTGTGAGATGAAGCTGGCTTCAATTAAGCTTTGCAACTTTCGTTCTTTTTATGGCAAAACACCAGAAATAATCCTTGCGGGAGGAGATGCTCGCAACACAACGATTATTCATGGCAATAATGGTTCGGGAAAAACCAGCCTGCTGAATGCGTTTACTTGGGTGCTGTATGAAAAATTTAGTGCAGCTTTTGCATCGACTGAGCAGTTGGTAAATAAGCGTGCCATAGCCGAAGCAAAAATTGGGCAACCTGTAGAATGTTGGGTAGAAGTCGAGTGGGAACACGATGGCAAACGCTACAACGTAAAACGCCTATGTCGGGGTTATAAAAATCAAACTGACTTCAATGTTGGCAAGACAGAATTGCGGATGCAGGTTGCTGGGGATGATGGACGGTGGTATTTTCCACCCCAGCAACCAGAAGAAGTGATTGGGCAAATTTTACCTGCTAGTTTACATCAATATTTTTTCTTTGACGGCGAGCGGATTGAAGAGATAGTCCGCTCTGATAAAAAAGCTGAAATTGCCGAAGCTACGAAGATTTTCTTAGGTGTAGAGGTCATTAATCGCTCTATCAATCACCTGAAGGAAGCGAAAAAAAGTTTAGAAAATGAGTTAAAAGCAATTGGTGATTCGGAAATTCAACAGCTTTTGGGACAGCAGAACAATATAGAACAGGAAGTTGAACGTATCACCAAACGGCAGACGGAAATTAAACAAGAATTGGAATATCAAGAAACTTTTAAAAAAGAGACAGGTAACCGTTTAAGAGAACTCAGTGCTGCCAAGGAATTAGAAGAAAGACGACAAGATTTAGAAAAACAGAAAGAATCAAATCAAGGAAATTTGAGAGAAAGTAGAGAAGCACTTAAAAAAGCAATTTCTGCACGTGGTTACACTGTATTGCTGTCGGAAACTACAGCACAGTTTCGCTTAATCATAAATGATTTGAAGCAGGGAGGCAAGTTAACCTCTGGAATTTCGCGAGAATTTGTGAACGACTTACTTAATTCCAAATGCTGTATTTGTGGGACAAACTTACGTGCAGGAAGTCACTCCCATGAGAATGTCAAAAAACTGCTCGATCAAGCCGGTTCTTCCGCTGTGGAAGAAACAGCTATCCGCATGAGCGCTCAAGTGGATGAAATTGACAAGCAAGCAGTCAGCTTTGGGGAAGAAGTTGATAGAGAGCAAGCAAGAATTAATCAGTTAAGGCAAACCATCTCTCAAATTGAAGGTGAGTTAGATAATATTCAAGAACGGTTGCGGAAAGACACGAACGAAGAAATTAGTAGTTTACAAAAACGCTTGGATGAAATTGAAGAAAAAATCAAACAATTAACGCTAGAGCAAGGGGCAACTCAGCAACAAATTGTTAATTTTAAAACTGAGTTGGAAGGTTTGGGTAAACAAGTTGCTAAGCAGAAACTGAACGAAGAAAAGCAAGTACTGGCGCAGCGACGCATTGCTGCTACTCAAGATTCAATTGAACGGTTGATTAGCGTCAGAGAACTTCAAGAACAGCAGTTTCGCTTGCAAATAGAAAAGCGAGTACAAGAGATATTCAGTGAAATTTCGTTTACGCCCTACGTTCCTAAAATCAGTGAGAAATATGAATTAACGCTGGTGGAAAATACTGCTGGGTTAGAAATGCCAGTAGCAGCTTCTACGGGAGAAAATCAAATTCTCAGTTTATCTTTTATCGCCAGCATTATTGATAGGGTGGGGGAATGGAGTGAAAAAAGGAAAATGCTGTTGGTTCCCGATAGTAGCACCTTCCCAATTGTCATGGATTCCCCGTTTGGCAGTTTGGATGAAGTTTCTCGGCGGCGAATTGCTAAGACAATTCCCAAATTGGCAAATCAGTTGATTGTGTTAGTGAGTAAGACACAGTGGCGCGGTGAAGTAGAAGAAGAAATAACAGCCAGAATTGGTAGAGAATATGTGCTAACTTACTATTCTTCTAAGCTGGATTGCGAACAGGATTATATTGAGTTGGGTGGTGCACGTTATCCTTTGGTCAGGCAAAGTCCGAATGAGTTTGAGTATACGGAGATGATTGAGGTGAATAGGGAGTGTTAAAAAGTAAAAAGAGAATCCCCATCAATAAATGATGTTGTTTGTCAATTCGTAATGGGTCTGACCCCTCACCCTTCTCGTTCCTAGCCGTACTGCTAGGAATGCAGGCGTTGAGGCTCTGCCTCTTGGCAGCGCATTCCCATGCTGAGCAAGGGAACGAGAGGTTATAGGGGGGTGTGACCTAGGGTGTTGACTCTGTACCCTTTAGCCCATAAGACTTCATGCGAAAAATGTGTCGCCTGGTTTTGGGCTAAAGTCCCTGCTTCAGGCACTTTAGGCAAAACAAAAAATAACACGAATAATTTTCCCGAAAATTCCCGAAAAATGCACAAAGTCAACACCCTAGGTGTGACCTCCCATTGATTCGCCCACAGCATCATAAATTCCTCGGCGTAAGACCGATTTTCTGTCTTTTTACTTTTTACTTTTGCCTTGTTCGATGAGTTTGATGGGTTGAGGTTTGGGGAACTCTAAGTAATAGAACTCACGAAATTATTCTATGACCCCCAATCCTGAAACTCCGGTTTTGAGCCAATGCTCATACCCATCAAGGAAAGCTGGAGTGTGTTTCCTCTCCTGGAAAGGGTACAGAATTTGCGATCGCTATCCCCCTGAATCAAAAAAGGTGTTAATTCGAGAAATTTAGGTGCATACTTCAAACGAATGATTAAAAATGGGGATGGGGAGATCGCCTTTATAAGCGCTACGATCAAAACTGAATACTCCCAAACTGAGGTATGACTACAACAGATTTACGCTTGTGGACTGTAGATGAGTACCACCGGATGATCCAAGCAAAAATTCTCACAACTGACGACATGGTGGAACTTATTGAAGGACAGATTTTGCAAATGAGTCCCCAAAACCCCCCTCACGCTGCTACGACGCAGCGAACATGGAAATATTTGAGCCGCCTACTAATAGATAAAGCAGATCTTCGGGTGCAATTACCTATTACCCTATGTCCCACCTCGGAACCCGAACCGGATATTGCTGTAGTCCGTTTTGACTCCCGTGACTACCTCGACAGTCATCCCACAGCTGATGACATTTTCCTATTGCTAGAAGTGGCAGATAATACCCTCAACAAAGATTGCAATCAGAAAGCACGCACCTACGCTAAAGCTAAAATTGCTGATTACTGGGTTTTGGATGTGAACAGACATCAAATTTATGTGTTCCGCAAACCAGGAAATACGAATTATCAACAAAAAGCCATTTTAGGTGAAAATGCCACGCTTTCACCGCTGGCGTTCCCTGAAATTGAAGTCGAAGTTAAGCAACTGTTTCCTTGATTTGGAGCGATCGCCCAATACCGTTCAGTTAAGCCCAAAACATAGACCCAGAGCAGCAAGTCAAGAGACATCGCCTCAACTGTTGAGTTAAGATCGTCACAAACTCTATATAAGTAAGATGGCAGAAACTGGCAGAATTAGGGTTGCTAAAGATAAAGCTGAGTTGGTCAAGGCTATGACATCAACAGATGGTGCTACAGGTCCTTTCCAAACTTTTGCTGATGTCATTGTGTTTGCAGCTGCTTTGGGTGCAAAGCATAAAAGGCGTGTCCCTTTGGGGGAGATATCTAAAAGAGAACCATCTCCAATAGGACAAGAAGTTTTTGTATCTAGAGGATATGATTTAGTCATTAAGTTGCTAGGAATTACTGCAACTCAAGAGATTAAAATCCTTTCCTCTAATGAGGAAAAATCAGAAAATGAACGTCAGCGTATTTTTGAAGAGTACGCAAATGGTGGACTGGAAATATTGCAAGCAGAATTCCTGGGTGCAGTAGACTATTCAGAGCGAATTTTATTGCTTTTAAGTTTGGAGAGAACTAATGAAGAGGAATCGGAAGATGAATTTGACTTGAGTAAATTCAGGGATTTTTAATGAGTTAACATATCAGCAAGACACTCAATAGGAGAAGGTGAGATGATTTCGCAAGTTCTAGATCCTACCTCAGAATTAATTACTCAGCGACAAACTCTACCACCGTAACATTTATATAAAAGCTCGGGTACAAATGATCGAGTGAAACTTCTCTTGGAGAGAATGGAGGAATATCTGACCAGAGAGAGCGTTGGGTTTGACAAAGTTAATATTGAGCATATTATGCCGCAGAAGTCACCGTTACGTAAAGAATGGCAACAAATGTTAGGTGTCAGTTATAGCAATATGCACAAGAAGTGGCTTCACACTCTGGGCGTATCGAGAGGATGTGATGTAGCAATAAAATTACTGTTCAAGTATTTTTTGTCATAAATTAGTATAAAATGTAAGCACAAGATATGCTCTAGCCACTATAAATCGCGGCTACACAGACCAAGCCTACCTGCGTAGGGTTTGTACAGCCGCAGACTCTATTTGTCAGGATATCTCAGTAAGACCGGAGTGTGAAGTATCAGGTAAATTGAACTACTCTGTCAGCTTCAACTGCATGGGAACTAAAAGAAGGTTAGACCATGTAGAAGCCGAACGACCAAAGAAAGCTGGGTTACCCCTCCCCTCATTTTTGTAAGAGGTCAGCAAGTTATTAAGGAGGGTAGTTCCCATCTCATCCCATAGCTGTTCAACAGGTTTCTCCCACTTTCCATCTTTGATAAACACGCGGAAGGCTGCAAGTATCGGAAATACGAAAGGAATAGGAAGCGTGTGATTGAATTGCTTTCCTGTAATGAATAGATAAGACTTTTTTTCAACACCGTTCAACTTGCTGAGTCCTTTTTGCTGATCGTACTCACTACGAAGGCACTCCTCAAGATAGAGTACGTCATTTATACACCCATGCAAAGCCAAACAAGCTCTAAGTTAAGAAACGCTGGCTGTATCAAATAGAGAAACGTCTGACAGCAAGCATTTCTACGAGGCGCGGCGGTTCATTTCTGAACTCTCCTTCCAATTTAAATATTCTTCAAATAGTCCAAAAAATCTCTCTAAAGCTTCATGTTCATCCATAGAATAGAAAAGTATGATCTTAGCCCATGATTGACCTGAGTTAATCTTATATTTTTTTTCAATCCATGATTGAAAACCTTCAAATTCACTTTCAGGCTCAGTTGGGGGTACGCCAACTTCCCTTCGAGCCAGATTTGTTCCTCGCAGAACCATATCAAGCCTAGTAATTGAGCTACTACCTTATTGTATTCACCATGTAAATGTAATGATGTCGAATCTAAATGGGAATAGTTGGTCAATATTCCAAACTTTTTGATAACTTCTAAGGCAATTATTAGGAACAATTCAGTTAATCCATATTT
>Ga0116229_10016104_pt1 | contig 10084 bp, 5 predicted proteins | sample S1TSphgellanicum_3_FD_87313 | JGI IMG/M metagenome (GOLD analysis project Ga0116229, IMG submission 87313) | Host-associated microbial communities from peat moss isolated from Minnesota, USA - S1T2_Fc - Sphagnum magellanicum MG | ecosystem: Host-associated > Plants > Peat moss > Unclassified... | reverse complement strand
TCCTTTACGCCTGGAAAGGATCTAAAATGGGACTGTTGCATGGGAACTCTGGTCCCACATTTGGCTCCTCCCCCACCAGAGGGCCCCATTCCTAGAATAGTCCAGTTCTCTCAATCCTTTGCCTTATAAATTGATAACTTTGTTCACTTGGGGTCTGAATTCTAACTCTAACCTTAAGCTACCAAGCTATGGTATAGCTATGGTACTCTTACTAGCCTAGAGACTGACCCATTTCTAGAGACATGCAATAGTATATAGTTTTCTCAAATAGGCCTCACCTAACTCAACATGAGCACCACCTCTAAAGCCAAAAAAAGGCCTTCATTCTGGCAGTAGTATCAGTGTCAAGTGGTGGTAGTAGCCTAACTATTTAAGGTGCATTCACACTCGGTGTTAGGGACTCTAGTGTTGAGTCCCCTAACACCATGCTAGTAGTCATGTAGGACTTACACCTACTACTTACCATGAACATTTTTTGTTAAGTTAACATTCACTTAATATTAAGCTATCAGCCCATTTAACATTGGGTGCCACCTAGGATGCCACCTAGATTTTCATTTAACACTGACTTAACATCAAGTGTGAATGCACCAATATTATTAATAACAACATTTAATAAGTGTTTTTCATGTAGTAATAACTAATAGCAACATTTAATAAGGTTTTTTTATAAAAATTGTTTCATTAAATTTGGAAGTCCATGAAAGCCATGACGCCAATTTGCTAAGGACTCAACAGCCTTTATTTAAGACCCTTGAGCTCTCCTTGTGTTAAAGAACCTAGCTAGCTACAATTTACTTGGGCATTTCCCAAAAGCAAACCATCTCTTGATACTTGTTTGAGAAAAAGAAAGGAAAGATAACTGAAAGTCTCTTTTGAGAAAGAAAGATTGCCTCCTTTTATGGAAAAAGAAATCTTTCTTGTTTCATTCCATTGTTCCCCCATGGCTACAAGTTAGAACAAAAAACACTAACAAAACAAACAAAGCTGGCTGGCTGGCTGGTTGGCTGTCTGGCTTTTGAAAAGCTTTTGTCCATTGGTCCCTCAAAACCAAACTTTTGTAGCCCTATTCTTTTATATTGATAACCACACATGCTCTGTTCGGACTTTTGGACCTTCAGATCTCTGCTTGCTTGGTGATTGATGGGTAGATCAACCGACCGCTGGGCCAACCCTAGTGGTCACTTGTGATTTTTGTCCACCACTTGTATAGTAAGGATACCTTGCATGAGCCCAAAATACAAACAAGAACTCATGAGAATATAAAATGGCTTTGCCATACATTATTATTGTACTTTGATTTTTTTTTAAAAACTTAAATCACATTTAAATCTATTAATAATAGACATAAATCAAAGTAATTTGTGTTTTTAAAAAAAAAAACATGGTACTTGGAAACATTTGCGCTAAAATCATGTTGTAATAATAATAATATTATTATTATGAAGAAGAAGAAGAAAATCAATTTTTGAAGATTACTTTTTAATTTCCTTTAATTAGTATTATTTTTATTTTACTTGTGATTAATTTGAAAACATTTTTTTGCAAATGATTACGTGACCAATATGTAAATTAAAGTTACATTTCAAGATTTTTTCAATAAAAAAACAGGTATAAATTACAATCAACTCTCCAATTGTCACCACTAAATTAGTCCTATAAATTGAAGCCAAAATTATATCCCAAATCCAGCACAAATGTGAATAGCTTCTCTCTCTCTCTCTCTCTCTCTCTCTCTCTCTCTCTCTCTCTAGGCAGAACGAATGAACACAGATGTTTGTTTTCTCATGGTTTCCTTTCAAGGGTTGCCTGGGTCACCCCATGCAGTGTTCACATGCTGGGTGCCAGGTCCATCTTTTGCACCCAATCAAATGACAATAGAATGTTAGGTGTCTCTTTGGGATCTCCATGCTTTATGTCTCACTTTCTTTTAGAAATAAATAAATAAATAAAGGAAAAATAACCAGCAAGGGAACAAGAGAAGAAAAAGAAAAGATCGAAGTCCAAACAAAAGACCACACCCAAAAGCGCATATCATGATACATATGGGGGTTTAACACATCATGGTAAAACCTTGTGACATTGATTTACTATCTAGATAGTTGTTAATGTACTCCTACCTAAAAACCAACAAAAACACTTGTGACAAGTATGGAAACATTAGACACCTTCCTACTAGTGTGGCAAAGTAACAACTACACTACACAATTTAGGGAAATATAAGTTGCCTATATGAATAGTGCCTATGGAACCAAAAACATTTATCATATATGGAGAGCCACAACACCTATTAATGCTTGTAAGTTATTATAACAAAATCATGTAATTTTTTAAAAAATATTACAATAACTTAGTGATTCAAATATTTTCAACTTCACAATGATTGCATTAAACATTGAATCATAGGCACAATGAGAAGAAAACCAATTGATTTTGCCAAACACCCAATACAATCAAGCCCCAAAGGTTGCATCTTTCCTTGTCAATAGTTTTGCTTAACTTCTTTATTGATCTTCAACTATAGCCATTACCCAACCACATCTCATGATATACGGGCTCTAATGGTTTCAACTTTAGTTTTCATATTTTCATTTACAATGAATCCATTCCTTATGATGATATAACAAGCATAGATTCATACAAGTTCAAATAATTTCATGCACTTGTAAGCTAAACATGACTCATGACCTTAATTCTACCATTATTAAGTAGTGTTTATATACACCCCTTTGAAGATCCCATTATTGAAAGATGAAATCATTTCAAAGCACAAAATGTTTGCCTTGAACAATTTATCACAACTTGTCAAATGTGTCAATTGATTCAAATTGAGTTTATATCATTTCATTTGTTAATATTGAAACTATATAATTGCAAGCTAAAGTGAACCAATTTTCAACACAAAAGGTCTCCCTAATAGCATTCTTATAGTGTATTTTGATTGTAACAATAATGTGACATTGTTAGATGCCCATGTTTGAGGTTTTTAAAATCATCTTTTTCAAAAGTAACAAATGTTTTCTTTTTAATATAACCCAATATACAATGTTTATGAAAAAAAGTTAATTTTTTTCACAAAATTCACATTGTAATCAACTTCACCATTTTCCTAAACAATTATGTTGTTTTTAAAAGTTCCCCAAATTTTCATGCCATCTTAAAATGGTTTGGATATCCCTATTTTGAATTACTTATAACATTTATCAATTTTGAAATTTGATAATGTACTTATCATTTACAAACCATGATTATGATGAGTCAATTTACAAGTTGTTTATGCATTGTCACATAAGAGGTCAAGCATGTTAAAAAGTCTCCTATTTCACGTACAACATTATTTTTTATTAATAAATTTATTCCACCTAACTACATTATATGAATCATATGTTTGAGTATTTTTCATAAAATTCAAAAAGCATTTGGCATCATCACTTATCCAAAGTGTGTAGAAAAAATTACCATCTTACAAAAATTGTAAGTAATTCTAGCTTAAACTAGTGTAAGACATAGTTAATAACATGACAATTCATCTTTATGTTTCATTTGCCCTCAATAATTTAATACAATGTTTTTAATATTTAGTTTGCCATGTTTACAATCAACCTATTCTCTTATTTGTGCCACAAAGGTGAGTGTACTACGAATCCATAATACATTCCCTACTATTGTTGCCTTCATTGTTTGAAAAGTTACTCATAAAAGGATGTCAAAGGTGACAAAAGAAACCAATGGTCTCATGACAAAATACATCCAATGAATATTACTATGGCAAAAAAACACTTATGACATGTTACAAAAGAAAATGGATTATTCTAAATAAAGAGATTATGTAATCAACACAAAACAAATGAACTTGGTCGATGCAATCAATATAGGTTTCAAACATGTCACACATGTATGTTGTTTGCCAAGTCCCTTCATAACACCATGAATCATTCATATTATTTTCAAATGTTGAATTTATTCACAAATATCACATTGTAGATGAAAAAGAATAAAGATGCAAAAAAATTATAAGACAAATTTTCTTGGAGAACGCCCACTATATATGGTAGATTTGTATGACATGCAATTCTTCATATTTCTTGAAGATAAATAATTTTTAAATGATTGAAACATAGAACATTTAGTTTAAAACCAAAAAAATTGAATAACTTATTTCCATTTGAAAAATGTTCCATTTTCACCAAAATACATGGATCTCTTTAGAAAGTTTTTTTCTTGATCATTCATGCACCTTATGACATACTATGTAGGTTCAACACTATTGACATTTATCATGCTTGCTAAGGTTATCTTAATGACTCCAAATTAATTATGCACATGAACCTTTATATAATGGCATTCACCTTTCAATTTCAACAAATTGTGTGAAATACTAGCATAAATGAACATGTTAAGTAAGAAAGTCACTCATAGTTCAAGTTGCCCTAACAATTCTTTTGAAGGTGTTTTTCAAAATTTAATTTGTTATAAAATATTGTCCATGCTTGTGCTTTCAATTGAAAAAAAATTTCAAGTATCATACATGTTGAACCTCCTTAAAGGGGATTATGAACTAGATTTCAAAGGATTTCCTTTATCACCAAACAAGTATGGAGAAATACCATTCCTTGTACATGCCCTTGACAATATCTAACAAACCTTAATATTGCACATGTTTGTAAACAAATGACCTTTTCAACATTTGAGAATGATTGATTGAACCAAATATAACCATATAAACGTCTATGAATTCTTGGGCTACAATGTTATAACTACTTAATTTAAAAGAAGAATATTCATTAACAAAGGCCCCTTTGGATATCTTTAAAGTAACATTGTGAATTCCATCAATGGTTTCATGTGACACAACTAGGTAATTATCATGACCCTAAGTTGGGGTGTGGGTAACTCTTGAATGTGCAATGAGTTCACAAAATGGGTAGCAAAATGTTTTTCCCAAGATGAAAGGAAGTTGAATGCTTCCAAATGGAATTGGGTCTAACAAGGGATCAACACATGGAGGGAATGTAAAAGAATGTAGACATAGTCCCACGTGAAATGAAATGTGTAAGTCAAAAGGAGACACTTTTAAGATTCCCATGTTGAACTCCCACTTTGAGAATTAAAACTTTCAAGGTGTCCTAAATCTTTGGATAAAGGGGTGATTAATAATTCACACCAATTTCTACAATTGGTAAATATTTCATTACAAATAAGAAGATTGGCACCTTAAACAAACACCTAAATTACATAGGCTATTCAAATTTCAACATGAATCTATTTGCAATATTTTGGTGTATTGTTTGATAATCAATGACCTTACTTTCTCATTCATTCCATAGAAAGTAAGGGGTCATTTACACTTGAGTAATTGGGTAATGGGTTATTGAAATCGAAATTCACTCATTGGTCCATAATGTTGAGGGTTTTTGCTTTGGGTTTATGTTAGAGTAGTTTGAGGCCATAACCTAAGCAAATTGCAGTGGATGAAAAGTCCACATGGAATCCTACATACGTCTTAAGTGGATAATCTTGTCTTGGGCTTGAAAGGACTTTTTCAAACCTATTTCAAAGACGTGGGCCTTTATATTTTGTATTATTTTAACATGTGAAGTTGGAAGGAACTTTTGGTGGCTCCCCCCTCTCCCCCCAATTACTAGCCTTGGAATTACAAGGTTTTGTATGTCCCTTTCTTTTGTTCAATTTAGGTTTTCACTAAGAATAAAGGTTCTTGGGCCATGACCCATGGGCTTTACCATTGTTTCGTCCAAAAAGTGGGGTATATTAAGGTTTCATATGCCATGGCCAAAACATTTTAATGTTCACACCCAAAATAATATTGGGGATTCGTTTCCTTTTTTTCTAAATACCATGCAAAAACATATAGGGTGCAAATAATTCATAATTCATTAAAAAGTACAAATTATACAACTTACTTATTTGTAACTAGGGCGTTTAGAATTTATTATGAAAATGTGCATAATTTTTTTTTTGTTTTAATAAAATATTCTTTCAATATTTTATTATTTCATAGCATACTAGAAAAACCCCTTCATTTCAAGTGTTTCATTGAATATACGAAGCTCATGGGGTCCCCCCCCCAGCCTCCCCAAAAATTATTAACCTTGCAAATTATGAGGTTTTGTATGTTTTTTTCTTTGGTTTGGTTTAAGTTTACACTAGCATGAAGGTTCTTGGACAATGGCCTCATCCAAAAAATGAAGTACCATGAGGTTTCATATGCCATGATCAAAATAGTCAAATGTAAATTGCTTTTAAAATTGTTTAAATGGTTCACTTCCTTTTAATAGAAGTAAGATGTTGTATGAAACTAGAGCTTAAGCCTAAAGTTTAAAGTTGGAACTTAGGATGGTAAAATGCCTTTCCCTTATACACATGCAAGTAAAACTCAATAATTTTAATCACAAAATGAATGTTATACAAGTATATCTAGAATTAAACATGGGGATGAATGTAAGCATTCATCCTCATTATGGATGAATTTTTTATTTGATCATTAAGTTCTTATCAATGAAACTTTTCCCCCCCTAATTTTAATTAACTAGAGTTTCATGAAACACAATTTAATTCTAAATGATGTAACATTTGTTGAATAATGTAATGTAAATTTTATTACAAATGCATTTGATGGCTATGGTTTAAAATGCCATTATTTTCAATATGTCTTAACTATATTATTATAATCACGCTAACATCTACCCCATGATCATTTTTTTAAAAATAAAAAATTAATTTATGGGATTTTTTATTTTAAAAATGGGCAAACTAAACCAGCGTCGTTGATGATAATGAGATTTTTTTCCCCTTTTCCAAAGATGCCACCACTTCCTTCAAACTTGTTTATAAACGTAATGGCCAACATGGGGGATTTTTTTTCTTTTTTCTTTGAGGGTGTCACAACTTTCATCAAATCTAACTAGTGTTGTTGACAACAATGGGTTTTGAATGTTTTAAATATTTAAAAACTATCTATTGTTATTAATGACAATGGATTTTTGAAATAAATTAAAATTCAATTTCAAGCACCTTAATTAACTTCCTTCAAACAACCTATTATCATAGATGACAATGGGGTTTTTTAAATAATTATTTATTTTCAAAATACCCTAATTTTTCACAAAATACATATATAATGTTATTGACAACAATGGGGGAAGGGCTAACACTCATCCCATGACGACATTTTTTTAATTTTTTAACATTGTTTATGAAAATGATTTTTTAAACCAAATTTTTAAAATTATTTTGGTCTCATCATCATATTTTCCCCTATAATTACATTATTCATCATTATTAAATGACATTCAAGTTTCAAGTATTACTTGGACAACTTTTGAAAATGGATATAAATAAATTTTAACTTATTTATCTTCCATTGATGGATGAATTTCATCCGATGATTTATTTATTTCATCCAATTCATACACAAAATTCATCCATGCAAAAATGACATTCAGCTTAAGTTAGGAGGAAGCACCACCCTCCTCCCTATAATATATTTTGTAGCTTGTTGCATTTACATTGAAATGACATTTTCCCCAAGACTCCCAAAGTTGTTTCCCAAAATTGCGACCCCTTTGTTAATTGTCTCATGATTTTGGAAGCTCTTAACATTTGCAAAACCTAACCAAATCAAACATACAAGTACATTATCTTATAGCCTTTAAAAAGACCTTTTCAACACTATTCAATTCCTTGAATGATGCTTTGAGTGAGTGCAAACTATCATTTTGAAATTTTTTGTCCTAACCCTTGCAAATGGGCATAACGTATGCAACATATGTCTATTTTAAAAATTCAAGTTCACCATCTTGTAATGCTCAATGAGATCTTTCAAGATTGAATTAAAGATCATTTGATTTGGACAAAATTTGGTCCCCTAAAACCTTGTCCCAATGATTGCTAAAAAGAAAATGCACTTCTAAGTTCTTCCAATGTACTTCATCTCCCACACACTTCCCACTCATCTTGGGAATGTATTTGAGCCTTATCATGCCTTGGCTTTGTTCCCAACCAATTTCCTTTGTTTTGGGCCCCAACCTTAGTTTTGAGCCCAACATTTGAAGTAATTCTTATATGAAGATCATAATGCAACCTACTTATAAACAACTACCTTGACAACAAAAACAACAAAACAAACAAAACAATAAAGCAAAGTGCAAAGAATTTATCCTATATTACATCTAAACAACATTTTGAAAAAAAACATGGAAATGAAATACAAGTTACAAATCAAAACATAAGTAGTGAAGTGACACAATAATAAACAAAACACAACAAACTTATAATGCAAGAAATAAAAAATGTATATGAAGATAAACAAAAACAATGAAACCAAAAAAAGGAATGAATTCAACCTATGATGCAATGATGCAAATTTCCAATTTGACAAATTATGAAATGAAAGAAATGAACAAAGTAATAAAAAAAAGTGCTTCAAAGCATATCTATAAAACAACAAAATGTGGTGAAAAGTATTGGAGTAACTTGGACAAATATAAACAAAACTTTTCAAATACAAAGTAGTGGACTAGAGACAAATGAAGAAAAACAAGAGAAAATAAGTGAGGAGAAGTGAGTTGCAAGGGGAAGAATTACTTGAATTAGTCATAGATTCATGTGTGAATTGATGACAAGTATTTTATGATGACAAAAAAAGAAGGTACAACATTGATATGCTAACTTTAGTTATAGGTTTTAATGCTAACACTTTAAATTATTAATAGGCTAGGGTAAGATTGTGCCACATGGTTCATGCAACATTAACCCTAATGTTAACACAAAACAAATTTAAAACTATGTAATGCATTCTTATTAATGTGGTTCCAAATTATGAATGGTATTGTTGGTTGCCATGTCAATCTTATAATTGGAGAATAAATTAATAATTTATGCAATATGAATAATCTGGTGGATACAATTGCATTGGCTAGTCTAAGAAAGGCCAAGGATAAATCAACACCCACATTTCTATTGTCGTAAAAGCTTAAAACTTTTGGGGCTTGATTCTGAAAATTAAAAGTACCTCAACATCAATACTTCACCACCCACATCCAAAATTTCTTGACTACAATCAATTACTAAAGCAAGAATAGAGAAATTATGAAAAGATTGTGACATTTGACAGTGTTGGTTGGATCATAATGTGTTCATTATTTGTTGGATGAACTTTTCACCACAAGGAAATATGGGAACTAAACATTTCATTCATTTTGTAGTGAATTTCATGGAAATTCATTAGATTGAATTTGCAATAAAAATGTGAATAACAAGTGGATCATTAATGAACTAAAACTAGTGCTATTCACCAAGTGGAGGCACAATTTTGTACAAATATACTTTGTTCATACATGGATTTTTAAATTTTCATTTCTACTTTCATTATAACAACATGTTCAGTATATACTTGGGCTTTATGCTACTATGCACTACCAATGACAATAAAATGACCAAAAAAAAAAGGGTTTACATTTGAAAATTTTATTATTTTCAAATATATATAGGATTCAAATTGTACAAAATATTACCCAATTATGATCCAAGGGGAGATTTAATTAGTCACCAATGTTTTTAATTCATTAAAATTTTGGAAGCAATTAAGGTGGATAAACATTAGATTAGCTAAACAAATGGAGATTAAATCCTTGAATTAGGTATTTAAGGGAAAAGTTTTTATTGAAAACTAGTTTAATCTATAAAAAAAACCATGTTAATCTTTTGAAATAATTTCAACATATTCAAATGAAATAACACATATTTGCATTTGTATAAAATTACATGTAAACACGTGTATGAAATTGGAAAGACACAAAGATTCAATTTTTTTTTTAAAGGACACAAAGATTCTTAAAACATTGAAAAAAATAACGAGTTTTGTTTTTTTTCAATATTTTGAAATCCATAAGAATGTTTTGAAGCATTACAACTTATAAAATGTTTATTTGTTAAAAATTTCAATTTGGAATTGACCTCTAATAAATTTTTAGTTTGGAATTGTCTTTTTGTATGACCTACGACTATAGACCATCCCACTTAAACCAGCTATGATGAAATCATTGTCACTAGAATATATATATAT
>Ga0116229_10016103_pt1 | contig 10084 bp, 10 predicted proteins | sample S1TSphgellanicum_3_FD_87313 | JGI IMG/M metagenome (GOLD analysis project Ga0116229, IMG submission 87313) | Host-associated microbial communities from peat moss isolated from Minnesota, USA - S1T2_Fc - Sphagnum magellanicum MG | ecosystem: Host-associated > Plants > Peat moss > Unclassified... | reverse complement strand
TGAATAGGGACTAATGAAGAAGGAGTGAATTCATTGGTTTAGTGAATAGGGATTAGTGAACTACATCCACATTTGGTAGTAATGGAAATATCCATTTTTGTGAATAAAATTTGACCAAATGATTTTTAAAACAATTTTAAACCACCTTACAATTTGGTGGAGATGATTAAGGAGGATTTAGATTTTGAGGAGTTTGAAGGTTTTTTTGAACATGATGAATTTGTGAACATATAAAATGTTGGAAGAAAAATTTATACTATTTTTCATTTAAAATTTTAGATTTGTAATTTTTATTTAAAAAATTAATGTTTGAAATAATATAACTTTTGATAACCAATTTGTGAAAACTGCCTTTGACTCTAATTGGTATGAATTGTCTGAAAATCAACATTTTGAAACCCAAATGAAATTATTTGTTACAATTTTTTGAAACCCTTATTGGGCCTATTGAAAATAATTTTTAAAAGAAGGAATTGAAGTGGGTCTCATAAAATTTTCTAAAACTTGAACCCAATGATTCACAAAAAAAATAAAGAACCACACAACACTAGTTTAAGGGAGCCACATTCAACTAATAGCCCACAATTCGAGAACAATATAAACTACACACATGGTATGTCAAAAGTAATACTACATTTTTAAAATTGTCACCCTTAATAAAAAACCAAATACATGGACACAAATGTTAAATCTCAACAACTAAACATAAAATTGGGCGGGGGGACCAAAATGTACAATAAAAAAAACAAAAGAAATGCAAAAGGCACCTTTTTCAATGCCTTATTCCACTTCCATGAGCCATAGCTACTATACTTGATTGTTTGATAGACATTGATGTGCACCTTAGAAATGGAACATTTCCAAGTATGACTAGTAAAAAAGTTGCAATTAAAATTGTTGGCCATGGAAACCTTTGCACTCAACAAGGGAATTGACAACGCACAACATAATCACAACATTTAAATCTTAAATACAATCATAATGCATTAAAAAATGTTTGTTGAAAGGGGGTGAAAAAGCCAACCCATGGTGACTGTTTGTTCAACTTTTGATTCCATCCTAAACCCAACAAATATAAACCCTAGGTATTTGACAAGGTATATGATTAGGTGTTTATTTAAAAACCTTGGTTTTTTTTAATGTTAAATTAGGTATTTGTATGCACATTTGAATTTTTCTTGTTGTTAGGTATGGGGGTTAGGTACATGTACCATATTACTCAAGATTCAAGTTAGGTAAAATTATCTATTCACATGAACTAAGATTTGGTCAATTTCTTTTGCAATCCAAATATTTGCCCAACAATAGAAACCACCTCCATATAACCCTACTCATTGTGGGTTTTCCAATAGTACTTACAAGGGACCTTAGTTCCTTAAATTTTTTGTTTTGATTTTGTTGAATTTTCAATGCAAATTTGTTCAATATCCCTCTAACAAGTGTTGAAAGTCATATTCAATAATTCTTGCATCATAGGTCTAAACATTATGAAACCATTTTGGTCTATGGAATAACAAATATGCCATTATATGTTAAACATTACCCTATGTCTATGATGTTTTTGAAAACCTTTGTTATTGACCTAATAATAGCAATTTCCATGACTTTTGGGTTAAGATTGATTAAAATTGAAAATAATATCAATCCAAAGTTCAAGATATATTTTGTGTTTATGGTGTAATTCGATGATATAGGGATTGTGATTTGAGTACACATTAAGAATGTGACTATAATGGGTTAAAAGTTCAAATTCTTAAGAAATAAGACATCTTTAAGTCACATTTTTTTAATTTCAACTCTTTTTTTTGAATATCTAATTATTAACATTATTTATATGTACAACTTATTATTAATGTTGTCAAAAAGGTTTTGAAAAGGGTTACAACTTATGAAACATTCCATTCACATGTTTGAATTAGATGAATCTTTTGAAAGTTATGCTCCATTGAAAATTTAAAGTAACACATGTTCCAAATAATTCAACACATTTGAAGCACAATTTGTAAGGAACTCATATTTAAATTGGGTAATTTGCATGATGTTGGATTTTTTAAAAAAAAAATTATAAGATATTGGGTAGCTTCAAGATACCAAAATTTTGAACTTCAAGAAATATTACCAATAGGGATTGGGGATTTTTTGGTTCAATGTAATCACCATACATGCTTTCTAAAGTTGTTTTGTAAATAAGTAACACACCTCTTAATATGGTTTGATTCACCATAAACCCATGAATAGTCATGGTTACAAGTTGCATGTAAATCACATTGAATCCATTCTAAAAATCCTATATATTAATTCACTACGTTCGTCAGTGTGTCGGTGTGTCTGTCTGTCTTTTATTTATTTCTTACTTCTTTCGATTCCTGGCCCCTTTTTCTTTGGTACCCTCTTTCTTCTTCTTTTTCTTTGGCGTAATCCCATTGGCTCCCGTTTCCTGTGGAGTGTTTTGGGGGGTGGGGGAAGGGAGAGCCTGGTGAAGCATGGGGCGGGGGGGGGGGAGGGGTGGGGAAGGACTGGGCGGGGGGGGGGCCAGCCCGGGCCGGGGGGGGGGGCCCCGGGCGGGGGGGGGGGCACGGGCGAGGTGGGGGGCACAGGCGGGGAAGGACCGGGCGGGGGGAGCTCGACGGGTGCATTATGCACCGGGTTCACACTAGTATAATGAGTTACTTAAAGGTTTTCCATAAGATTGGTATTTTTTAATGTGTTTTTACATTTTTGATATTTGTACTTGATTAGAAATGTTAGGAAATTTGTTCCAAGTGTATATTTATATTTTTGTTGCAATTCACTCTAGGGAAAAACCACTTGAGCAAGGTTGATTATGCATCAAACACCATTTTACATTAACTTTATCCTTTAAATATCCTTGTTTTTGGGCCTTTCTTCACCTTAAAACCTTTTTTCACCCATAAATTTTAGATATATGCAAAGTCAACAAATTTCACTGAAACTAGGTTTTGAATGTTGAATTTGAACATTTAGGGATTTTCAAGTTATGGTGTATTAAAAAGGACATCAAAATTGTTGTAGTTTACAAAAGGAATTTTTGTTGAAAATTGAAATGGTTATAAGAATTTTCATTTTTAATGAAATGCATTACAAGGTGAATTGTGATGTCACAAGGTTAATTTTCAAGAATTGTTTTTCAAATTATTGCTATTTAAAAATGTCATTAATTTTTTTGTTATGACCAAAAGGAAAACTACCATGAGGTTTAAGGAATAATTTCAAAATTATCAGTCTTTTCTCGTGAGGATAGATCAATCCTTTACTCCTCCCTTGAAAATAATAATCCATCCAAAAAACTTCAAACTTGTCACATTTGAAATAATTAATTTAAATGATTAAAAAAATTAAATCTATTAACCCAAAAATAATCATGACACCCATTTTGGGAATTGGACTTCATGAAAGTCTACAATGTTCAAAAGATAAAATGTGAGATCAAATCATGTTCAAATCAAGAAACCTTTAGATCTCAATGAAAGTTACAAGAATTTAAGGTTACATGTTCAAAATAGATTTATTTGAGTGAAATATTATGTTCCAAAAATTTTAGACATTATGTTTGCTAGTTTTGAGAACCCATTTTGGGACTTCTAGGAAGAATGCAATTTCAATGTGGCCCTTGCAAACAATTCTAAATATGCTATGAAAAGGAAGGTGGTGTTTCTTCCAAAGTTTAGGTTGTGTGAATAACAACTTTAGTATGAGTTCGAAACAAGTCCCTGCCCAATTTGGTTCCATTTACAATAATCATTTGCACTATATGTCTTGTGCAAGTGAATTGACCAAAAGTTGTCCACAAATGTCATTTTTATCTTAGTCCCATCTTAGAGTTCCTACACACCTCTTATTCCAATGCATGGGGCTAAAGAACATGCCTTGAATTATTTTTCTTTCAAACCTTGTGTAATTTCAATTAGCTACCATTGATATTTTGGGACGAGTTGAAGGTGTGTCACCAAACATATTGGAAGACACAATTCAATTCCCATTCTATCTTCTTAGGTTTTTTGGGCTTTAAAGGATTTGGACTAAGATTTGTGATAGAAAGCCTCTAACAACTTTGACCAAGATCCATGAAAAAAGATAAGTGATCTTTCCCTTTCACATTTCTCTATTACACATGTAATGCTAGAGGATGAAGTATTGCATGTTGTTGTAGTGGTGGATCCAATCATGGAAGGATTCAAGACATTGACAAGAGCCTTTGCAAAGAAATGCTTGAACTTGAAGATCTTGAACTTCAAAGATGATTTCAATGGATGCATGACAAAACGAAATGCATAGGTCTTGAGGTTTTGAGAAGCGAGAATGCAACTCCAAGTTCCCATTCAAAACAAACAACAAATCTCCTACACTTCAAAATGAAAACACAAGCTTGACTCATGCATCAATGAAACACATATAGTGCACAAAACAAAAACATGTGGTTTGACAAGTGCACCCATACACCAACAAAGAGAAATGTTTAAACATAAGTATTTGCAAATTTCACATACCTTTACATGCACATCTTAAAATTGGCCATGACTATGAATCCATCAACATCAACTCACTTCCCTTGATGACATTTGTTACACACTTAAACACAAATCTCACACAACATTTTTTTGAAAGATCAAATCACAAAATTGCAACTCCATGATGTTGTATACAACTTGAACACTCAACAAGCATCCCATACAAGCATTAAAGGTTACAATGTCACTGCTATGTACTCTTAAAGCCTAGTGAGTGGGAAGTGGCAAGGAGAATGCAAATGACGAGGAAAAGAGTCACAATGGAAACAAATCCAAGGTTGAGGAAGTTGCAAACAGATGTCAAACTACTTTGAAATTGATGCAACATTTCATCATCCTTCCTTGAAACTTGACATCTAACAGTCCTCACATGTAGCTACAACTGACAACCTTCTCTTGCTCTTGATAGAAAGGAAATTTTCTAGAAGTTGCCAACATAGGATCTTGGTGCAAAAGGTAAAATTTCCAACCCTAAGCTCAAGGGGGCAGGTAGAAAGGTCTCAAGGCAAGTTGAAATGTGCAGAATTTCACCATTTAAAAAAATTGTGCTTTCACAAGCACAAGCTAATGACATTTGCATGCTTGTGACACCAAAGGTTGAACAGGTTCCTTTGTTTAGTTATTATGATGTTCTTACACAAAAGTACCAATGCTGCTAGAGAAATTAGAGAAATAATCCAAGGATTTATTATCTTTGGAATGTCAATCTATAGATGACTCCCTTGCTTATGAATACATTAAAATAAACTTGATGACAACAATTGACACACTTTGTCTTCATTCCACTGACAACACATAGAGAAACAGAAATGTCTAAAGTCTCCACAGGTACAACAATGTTCAGGCACTCTTGGGTTTGGATGTTGGCCTGTGTAGTGTAATATGTCAGTTCATCCTCAAGATCTGTTTGCACAATGTGCAAGACAATTGCATGGTTTAGAATACACCCTTGGGTTTTCCTTCAGGCTCAGATTTAGGAGCCTGGGTCAAGCCATGTTTCAGAAGCCATGGACAATACCAGTTGCACAATGAGAGGTTCTGGTAGTTGCCACAGGGCTTAACCATGCAAAAGTTAGAATATGACCATCTCACGGTGAAGTGGGTGAATGGAGTACGCTTCTTTGAAGAATCAACAACCAGACCAGATCACAAGATCCTCTCCAATTCAACTCTAGCTAGTGATTATGAAGCACAGGTTTCTGCTAAAATTGGCTATTCATTGCGCTGACCAGAATGCAAACAATTTTGCATTTCACATGATGTTTGGTCTGCTCTTGCCATTGTTAACCACAGCAAACCAATTGCATCATTTCAAAACTCCATCAACTTGAATCAAGCCATTGCAGGACCAAAAATTTCATTTTCAAGGGTGGATATGGCTACTGTACAGCTTTCATGTTCAATCTGGATTTCAGATAACCAATGGCTTCATACCTTGCATGATGGTGAAAAATCTTTCCTCTACACACTTTGCATGACTGGAGGACACAAATGCAGCAACTTGGATATAGACACACTGCAATGTGCTTTTGTATACTTTGCTCTTGTACACTTAAAAAAAACCGAGTTTTCAAGAACTCCATCATTTGTTGTAAGGTTCTATGAATGACCTTTGAATGAGATGAAGATGCTCCAGGCCATGCCCAATACACCAGCTGCTGCTACCTGCAACCAGCATGCATCATACTGTTTACATGGAGCTTCATAAGCATGGAATTCCTCCTTAAAGTCAAGCCCCATGGTCCTTTGAGAGAAAACTGTATGGAAAGCATGTGCATGATACATGTTGCCAACTCAATTGCCCAAAAAAATTGCTTTCACAAACACTTTGACAAGTAGAGAATATGGCAAAAGCAATAGAGTGTGGAGGCTGGCACCTGGAGATGTGGGGGCACAAAACCAAAATTGACCACCTGGAAAGGAATCCAAACCTTCCAGTTGGCCACAACTGTCTCCAACAAATCCTGCCACCCACAAAAAAAACAGCAAACAACAAACTAATTGTTTACATGACTGTCACATGTTGTAATTGATCTCAAAATTTATCACAACAGGAACCAGTACACTGCAACAGTATCTGTATGCCTGCACCATGATTAGATGATTTAAATTCTCATGATGAAAGCTGAGTGACCCAATATTGAAGTTGTTATAGTGTTGGAGTCCAACTAACATGTGACTCTCACACATGGACATACCTGCATATTCAGGAGGACACACTCCCACTTCCAATATCTTCAAAAGAACAAGGAAATCCTGACACCATATTGGCAAACCAGATAGCAACAAAGGGGAAAAGATCTCAAATACCTTGTGAAGCTTGTCAGAAATTTCACTTTGTCGGCCTTCAAGAGAAAGGAGTGCCACAAAGAAGCCACATATGCCAAGGGGTGTGAAGACCAGCTGCAATTGCAAAACTTGTAAAGTTAGAATCCACACACTAAACACTTGTCCCAGGAAGGCTATTTCCCAGTCATTTAAGGTGAGATGAAAAGTGTTTATAAAGTACCTGTCCCCAGAATAGGGAGGTCTGCAAAATCAACTGTATGTTCTAGTCATGAATGTCAACAAATTTGGGAGATTCTCTTACACTGAATGCCCTCAGCCAAGGGTTAACAATCCTCAACTAAGTAGCTTCAGACTATCAATGATGAAAACCCCACTTCTGCTTCTAAAGATCAGTATTGCTTCAATGGTCACAGGAAGAGAACTTTGGCATATGTACTGCACAGATGACAATCCAGGACAAAGGATGTACCTGATCTGCAGCAATGCGAAGAACCACACCACCCATGCCTGGCACAGTAATAAATTTGGAAAGGGTTCCATACCTGCATGGTCATATGCAAAGCTCAGATTTGAACTTGTCCCTGGATGACTGTACATGAGTCCAGTGTACTCCAAGCTACATCCCATCTCACTTGATAATGTGATACAGCCAAAACCAGGAGAAAGACAATGCAGCTAACACAGCTTATACCTATGGAACTGCAGAGAAATCTCCATAACAACAATTTGAAGGTATCACGAAAATGAGTGCAGTCGTAACCTTATGAGAGTTGCTCACAAAGTGCCAGACCATCATCACCAACTTCATCATGAATAACAGTGACAAGCTGCCATGACTACCCACACATCATTAGCTCTGAGGGTGGGTGTACATAAGTAAACAATCTGCCAAAAATTTCAGGTAAACCATTATACAAAATCTGTGTCCTAATTTTCTATCATGTTTCTGGAAGCAACAGGAAGACTACTCAGTCATGATGTTGGATAGAACTCAAAAGACATGACACAATGCACTGGAGTACCTAACAAGATGAATTTCCACCTACCAGTAGTGCAAACCAGGTCCACTCATGAAAATACCAATAGCCACAAAGGACAGCAGCCGCTTTATCTCCACTGTGTCCACTTTCTCTACAAAAACCTGCAGGCTTTTTCAATTCAGCTAAGCAAAAGAAACCAACCAGAAACAAGGGCACCTCCAGAATTCTTTACCATTGCTGGATATATAACAGGCCTCACCCTCTTAGGCTTTGCAAAATTGGTATTCCAAACATATTTAAAGCTTTTCTTACACCACCAGAAATGGGTGAAATGAAAGCTCATGGGTATAGTCTTGGGACTTTTTCCACTCAGATATGATACTGGGAAAACATGTATTTGCATTGGTTACCCTGGTAAGCACAAAACAAAAGCAAGTACCTGGCAAATTAAGTCAGCAAGTGCATTCAAGCAACCAGCAGTCAGACTCTTCACCACCAGTGGATGTCTATCCAAGTTCTCCATGTACCTGTCACTCTTGTTCCACAAGAAGAGTTCCATGTTAGGTTTGGGCAACTGATACATTTTCCTTTGCTTCCTTCTTAGTGAAGCTCAACTCACAAGCAATAGGGGTCAAACTCCTTCACCAGGACTTGCCTCTGTGACTCACCAAGCAAGTTCCCTCGTTTGTGATTCTACTTGAGCATATGGGCATCCACCCCAAGCGAGCATCTTTCCCAGATTTTGAGCCTGGTAGGCACTAGAATACAGGCTATTGCTGCACATCCTAACCCTAATTCCTTGTGCAACGAAGTTCTATTATTGCTACTGTCAACTGCAAAATTATCCTAAAGTTCCACACCCATCTTCTTAGGTTTTGTATCTTGAGCATACCCTTCTAAACAGATTGGTACAAAAGAAGGCAACATCACAAACTAAGGAACCAAAAATCCATGGAGCAAGGGGAGAAGCTCAAAGCCCATAGATCTCCATGGTTTATACAAATTCATAAAAACCCTCAAACTCTGCCTCTTGATTTTATTTGTGGCTGTACCTAGTGCAGAGGGCATCCTGGCATTTTCATTCCTCATTTTACACCCCTCAAAACAATCATTCCTCTGCAACTGCAGAAAGCAACACCAAAGCTCCCTGCAAGAAGCCATACCCATTCAGCAGTTTTGGGAGGGAAGGGGAAGTCTGACCTAGCCCAAAGTAGAGACCAGGCAGTCACATGCACAAGGGGGACACCAGACTGGTCTTCAAATCCGCCATGAGAGCCACCACTACTTCCTGACGATCCTCCCCCCCCTCCACCATCTCCTCCTCCCCCTCCACGCCCGTTGTTGTTCTTATCGCCTCCTCCAGAAAACAGAGTGCTCACTTGCTCCACATTGGCCGCTCGCAACGATGCATTGCGAAGTGAGACGTGCGGTAGCTGCTGCCACGGCCGCCTTGTGGCGCTTGAGTGTTTACTGTTTACAACAGAACAACAAATACTTGGACTTGACGGCACTAGCGCTTGTGCTATTATCAGCGCTTGCAACGACATTATGCTAAAACCTCCACAAAATTCAAAGTCTTGCAGTTGAAGTTGAAAGGAAATGAAGACCACCACCACCACAACCACCCCTGCAAGAGAAAACGAACCCGCATGAACTCACATGCAATACCAAACTACACATACTATCCAAAGGTAACAAGATCCAAGTCGAAGGTACTATAAAATCCACAAAACCCACAGAAAAACCTCACACCCCTGAATCCCTACCCTATTCACAACCACCCAAAACGTCCCCAGAAGAGGCTCCAAGTTGAAATTCCAGCAAGACTATCACCACCCACAAATGGATTGTCACTCAAAAGAAGCTTTCACACACACAAGCTCTACCTACGCAACAACCCAAACGACAATCTTGGAGTTGAAGCTCGTGAAAAACTGACACCACGGATCCACCCACCCACAAAGAGGAATGAAAAAGACAAGAAAGGTACTCTTCTTCTACCACACCAATACACAATCAAATCTCAGAAGCTCCGAGTGTTTTTGGAATAAAAAAAACAACCTCCCCACGCCCCCCAAAACCAAAAAAAAAAGAGAAAAAGAAAACCCCAAAGCACACACTTAAGAACTCACATGCTATGCTAATCCCTTTAATCGTATACAACCCCACAAAGTTATTATAAATAATAATCTCCGAATTCACAATAGCAAGAAAAAGTTGGAAGTACGACAACAACAGGAAGCGCGGCTTTGGGCACCCGGCGAAGGAATGAGAGAGAGAGAGAGA
>Ga0116229_10016102_pt1 | contig 10085 bp, 6 predicted proteins | sample S1TSphgellanicum_3_FD_87313 | JGI IMG/M metagenome (GOLD analysis project Ga0116229, IMG submission 87313) | Host-associated microbial communities from peat moss isolated from Minnesota, USA - S1T2_Fc - Sphagnum magellanicum MG | ecosystem: Host-associated > Plants > Peat moss > Unclassified... | reverse complement strand
GCAATGCAATGCAATGCACACAGTAACAAGGTAGATCGACAGCGTCGGTCAAAAGGGATGGTGTAGCTGGGGTCATCGTAAACTGGGTAGCTGGAAATGAGAAGCTGATGAGCGGCATCAAGGGGAGGAGCAGGAGGAGGAGGACCACCACCACCACCACCACGGATTTCAAATCTGGGAGCAGCAGCAGCAGGAAAGTAGCTGCCTCTTCTTCCTAAGGGAAGTAAAAGCCAATCGGAGAAGGAGAAACAGAGTAATGGGTCTTTTCCGGGAACGGGGTACAGTAGGTCTGGGATTGTTGGGTATTACAAAGGAAGCTGCCAGATTGCTACGCAAGTATGGAGCTCTCTTACTGCCTGTCAAGATCCTGTTTCACATCCCTCTGTTGCTTGTCATTGCCCTTCAGGTATGCTGCTGTTTCTCCAATATATTTTCCAGCTCTCTCTGTCTCTCGCAGCTTTTTTAGGGTTGGTCACATTCTTGTACTGCAAATCTGGATGCGTGAAGGGTTTCTTTATTCAGAGCTTTCACAGTTTTTGGTTCCTGCTTTGTTCCAAGGGTTTAACAAATTTCTTGCTGGGGCAACAAAAAGTGGTGCTCTCTAGTTTTAGGGCAAATGCAGGGGGCTGATTGTCGGCCAGAAATAAGGATTTTTGTTTGTGGGAAGGATTCAGATTCTCTGTAATCAGGTGCAACTGGCATTGGCATTGTGGATTGCTCTACAATGCAAATGCAACAGCATTGCACTGTTTCTCTGTAATTGGGTGCAGTGCATTTGTTAGGCATGAAGCAATTCAACAAGATTAGTAATTGAGGTATGGAATTGTGCAGGAAAAAGAAATGACACCAGAAGCATTGGGAGAGGAGCTTGCAAGAAAGGGAATCACATGGAAATTTCTCAAGTCCATGCCGCCCATTTTCATCAAATATGTCTTGTTTTATCTCACTCTGGCAGCCATAGCCTTACGAGTGTCAGGCATCTATGATTGGGAAGCCACCAGCATTCCATCTGGCAAAAATTGGCTTCGATCATTGCCTAGAGCATTCGGGCGTGTTTTTGTGACTGGAATCTGGTTGTCATTGATTTCAGCAATTCTTACGGGTGTCCTTGCACCTCCCATGCTCCTTTTGGTGATGATCCCAAGAATTGGAGCCCTCAAGAGTTGGTTCATACAAAGTGGGGGACCTCCAAAAGGTCTGGCAACTGGTGGAGTTGTGGTTGTTGATTGCCTTATGTCAATGTACTTCATCTCAGCTGGGGAGATTTCTGTTCTAGATGGACCTTATGGCATTGCAGCACTGGTTCAAAGTGCATCAATGACAAAGGGAAAGCGATTGAAGGCTCTTGTCCTTGCCTCAGCAGTGACTGGTACAAATTATTTGCTTGGACTTGCTGAGGAGAAAGCTCAAACACTCATGGCAACGACACTATCACAACCTCGTCTCTTGCAAGAATCGTGGAGAAACCCAACAACTCTATTGTTTGTAGTTTTTGTTCATCCGATGTGGGGATTGTTTCAAACATTGATGTTTGTGGTGTTCTACTTCTTGTGCAAGAGGAATGAGGAAGAACAAAGACGAGGTGATGGAGTTGGGACCTTGCACCACATTGATAGCTCCACTATGCTAAAGTACTCCTAAGCACAGCCAAATTTTTTTAACCCTTTTGATTTTCATCTATTCACAATCCTAACCTCCACAAACATTCATTTGCATTTGTTAGGGTAGCACTAGTGAGGGGGGTGGGGGAGTATTCGTAGTTCCCATCCTTGAGTATTCATAGTTTCCATTCAAGGTGGCAATTCTAAATTTTTAGTTTGTAATCATCCAATTTTTTTGCAGAACATGGAGTTTAGAAAAACTTAAAATGCTTCCCATCCATACATTTATATTGGAATGTGGTGTTGCACTCTATAGATTTCAGCTTGTCCCAAAATAATGGCTGTGCTTTTTCTGTGGACAAATGCTTTCTGTATGAGCCTGTTGTTTTGTTACTAGCTGGATTTTCATTGAATTGGTCAGGCAAGTTTTTGACATTATGGCTGAAAATGTGGTGCATTAGATTCTGAATTATTTGATTGTTAATTCCACATATGAGATTTAAGGAATCAGGAGTCAGGACATGTGAAATTAAACATGACCCTGGTTTGTCACACATTTTGGTAGTGTACAAGAGACTTTCCATTGAATGGGTCAAGTTGCATTATGTTGGAGAATATGGCACCAAATGAGTCTGAATTACTTGACTGTTGTTTCCACACATTGATCCTGCTTGGTTGCACGTTTTGATAGTGTTTGAGACTTGGTTGTTTTTATACGAATCGGTAGAACCCTTCCTTTGTGTAGTAGATTCTAGAGTTTAACCTTCATATGCAAGCCAGATTGAAATCCTTTTAAGGGTCATTTCACTTTGATTTTTGCAGTAGCTTCCTTTCACTCTATGCTTGTTCTTTCATAAGTTATAACCAATTTTTAGCTTGAGCAATTGCTCATTTGTTCATAGTAGTGATGTTTTCTTAAATGATGAAAACCATTTAGGAATATAGACATATTACAAATGTGAAAGGAGGCTCAATCACTCCTCAATCTACTAGTTCATGGGTTTAAGGTGGGAATGAATGAATAAACTTGTACTAAAGCATCGTAGCTAGGTAATCTCCCATTGCTATTGGGATGTACCTATTGTTTATCCAATGCCCAATAATGAAGCATGGAAAGGAAAAAAGGGGGACGGGGGGTGGTGGTTGTTATGTGGAAAACTAGAACCACATCATTTCTTATTAGGTGAAAAAAATGGGAATAAATGAACAAGTATGCCCAAACTACTTGTAATATAATGCTTTGATTGTCTAAGGTGGGGTTTTACATGGATGTGGCATCTTGTTTGCTATTTGGTCACCATCATAACATTGGTTTTCCCAATCCAAAGGTTACATAAATTAAAAGACCAAATTCAAAATAGGGATGGAAAGAATTAGGACATCTTTCCATTATGTTGCTATGATCACAACAACTTTCCATTATGTTTTTTCAGGTAGTTGTGCGTATAGTCATTTCATTATTCTATTGGTCAAGCATTGACCAATTATAGGAGCTATGAAAGTTGTGAATCAAATTGTGAAACACCATAAAATGACATTTGTCTTTTTTTCATGAGAACATGTGTTCCTAAAGCTCTTTAAATGATCAATTACATATTTTTCAATCTGCTTGTAGCTCCCCCCTGGAAAGCAATTTTCATTACAACAACAAACATGACCTTATGTTAATGGCTTTCCATTAAGCTGCTATGATCATAACACAATAGTGAAAAGAGACTCTTAGGGGGGCTTTTGCAACCTTAACAAAATTACTCTATGGCTTTTGTGCCTCCAATGAAACATGTCAAACAAGGAATAAGAAAGCACAATGAAAATGGTTGTGCTTTACAATGCACAAAACACATATATGATTGTCTCAAGAAGCATGCACTTGTCCATTTCTACAACTAAAATAGGAAGCACATGACAAACTATCAAAATGTCAATGTGCATGCTCCTAAAAAGGACACACTTTGTTAATTGAAAATCTTCACACAACTTGCAAATGAGAGGTTCATCACACCCCAATGTCACTAGTTTGACAAGTTATGTGAACTTTGAAACCTATATTCAATCTTGATCAATTGTAAGAGGTTACATAACTTCTACACACACCAAATTGGAGAAAGAGGAATGGAGGGTGAAAGCACAATTAGGTGGACTATTTGGATTGTCATAGTTGTAATTTTTTTGGATTATAAATGAACTTAAAATGTAAAATCATATAAAACATTATAATTTTTAATTTTTTCATTATCCATGTTGTAATAGACTTTAGTGAAAATCTTATTAAAAATTATGGATGAGTTTCAAGAAAAGAATGGATTCATTGTGGACTTTTGAAATGATGACATTATGTTTGTCACACATAGAAAATGAAAAATGTAGGCTAAAAAAATATGTCATAGGAATATCAAAATAAAAAATAAAAAATAGGCCACCATAAAATGAATAATTAACTGTAAGATGCATTGAAATTTTTTCAATAATTTTTTTTTTCATATTAAAAAATTTAACTTGTGATTTTCATCATTTTTTACAATTGATATTTCATTTCACATTGATTTTTTTTTAAAAAATTAAATTTCTACCAATCACATGTTTAAAGATATTTATAGGGTGGTCTATTAGTATTTGTGACCAAAATCATAAGGGACAATTATAGGATTTATAGTTTGATAATTGTTTTAAATGCAAGAATTGTAGCTAATGTAAGATGTGAACTCTTCAAAATGTCAAATGTGAGCTACCTAACCATGCTTTTACCCTGGATTATAGTCAAGAGGAGTATCATTTTATTCCATGATGGCAATTGTGGGTCCACAAGTTCAAACATTTCAAATGTTTTATTGTGATGCTAAGGATATTGTGTAATACGGGATGGAGTTTGTTATGAAGCCATCATCAAGACACAATTTTAAAGATGCAAGTGGTTGTATATAGCTTGTCAAAATTGCTTGGTCATGTGGTTTGTAATTAACTATAATATTCAATGAATAAATACAATGAAGGATGCATGTATGTTTTGAAAGATCAATTCCAACATGAGTTAAATGTATCTGTCATGCCTTCTAGGAATTTAAATGGAAACATTAAATATAATGACATGACAATTGTATGAAGTAGATATAAAGGTGAAAAGGAAGTTGTGTGTAATTTGGACTAAGATTAAAGGCCCCAAGTCTTCAATGAAATTATTTTGACAAAGAACATGCATTTTTCCATCATTTTCTTTGTGTGAATATATGTCATTCACATTTTTCCATTGTTCCTCACTATTCTTTAAAATCACAAACTTGCAGTAGTGGGATGTTGACCTCCACAATGTTTCAAATTGGAATGTGTATGTAACTTTATGTATTAGTTTACAATGCCATAGTTTGGGGATGTATTGGTTTAGATCATTAGACGATAAAAGAAATGTGAAGGAACAATGAACAAAATGGGAATGATGGTTAGATGACAAACATGGTGACAACACCATTTTGAGGCAATGACAAATGTTGTGGCAATACAATGGAATGAGCAACAACAATAATGGGAAAAGTGGTGGGGACGGGAAGGTTTGATTGAAAAATGTTGGGAAAGGTGATACAAATGATGAAAGCTCAATGGGAGTAGTGTGGATAATGATAGAAATCACAAAAATAACGATGAATGATCAAAACTATTCTAGTGACATACCATAAAAACATTTTTATTGGGTCACTTGGTACCACAAACACATTATGGATAATTATCCAAAATATATTGATCAATGACAATGGTTACAAAACAACTAGTGCATTGGTGACATTTAAAATTAAGGAACAATGACAAGATGAAATGAGCCAAAGTCAATCAAAGAAAAATAGACATTAAAATACAACAAGGATGATGGGAACGGTGATAAACTTCAATGGGGATAAGAAAACAACAAATTACAAACAATGGGTTGACTAGAAAAAAATGTGAAAGGACAAGGATGACAAATCAACAAAACAATGAAAGGGGTAGCAAGGGTGATGGAAACACCAATTTTGGTGATTGATAAAAGTTTTTTCATCGTCTCATTATTTTCAATGTTTCCATTGTTTCATCATTTGTTCCATTTTGTTCCCCATAATTTCTTTAGTCCTTTTAACAATCATGACAAATGTTCATGGTATTTTCATGTAGCTCCCATATTCCAATTAAATTACAATTGTCCCACCATTATTTCTTGTGATTTGAGGTAAGTTTAAAACCTCAAATTGAATGGGAGATTTTACAAAAGGTCAAGGGATTTGCTTGTTTACAACCATGTCATAGACCTTAAAGCTCATACATGATTTAAACTCAATTATTAAAAATATGTGCTAACAAACCAATTGCATCATTCCATTTCACTATTTCTTGCATCAATGTGCTCCACAAATTCATTTGAGTGCACATAGAATGCCATCTCTTCAACTTTATAATAAACATGTAATTAATTTAATTCTTTACAAATAGAGGTCAACCAAGATCATCCCCCAAAACAATAGTAAGATAGTTGATACCCACCACCCCACAATCATAATGGACAAGATTAATGAATTATTCTTAAATTATTCCATAGAAAATTATAAGAAACCTTTAGATTATATATATTGAAACTTATTATCTTGAAAAAAAATTGGTAAATAAAAAAAATGTGATTTAACTTGGTGTTTCACATATAGGTTCCATGACATTGATTCATATTTACTTTTGTTCAAAATTTCCAATAAGACCATGGTATTTAGGTTGGTTCAACAACAAGGTGCCTGATAAATTTATTTTGTTTTCTCATTTACTTTCAATTGTAATCTTTTTTAAAAAAGTAGCTTTATGCTAAATAATGAAACAAGTGTGCTTGAAAGTTTTTTTCATATTTTTGGCATGGGAGTAAATATTTTTCAAAAAAATTGGTAGTTCCAAAAGTAACCAATTAATATCTAACCATATTAGATGTTTGGGTGTCTTCACACAAAGGAATTCCACTTAAAATGTTACAATGCAATCTTACTACCGCAAGAAGAAATCTTGTTTTTTTCCACTACTCAAATTTATTAGGTTTTTAGTGAAATATGACAAAATTGACTAATATGCAACTTGTATGATTTTGATAAAAAAAGGACTAGTTGATTAAGACATTTTTTAAGAAATGTTTTTTAGTCATTTTGGATAGTTGCATGTTGCACTAAATAAGTTTTAATTAAAAATTTATGACATGGATATACGAGGTCCCAAGTTAATATGACATGGAGCAACATGCCACATCATCATATAATTTTTTTATTTTTTGATTTTTTTGGATTGTGGAGTCACGGATTACATTTCCATCATGACATGCCATGACAAATTTACATGCTATGAATTTTATTTTATTTTATTTTAAATTTTTATTTTGTCGACAAAAATGTTATGACACCATTTAAGCATGATGTACATGTTTGTGTATTCACCACAATCTATATGTTTGTAAATTGCATTTGTACAATATGCATTAAAGCATGCATCCATCAAGGATTGAACCAAAGACCTTATGAAAACACATTAAAGCATTAACCACCAAACCACTTCAACACTTTATTGATAAAAATGAAAAAGTTTGAAGTTTATTATGTTGTGCAAAAAGTTTATTAATTTTGTTAAAAACTTCAAATTTTAACATAGCAATATTTTTTATTTTCTTTTGTAAAATTTATTCAAATGCTACAAATAAAAAGATGATCTTGAAGCTTATTCAATAATGTATTCTAAAAAATTATTATAATTTACAAAAATTAAATTTACAATGTTAAAAAAAAACTGTAAATATCATTTCATGAATAAATCAAGAAATATCTTTTTGGTTAAATTACTGTAAAATCTTTGTAAATTCAAGGTGAATTCAAAAGTGCATTTATTAACTTTTTTATTTTAAAAAATCATTACATAAAATACGTCCATTTTTTGAAGAATTGCAAGTATCACACTATATATATATATAATGATGTAAGTATATATTTTATATTTTTTTCTTGTAAAAGGAAACATAATTTAATTTGGTGAAATTTCTGGTTTAAATAGTTGGATTAACCCCTCCTCCCCCTAACCAACATGTTAAATTTATTTCAAATTTTCTTAACTTGGTAATTCTTATTGGGAAAAAATGGAAAAAATACTGAAAATTTAAGGAAAAATGTAAACAATAAAAAACTTGCCAGGAAATTAGGATCAGAAATTTGAAAAAAAATGTTACTCCTAATGAATAAATTTTTAAAAGTAATTCTAATAATTCCAACCTTAAACACATAAACATTTCTAACATCAATTTTATTTGAAAACATTTAAGCTCAATCTTTGAGATCATAAACCTTATCCAATTTTTTTGAAAATCTAAAATAAATATTAATGATGTAACCAAAGGTTTTTTCTTATGGTTAAATTCCACAATTTTGCAAATATACACAGGGCCATCAACATCAACAAAGGATTATATATAATTTTTTTTTAAATGATATAATTCTACAATGGGTTTTAAGACTTATAATCAAAGTATATAAATATTTTAATCAATAATTAATTCAAAAATAATAAATAAAATTTACAAAAATTCAATTTAATTTTTAAAAAAAACTTGAAATTGCATGTCATGAATAAATCTACAATTTTTTTTGTTTAAATTGACCTAGAATCTTTGTAAATTCAATGTCAATTCAAAAATGCATTCATTAAATTTTTTATAGATTTATTTTAAATACATTAAAAAATCCATATTTTTGGTAGAATTGCAATTTTTTACTTTCCCCAATATTATTATGCATAATTTTTAAATTTATTTTTGCAATTTTGCTAAAATGGTAATATTTTATAAAAAAATTGCCACATTTGGTTATAAACAAGTTGTGTAGTTGAAATTTTGTCTAAATCTTTCGATGTTATAATTAATTATTATTATTTATTGTAAGAAATTGATTGTAAATATTTTTAATTTAACAAAAGAAAAATTTCTTAATGTCGTTGCCCCCTTAAATTGGCAGAAATTGGCCACAAGAAGAAACATTAATTAAGTAATCAATATAACCATTTAATTATCAAGGCCATATTTGTTTACCAAAATGATAATTCTTTTGATTTAAATATGTAGATCCTCTCCCCACCCCCCTCCCCCCCTTCCACAACTAACATATTCTTTTGGTTTCAAATTTTCCTAACTTGGCAATTCTTATTGGGAAAGAAAATGGAAAAAAATAATGCAAATTCAGAAAAAAAAGGTAAACAACAAAAAAAATTATCGAGAAACTGATATCACAAATTTCAAAGAAAAAAGGTTACTCCTAATGAGTAAAAGTTTTAAAATAATTTCAATAATCCCAACATTAGACACAAACAATTCCAACATCAAATTTATTTGAAAATTTTAAAGTTTAATCTTTGAGATCATTCTAAACCTTATTCAATTTTTTTGAAAATTTAAAATAAATATTAATGATGTAATTGAGTTTTTATTTGTGATGAATTTCCACCATTTTGCAAAAATAAGAGAGGCCATCAACATCAACAAAAAAAAAAAATAATAATATATATACACACACATTGGAATGTAGGACTCATAGCCAAAATATAAAAATATTTTAACAAATTTATATCTCCATATATGGCTTATAGCCAAAACATGGTTAAAGTTTTTTACATGGGTGACCTTCAAGAAGATTACAAAATTGAAAAAATTGAAAAGATTAAAAAAATCATTGATGTCATTATGATTATCACCATTTATAATTTTGTTTAAATGAAAATTTTTAATTCATCTCTAAATATTTAAACATAAAATTGTAACAAAACAAGTTTAAAGAAATCGATAAACCATGTTTTTAAATAAAAATAATAAGTATAAAACATTGATAGTTTGTTATATTAATATTAATAATTATTATTAAAATTTTAAAAAATAATCCATTGCTTCTAACATGGATTTTTTTTCATACACAAAGAAAAAAATGGGAAAAAATTAAGGATTATTTTTGAGGTTTTTTTGGTGTGGCATTGTAACCAAAAATGGAGGGACACCAGAGAGACGCAGAACAATCATGGTAGCCAGCAACCTCTTTCCTCCCTCGCGTGCTCTGACTGATCAAACACAATGGCACCTTACGGCTAGAACACAATAGGACAGACAACCTTCCCTTGTCTCCAAGCTTGAATTCATAACCCAGCTACAGGAGCAATCCTCTTAGCTTTCTCACACTTAGCTCACATTGACTCGACTCAGACAAGCAGAAAATCAAGTGCCAGCATTCCATGGCTTAGATTTCAGATAAACAATTCCGACAGCACAAGCACTATTCTTCTTCCAAAATCTCTATCCGCAGTCCTCTTCATTCTAACTTTCTAATTAACTCTACCAAAATACAAAAGCTAGAGGTCATCGGTCGCTAATAGCAGCGGAAGAAGAGCGACACTACTCCATTCTCCTAGCTCCTGCTAATCTCTCTGCCAAAAACTCCAAAACTCAGAACTTCCCTTCCTCGTACTCAT
>Ga0116229_10016101_pt1 | contig 10085 bp, 5 predicted proteins | sample S1TSphgellanicum_3_FD_87313 | JGI IMG/M metagenome (GOLD analysis project Ga0116229, IMG submission 87313) | Host-associated microbial communities from peat moss isolated from Minnesota, USA - S1T2_Fc - Sphagnum magellanicum MG | ecosystem: Host-associated > Plants > Peat moss > Unclassified... | reverse complement strand
CGGCATTTTCCGCTTGCTTGCGGAGTTCTGACCGGCGCTCGATGTCACGCAATCTGGCGCCCACTTCAGCCAGCGAGTCGACCGCGAGGAAGTTGGTCATTTCGGCCCGACGTGTACCGTGGATTTCGATTTTGTCCTTTATGGCGCGTTGAACTTTGCGCGCGTCCTGCAGGTCCTTAGCTCTGGCCGCGCGCCGATCGCGTGAAATTTGCGCGGCGTGGACGAGGGCGGTGATCCTACGATCGAGATCGAGGGGGGCGATGCCGTCATCGGCCATTCCCAGTTGGCGGGCGGCCGCGGCGACCGCGGCGGCAAAGGCGCGCTGGTCCTGCTGCATCTTGTCGATACGGTCGAGCAGGCCGGCGCGCCGGTCGAGCGCGGCACCGAGGTTGGGAAGGACGGCGAGAATTTCACGGACCGTCGAAACCTGGTCGGGGGCGGCAAAATCGCGCAGCCAGGTTTTCGCGCATAGGCTCGACCAGGATGATTGCCAGGCCTGCTCCGCCTCGAGCGCTTTTTCCAGGGCGCGTTCGCGGGTTTTCGCGGCGCGCTCGCGTTCTCGTAGTGTTTTACGAAGGGCTTTGCTCTCGGCTTCGCGCCGGAGCGCGGTCTGGGAGAGCGCTATGAGGGTTTCGGCGTCCGCGTCCGGATCGTGGGCAACACCAACAGCAGAGAGCGCGCCGCTCAGGCGTTGGCGCGCGGCGTTTGCCTCGGTTTCCGCCTCTTCCAGGTCGCGCCTGGCCTGTTGCAGAGCCGTGCGGGTCGTCAGGGCCTCGCTGCGCCGGTCGAGCCAGACTTCGAGTTGCGCTGGCGTGGTGGTGGTGGGGAGCGCTTGTGTCATGGCGGCGATTGCGGCGGCGATTGCAGCCTGAATTTTCTCGAGAGCGAACCTTGCGCTTGCCCGGCCTTGCCGTGCGATATCCTCGTCGGCCTTGACAATCGCCAGTGCCTGGCTGGCTTGATGCAAGCGGGCGATTTCAGTCTCGTGCCTGAGGCGAGCGTTTGTGACGATATCATCGCGCCGGAGGGAAGCTTCGAAGGTGTCGGCGGAGGCCTGGTCGAGGGTGCGGCGGTGGTTGGCCCAGGCCAGTTCGCGTGCGGCGCGAATGTCGCCGGCTTGCTGGTCGGTCAACACGCCGGTGCCGGTAGAAATGGAGCCTATTTCGGCGTCGAGCCGCAACCGGTCGGCGCCGAGCCGGGTGATGTCCGATTCGTAAACAGAATGCTGTTTTTGCGCGTCAGCGAGTGCGTCTTTCCAGGCCCGGAGTTCGTCGCTGCCGGGTACGGTGAGGTTGGCAAGCTGGTCGATGTCGCCGTCCCAGGGGCGCAAGGCCATTAATCGGTCGTGGGCTTCTGCCAGATATGTTTTGAGGTCTCGTTGCGCCATGCGGCGGCGGCTGATGTGATCGCCGGAGTTCAGCGCCGCCAGCGCCGGGTCGATCGCCGCCATGTGGGTTTCGCGTAGGTGGTTCGCATCGTGCGCGTCTTGCATCAGATTGGCCAGGCCGAGCGCGTCGGCTGCCTCGGCCCGCAACCGTTGCGCCTCGGCGTGTTCGTGCATCGCGGTGGTGACGGCGGCCTCGATGCCGGATCGGCGTTCCAGCAAGTCCCGCAACGCGCCCGAACTGGGCGCATCGATCATGAGGTCGCGCGGATTTGCATGACCGGCCTGGCCGAGGCGGCCGAGCAGGCCGGCGATGGCAAGATCCTCGGTGCGCACTTCGAGTTGCCGTTCGGGTATGTCCTTGGCGGTGGTGGCGCGGGCACGCAAATCACCCCAGCCCTCGATCGTGTCCGCCAGTTGCAGGGCGGCGTCGTCAACGATAATGCCGGTCAGTTCGGCGGTGAGATCGGCAATTTCACGATCGGCATTGTTCAGTTGCACCGCAAGTTCGGTCTCCTCCTTTTGCAGAGTGGGGTGAGCCTCCAGCCACCCGGCGGGCGCCTCCGGCAGGGCGGCCAGCGGTTCGATTTGCACGCGCAACGCGCGCAACGTCGCGAGGCGCGGCAGGGCACTCACGGAACGCCGCAGTTGGTCCATGCGCGACTGGATTTTGCTGCGTTCGGCAAGGGCGTCTTCGTATTGAGCGCCGGTCAGGTCGCGGGTTTCAATACGGCGGGCGTACTCGCCCGCAGCGGTGTCTATCGCCTCGCGCTCCTCCTTCAGCTTGGCAATGCGGGCTTTGTAGCCGGCCAACTCGGTCGAGCGCGCATGGGGTTTGTAAAAGCCATCGGCCTCCTCCCGCAAGCCGGCCAGTTTCTGGCTGAGGTTGGCCAGGCCGGCGCTGGCGGCAAACAGCAGTTCGCCGAGATCGCCCTTGCTGGCGAGAATGCTTTCGCCGCCGGCTTCGAGCGTATCGTCGTCGAGCGAGAACATGGCGCGGTACGAGTCGCGGTCGATACCGCCGAGATGAGCCGAAATGATGTGCTCGGCGACGGTCTGATCATCGCCATCGAGCAGGCTGTTCTGCTTGCGTTTGATACGACAGAGTTTTTGCGCCTTGCCGGCGATTTCGAGTGTGGCGCCGACCCGCATGGATGAATAGGGGTGCAGGAAGTTGAACCTGCTTTGCGTTTCGATGCCGAAGAGCAGGTCGAGAAAGCCGGCGAGCGCGGTGGATTTGCCGGCCTCGTTGGGGCCGTAAACGATATGAAGATCCGGCTGGCCCGCGATGCGTTCGCCGAAATCCATTTTGTGGTCGGTGAATTTTCCGTAGCGCGTGAGATCGAGGCAGCGCAGACGCATCAAGCAGCGTCCGGTTCGGGCTTGGCGTGCAGGCGGGAGAGCACATCTTCGGCGCCTTCCTGCGCCCATTCGTTCAGCAACACTTCGGATTCCCTCTGGTTCATGCCGAGGAAGGCGCGGCATTCCTGCGGCAACTGGCCGCGCAGTTCATCGGCAACCGACGCGAGTTCGGTACGAAACGATTGAGACGTCATAACCTGCAGATCGATCAAATTGCGAAGTTCAGCGAGCGGATCGGGCGATGTGCCGGATGCCGCATTTGGCGCGCGACAGGTCATCTCCACTTTTTCAATCCAGGTCTTGCCCGCGGTAAAACCCCGATCGTCGGCCTCCGCCTTCAGCAAATCGGCGTCACGCCGCAACTGCCAGGCGAGCGGCGTGCGGCCGGTGACGTGCAGCCTCGCCACCAGGTGTTCGGATTGCGTCCGCGCGCGCGCGTCGCCGAGAGTTTTTGCAAGCGCACCGACCATGTCGCGCCAATCCTCGATGCCCGTGAGATCGAGAGAAACACGCTCGAACTGCGCAACGCTGGTCAGTCGCTCCTCGATATGGATCGATCGGTCGTCCGCGACTGTCACCAATGTCACGGACTTGGGGCCGGACTCGTTGATGTCCCGGCCCTGCGGCATTCCCGGCATGACGACGGCGCTGCTTGCCTGCGCGACCGACCGCTTGTGGATGTGGCCCAGGCCCCAATACGCGAAGCCTGCCGCATCGAGATCGGCAATGCTGCAGGGTGCATAGACATCGTGATCAGGCGAGCCGTCCAGGCTGGTGTGCATCAGTCCGATATTGACCGTGTCCGCGACCGGCGCCTTGTATTTCGAGAGCAGACTTTCCGGCGCGTGCGGTTGCGAAAAGCTGATGCCGTGGACGGCGATTGCAACACCGCCCAACTTCGAGCTGACACACACCGTATCGGAACGGCCGCCAAACAGTTTCACGCTGTCGGGAAAGGTAAGCTCCTTGGTAATGCGCGACAGAGCGTCGTGATTGCCGCGAACGACAAAGACGCGAATGCCCGCTTCGTGAAGCAGCCTTATCTGACTTGCGAGAAAGCGCGCCGTCTTCATCGAGGTCTGATCGCCGTCGTAGAGATCCCCGGCCAACATAAGCGCGTCAACCTGCTCGGTCAGGCAGAGTCGAATAATGTTTTCAAACGCCCGGCGCGTCGCGTTGCCAATGAGCTCGGCAAGCTCCGGATCGCGCAGCGCCAGCGATTTGAGCGGCGAGTCGAGATGAATGTCGGCCGCGTGAATAAAACGATACGGCAAGACGGTCCCCAATGCATTTTTCGATCGCGGGCGCGGCGCGCTGATAGCACAGGCGCCCAAGCAGTTCCAAGCCCTACGCCTCCGGCGTCGCGCGCGCCACTTGCCATGACGTCCCGCGCACCGCGGCGGACTGCGCAATCTCGCCCAGCAGCTTTTCCACAGCGTCATCCACCACGTGCGCCACATCGGCGTGCACGCTGATGCTGGTCTGCCCCTCGACAGGACCGTCCGCGCTGGTGAACTCCCTTGGCGGCACGTGATACGATCGCAGCGCCTGCAATAGCGACGCCCGCACCGCGGGCGCCGACGCCGCATCGCACACCACGTTGATGGTGTAATAACTTTGCACCTCGTTGCCGGACTGCACACGCTGGTTGAGCCGGTTCGCAATCGGCCGCAACGCAATGTTGGTGCCCAGCACAAGAGACGCCGCAACTCCACCGGCTTCCCACATGCCATACCCACACAACGATCCAACCATGGCCGAACACCACAACGTCGCCGCCGTGTTCAAACCATGCACGTTAAAACCCTCGCGCATAATCACGCCGGCACCCAAAAACCCGATGCCAGATACAATCTGCGCGGAAATCTGCGACGGATTGCCGCCAGCCGCAACAGTGGCGAAACAAACAAACCCCGACGCCCCCAACGCAACCAACGCATTGGTCTTCAACCCCGCCATCTTCTGATGCCACTGCCGCTCAAACCCAACCACCGCCCCCAACAACAACGCCCACGCCAGCCGCGTGGCGATTTCATGCAAGTCGAGCAGGGGTGGTGGGCTCATTGCGGGACCTCCGGCTTGGTGGGGGGAGGAAGAAGGCCAAGGGGCTCTGCCCCCTGGACCCCCGCTAAAGACAAGTCCTTAGGACCTGTTACTTAAGGGAGGCCAGGGGATAGGGAGGGGGGCTACGCGGATGTCGCGACATCCGCGTAGCCCCCTCCCTATCCCCTGGCCTTCCACTTCCTCCCCCATGCTACATGTCCCCGTAATGGACGCCACGCCCCTGCACGACCTGCACGACACCGGCACGCGGCAGCTTATGGGGCGGTTGTGGCGGGAGCATGTGCGGCACCATCCGGGGCAGTTGCTGCTGGTGTTGGTTCTGACCGCGCTGATGGCGGGGTTTTCAGCGGCGTATCCGGTGGTGATCAAGCGCGCCATGGACATGTTTACCGCGCACGACGCGCGGATTTTGTACCAGATCCCGGCTATTGTGGTGGTGGTGACGTCGGCGAAGTCGATGGCGCAATATGGGCAGACGGTGCTGTTGCAGCGTTTGGTGCTGGTGGTGATCCGGGAGTTGCAGGACCGGATGTTTGCGCATTTGGTGCAGGCGGATTTGGCGCGGATCGAGCGGGAGCCGCCGGCCGCACTGGCGGCGCGGTTTACCACCGACGCGGCGACCGTGCGGGAGGCATTGATCCGGGCGATCAATGCGCTGGGCGATGGAGTAACCGTGCTGGGGCTGGTTGGCACCATGTTTTACCTCGACTGGCAGATGAGTTTGGTGGCGGCGTTGCTGTATCCCATGGCGGTGGTGCCGATGCAGCGCTTCGGCCAGCGGGTGCGGCGGGCGAGTTCCGGCATGCAGGAGCGGATGGGCGAGACGGCGGCGCTGCTGACCGAGAGTTTCGCGCAGGCGCGGACCGTGCGGGCGTATCGGCTGGAGGCGGCGGAGCAGGCGCGGGCGGCGGCGGCGTTTGCCAATTTGTATGCGGCGCTGGCGCGGATGGCGCGCAATCGGGCGCGGGTTGAGCCGTTCCTGGAAATGCTGGGTGGCGTGGCGGTGGCGGCGGTGCTGGGGTTTGCCGGCTGGCGGGCGGCGCAGGGCGGCAACACGCTGGGCGATTTTTCCGGTTTTGTTGCGGCGCTGCTGCTGGCGAGCCGGCCGGTGCGGGCGCTGGGCACCTTGAACGCGGCGTTGCAGGAGGGCAGTGCCGGGCTTGCGCGGGTGTTTTCCATTATCGACGAGGCGCCGCGTGTGGTGGATCGGCCGGGCGCGCATCCGTTGCCGGCGGGGCGGGGGCATCTCCGCTTCGAGACGGTGTCGTTCGTGTATCCCGATGGGCGGGCGGGGCTGCTCGGACTGAGTTTCGAGGCGTTGCCGGGTCAGACGGTGGCGTTGGTGGGGCCGTCCGGGGCGGGGAAATCGACGGCGCTGGCGTTGATCCCGCGGCTGCAGGATGTCAGCGGCGGCCGGATTTTGCTGGATGGCGCGGATGTGCGCGACATGAAGCTGACCAGCTTGCGCGACGCGTTGGCCTATGTCGGGCAGGATTGCCTGCTGTTCGACGACACGGTGGCCGCCAATATCCGCATGGGCCGGCCGGATGCGCCGGAGGACGCGGTGTGGCACGCGGCCGAGGCGGCGGCGGCGGTCGATTTCATTCACGCGTTGCCGAACGGCATGGAGACCCAGGTTGGCCAGCAGGGCGGCCGGCTTTCGGGCGGCCAGCGCCAGCGGATTGCCTTGGCGCGCGCGCTGCTGCGGGACCCGCGGGTGCTGCTGCTGGACGAGGCGACCAGCGCGCTGGATGCCGAAAGCGAGGCCGCGGTGCAGGCGGCGTTGGCGCATTTGCGCGCGGGGCGAACGACCGTGGTGGTGGCGCACCGGCTGTCCACGGTGCGCGACGCCGATCTGGTGGTGGCGATGGCGGACGGTGTTGCGGTCGAGCAGGGAACGCACGCGGAACTTGTGGCACGCGATGGGCTTTACGCCCGATTGGTTCGGAGCCAGGCTTTCGCCGAGTAGAGTTTCCGACCTTGCCTGGCTCCCCGAGCGGTTTATGTGAGTGTGTAAACCGATCGGTCAGCAACCTCCCGCCGGAAAGACAGCATGGCTGATAGCGAGACCGTCGAAGCGCCGGCTTCAGCACCCAACCAGCAACAGAGTTCGCGCGACGATGCGGATCGGGCGCGGCAGGCCAGCGCTGAGAAGCAGGCGGGGCAACGCAAGGCCGCGCGGCCGTGGGTGCGGCTCATCATGGTCGTTGTGCTGCTGCTGCTGGTGATCGGGGGCTTGTGGTATTGGTATGCCACCAAGGGCGAGGTGGACACCGACGACGCCTACACGGACGGCAACGCGGTGCCGATTGCGCCGCATGTGAATGGTTACGTCGTCAGTTTGGACGTCGGGGACAACGAGTTCGTCCGCAAGGGTGAACCGATCATCCATATCGATCCGCGCGATTACCAGGCGTCGCTGGAACAGGCGCAGGGGCAGCTCGAGGCGGCGCAAGGTCAGCTGGTGGCGGCGCAGCGCGGCTTTGAAATCGCCAAGGTGAATTTTCCGGCACGGCTCGAGGGCGCGCAGGCGCAATTGAAGGACGCGCAGGCGAACCTGTTCAAGGCGCAGACCGATAACCGGCGGCAGCAGAGCCTGCCCCGCGCCGCCACCACCGGGCAGAGCGTCGATTATGCGACCGCGGCATTGATGAGCGCGCAGGCGCAGGTGGCGTCGGCCGAGGCGGCGGTGCTGGAGGCGACCCCGGTGAAACCGAATATCGGCCAGGTCGGCGCGCAGGTATCGCAACTCGGCGGCACGTTGAAGCAGGCGGACGCGGCGGTGCGCCAGGCGCAACTCAATCTGGAATGGACGGTGGTGCGGGCGCCGCAGGATGGCTGGGTGACCAAGCGCAATGTGGACCTCGGCACCTATGTGCAGCAGGGCGTGCAGATCATGTCGCTGGTGTCGCCGAACGTATGGGTGACCGCCAACTTCAAGGAAGACCAGCTCAACCGCATGCGGCCGGGGCAGAGGGTGGCGATCAGCGTGGACGCGTATCCGGGGCTGAAACTGAAGGGCCACGTGGACAGCATACAGCTCGGCTCGGGCAACAAATTCACCGCGTTTCCGCCGGAGAACGCCACCGGCAATTTCGTCAAGATCGTGCAGCGTGTGCCGGTGAAGATCATTATCGACAGCGGGCTGGATCCCAACCTGCCGTTGCCGCTGGGCTTGTCGGTGGAACCGACCGTTACTGTTAGTCAATGAGTGAAGCATGAGCGGGCGCGGCGCACCGGCGGCGGCGGAATGGCGGCCGAAGGCGAATCCCTGGCTGATTGCCGTCGTGGTGACGGTGGCGGCGTTCATGGAGGTGCTGGACACCACCATCGTGAACGTGTCGTTGCCGCATATCGCCGGCAGCCTTTCGTCGAGTTACGACGACGCGACGTGGGCGCTGACGAGCTACCTGGTGGCGAACGGCATCGTGCTGACGATCAGCGGCTGGTTGTCGGACGTGTTCGGCCGCAAGCGCTATTTCATGATCTGCATAGGCATGTTCACGGTGTTCAGCCTGCTGTGCGGTCTGGCGGATAGCCTGCCGGAGCTGATTATTTTCCGGCTGGCGCAGGGTTTTTTCGGCGGTGGGTTGCAGCCGAACCAGCAGAGCATCATTCTGGACACGTTCGAACCCAACAAGCGCGGGCAGGCGATGTCGGTGGTGGCGGTGGCAACTATTGTCGCGCCGATCATTGGGCCGACGCTCGGCGGTTATATTACCGACAATTTTTCCTGGCGGTGGGTGTTCTTCCTGAACGTTCCAATCGGGATCATGGGTTTGTTCGGCGTGGCCGCCCTGGTGGAAGATCCGCCGTGGGTGAAGGAGCGGCGTAGCCAGGGGGTGGATTATATCGGTATCGCGCTGATTACCCTGGGGCTCGGCGCGCTGCAGGTGGCGATGGACCGTGGCGAGGATTCCGATTGGCTGACGTCGGGATTCATTCGGGTGATGTTCCTGCTCGCCTTTCTGGGGATTCTCGGCGCCATCGGGTGGCTGTTGACGGCGGAACGGCCGGTGTTGAACTTGCGCGTCATGATGAACCGCAATTTCGCGCTGGGCGTCACGATGATCGCCGCCATGGCGTTCGTGCTGTATTCCAGCGCGGTGGTGGTGCCGCAATTCGCGCAGCAGGTGATTGGCTATACGGCCACGGATGCCGGCCTGATCCTGTCGCCGGGCGGCGTGGTGGTGATCCTGCTGATTCCGATCGTGGTTCGCCTGCTGACGATAATGCCAACCCGCTACCTGATTGCGACCGGGTTTATGCTCATCGCATGCTCGCTGGTTTATTCCAGCACTCTGGTGCCCGACATTTCGTTTGGCCGGCTGGCCACGATGCGGGCCGCGCAAACCACCGGCCTGGCGTTTCTGTTCGTGCCGATTTCCACCATCGCCTACTCGACGGTGCCGCGCGACATGAACGGCGACGCCGCGGCGCTGTACACAATGTTCCGCAACGTGTTCGGTTCGATCGGCATTTCGACGTCGAGCGCGCTGATCACGTCGCGCACCCAGGTGCAGGAGGCGCATTTATCCTATTGGATGACTCCGCTCAACCAGCCCTACAATACGTTGCTTCAACACAACGAAGCCACCATCATCGCGATGGGCCAGTCGGCCGCCAGCGCGCCGGCGGTGGCGGCGGGCGTGATCTACCAGACGTTCCTCAAACAGGCCGAAGTACTGGCCTATTGCGACGTGTTCCGCATCTGTGCCGTGGCGGCGTTCTGCATCGTGCCGTTGACGTTCCTGTTCAGCAATTACAAGCCGGCAAAAGGCGCGGGGGCCCCGGCGGCGCATTAGAGCGCGATCGGTTCAAGTTGACCAGGTTGAACAGTCGATCGCGCCCTAACTGGTTGTTTGAGAGCGTGAGCAACGCCGCCGGTTATTCAACCTGAAGCGATCACGCTCTCGGAAAGGAAGCAAGAAAGCATTTCTTTTTTGAAAAAAAGAAACAAAAAACTTTTGTCTGTTGCAAAACCATTATCGCATATTACGCGGTGCGCTTTAATAATCAAAAGTTTTTTGTTTCTTTTTTTCAAAAAAGAAATGCTGCTTCCCTTGCCTACCTTCCGTTAAACTTCGCCTGGCGCTTGTGCACGAATGCGCTGACACCTTCGGCGAAATCTTCCGTGAAGCCGGCCTCGGTCTGCAACGTCCGTTCCGTATCGAGCGAGGTGGCGAAACTCTGCTGAGCGCCGGTCCAGGCGGCTTGGCGAATCATGCCGAGGGTGCGGGTGGGGCCGGCGGCGAGGTCGCGGGCGAGGGCGAGG
>Ga0116229_10016100_pt1 | contig 10085 bp, 6 predicted proteins | sample S1TSphgellanicum_3_FD_87313 | JGI IMG/M metagenome (GOLD analysis project Ga0116229, IMG submission 87313) | Host-associated microbial communities from peat moss isolated from Minnesota, USA - S1T2_Fc - Sphagnum magellanicum MG | ecosystem: Host-associated > Plants > Peat moss > Unclassified... | reverse complement strand
AGAAAACAAAACCCATCAAAAAAAAAAAAACAAAGGTCCGGGCAGTGCCTGGAAACTGCCCGGACAGATAGACAGACAGACACCACTGTAGATTTAATATATAAGATGCGGTAACAAAGTGCCATTGTCATGGTTTCATCCATAAAAGGCATATTTATTAGTTAATTAATAATCACGACCTCTCACATTTGTCTCTCTTCACAAACAAATAGTAGTAAAGTGCATTTGTCTTGTTTTCATCCATGAAATCAATGCTCACTCGTAAATAATGACATGCTCTCACATTTTATCCTCTTCATGAATATAATGTAGCAAAGTGCTACTAATAATTTTTCATCCAAAAAGGTATGTTCACTAGTTAATAATCATAAACTATTTCATTTGTCCTCATTAAGTTTCTTAACATTCTTATGTACTATAAAGGACTAACTTGCCATGATTATCATGGTTTTGAAAGGCAATTTTTAAAAAAAAACTATTTATGGTAGCTTTTCACATTCCACACCCTTTTTGGCTCCTTTGCAAGTGTTTTGACACATTGTTTAGTTGTGACCATGCCTTCACGGATGAAACTTTCATAGTCAATCTATGTTGATACCTATTTGTGAAAATGAAGATCTAAAATTAAATCAAATGGAATAGTTTATGATAATGAGAGAACTCAGGCATGATGCTGGCAACCTTAACAAAACATAAAAGAGAATGAGAGGGCTGTGAAACCCAAGACTAAAAAAGACAGAATGAAAAAGAGAAAAAAAGGAAAAGGGTTGAAAAGAAAAAGGAAAACCAAACAAGAAAAGCAAAAGAAAAAAAAGAGAAAAAAAGGAAAAGGGTTGAAAAGAAAAAGGAAAACCAAACAAGAAAAGCAAAAGAAAAAAAAGAGAAAAAAAGGAAAAGGGTTGACAAGAAAAAGAAAAACCAAACAAGAACAGCAAAAGAAAAAGGAGAGGGAAAGAAATTGAGAACTCGAAGGGCAAGGTCTTTAGAGGACAAAAGATCCCCACATAGGATTAAGAACTTAGAAGCTCTCTGAGATTATCATTTTGAAGGTTTGAAATGCAGAAACCCCAAATATACATTTCTCTTTTCTAAGCAAATCTCTGATTGAACTTAAAAGGGACTCTAAAGATTGACCTTTTCTCTTCAGCAGGATTAAGTTGCCATTTGGCCTCTGAAGAACTCGAATTTCACAGAACACACTACTCCAATTTCACAGAATCTGAAACATTGGAATCCAGATGAAGAATATGGAACATACCTGCATACTCTGGCTGAGAACACTCATCAAAAATGTCAACAAAAGCCTTTGAAATCTTGGGCTAATGCTAGATCCAACAAATTAAGAGAGAAGAAATTAGAAGTACAATGAAGCTCAAAAAATGATACAGGGTATATGCATTTGGTAATGCTAAGGTATTCACCTGGAAGCCAAAATGATCATGAAGAAATGCAGTAGACAAGGGCAGACTAATGCATGGCCATACTTGCCAGCTGCTTCTGCCAAAAGAGAAACTCTCAGCTATATTATGCAGTGGTGCTTAAGCTTCAGAGATTCTTCCAGGGTTATTGACTGCAAAAAGAAAGACTGGAACCATTGTGGGGATTGAATTCCCTTTGAAAACTGACCAGTGAGATTGGATGCAGAGTCCAGCTTCAGATGCTCATCAGATGTGTATTCACAACCATTACTCCCAGGATGACAAAAGAATCTCTCTAGTGGTCTTCCAAGTGCTGTTCCTCCAGTTCTTGTATCAGATCTGGTAACAATAACAAACTTCAAAGGTACTCTGATGGCTACTGGAGGGATTGATGAACTGTCCAGCACAGCTGTTTGCACCACCTGCTAAAAAAAAAAGTTAACACTCATCGCAACCCAGCCTTAATTGTAAACATCTAACACACTGAGATTACAGGTTTTTAAATCTCTGCATCAGGAACTATGGAGTATTAAGTCTTGAATGCTAAAAAGGAAAAATCTATCTATTCCACAGAGCAACATTGGCTCAAATCTTTCCAGTACATTCAATATAGAGAGAGATGACTTTGAAACTTACAAGGAGGAATGCAATTAGTGATCATGAGGATACACCACTCATGATATTGTTTGGCTTGCAAAAACACTTTCAACTTGCCACATGGAAGGTCGTTCCACAAATGTTGAAAGCTCCATCCTGTAAAAAGATCCATTCCAGTCCAAGCCAATCTTGGAACCTACAACCCTGATACCTGCACCGGAACATGACACTCCTACCTCACATGTAAAATCTGTAATCCCTGCAGTACTCCTCAAGGATCTCACAAGAATCCATGTGCTATTTCCAGGCTTTTGAGAAGGACTTGGAACCACAGCATTGTCTGTCAAAGATGTCAGGAGACCTGATTGCAAATGAGCCCCTGGTGAGGTCAAGTATCATAGTAGTGAACTGCAATAAATAAACCACTTAAAACACCATGGCTTTCAAAATGTGTTCACTCAGATGATGATAGGAACAACTAGAGGAGTATTTAGACCTGACCATACACCTTACATCAAGAAAGTGAATGGTGCCACAACAAATTGTCATGATCCTCTTATCCTGAAGCCAAGGAAACCTCATTTTCCCACACCACTGAAGTTCACCAAGCTCAATTGACAGGGGAATAAGGGTCTTGAGGGACCAGTTTACAGGTTTATGTTTAGGGTCAAGAGCTAAGAATTGGAGAATATGTAGGGATGTGAGAAACTCATGGAAAACAGTCCAGAAAGAGTTGCCATCTGAATTGGAAGTGGCCCTTAGCTCCCACTTTCTTCCAAAACTGATGGCAATGAAAAACCCTGGCTGCATTGCTGAAGGATGGAAAAACACATATGACATAGACCACCAAATTCCCTACAAGGATGGCATGATTCTAGTTTCCCCCTACTGCTTGCCCTAAATCTTTGGATTGACTTCTCTAACTGGGAACAGATACCCTAACTTTCTGGTTGATGTATTTGGGTGTTAAAATGGTTTCAGATACCTAATAAGGATTGGAAATGGCATAATTTGAGTCAGTTTCTAGCATTGACCTCTGAATCAGGAGAATCTATGATTTAGCTGTCCTGAAAGTCCCCGGGAAGACATTGGGTCACATTTGCCCACATGATTTCATTTGTCTCTTGGGTTCCCAGGAGTTGGGGTATCAATAAGGTTAAAAGTTAGTTTGCATTGTGTCTGTGCATAAACCTCTATTTGCAAATGGAAGAGAACAACCACAATTGTCAACAGAGTGTGCAGGAGCTGTGAAACCTGTGAGGCTTTGAATGTTAGTGTCCCAAGTGAGTACCAAATATTGGTGTGCAAACTCTGCAACTGATCTGCATATGACTACACCCTTGGTTTTGGAATGGTAATTGTTAACTCTGCAGTTTCCAATACGACCAAAGAATTGTGTACCATGCAGTGATACGCACCTGACTAAACATCTTCAATTTCATCCTCTTCTTCCAATGAAGTCTCTAATGGTAGCATATCAAAAGTGCTGCATGACTTTGCACCCATAAAATCTCTATTTAGGCAGCTTGAGTCAAAAGAGACTAAATTCTTTTGTGGCCGATATGTAACTCCTTCACCATTGAACTGCAACCCACAAAAAGAAATTCTCAGTTAATTACACCATTGAAAACATAAAAATAAAGGAGAAAGGACAGTGGAATTTTACGTACTTGGTAGTGGTCACCTGGTTGCTCTGTGGCTGCAAAAAAATTCCTCTGTGAACCTGAACACCAAGCTTGAGCTCTAATTTCCATCTTCTTCTCAGCAAGGTGATACTCAACCTGCCTGAGTGCTGGGGCTCGCAGAGATTGCCACTTGCGTGGAGCAGGGTGCATGTTTGCAAACAGAACTCCACGCGCAGCTACAGAGTCTGCTGCCATTGCTGCAATGTGGGAAGGATTCACATCATCTGAGTCCATAGAAAACTGATATGAGGAGCTCTGCAGGCGCCAGTTTCCTGGAGCCTTGAGCAACATATCAGCATCACTCAGATAGCCTTCAATTGCTGCAACATCATCAATTGCATCCTCGTCTACAAACTGCAAAACGTTTTCATGAAGGAAGGCCAATATACTTGAAGTCTCTGTGCGAGCTTTGGAGAGAATCATCTCAGGAACTTCCATATTCAGAGGAGGCCTCCTAAATCTTTCTCCAAGCTCCATGATAGTCCCTTCACCTTCAGTATGAGCTTGCACTGCCTGTCTTTTATTGTACAAGAATTTTCCAAGAGCATGATAGAGAGAAAGGATGCCATCTCGACCAGCAATCGAACAAGAGCTACTCTTCTTCCGGACCAAGCTCCCAGTGTACAAGGAACCATATTCTTCACAAGCAGTGACCTCTTGTTTACATGATATCCTTCGCACCTTTTGCCGACCCTGGTGGAGGCTATCCTGCTCCAAACCCAGGCAAAGAAACTGGAGTGATAGAATGGCATTTCGAACATCTCCCCCACAGCTATCAGCAATCGCCTCTACTAAATCTGCTGGCACACGGCATTGCTCTACTACAGCAATCTTCACAAGAAGCTTCTTTATAACATTTGCAGTAATTGGATTAAATGCAATTTTGGTGGCACCCGCAGCTTCCAGAACTCGCTGGATTTCCACAAGCCGCCCTTGTTGTCTCCCGTCTCCTTCAGCAGTCTCAGCCATGTCTGTCATCAACAAAACTGTAATGAAATTGACAGATAGTGCAAGGGTTTGCAATGACCTGCACAGTTGCTGTTGCCGTTCTCTGTCATTGGCCATAGGTAGGTCATCGATGACAAGAAGCTTGACACCTTTGGTTTGACTATGGCTGCTCTGCTGCGACTGCAACGGGTCCGTCTTCTTCTTCTCCGAAAAAGAAGAAACCGATGTGGACACAACGGGCAGCAACGGAAACTTGCGAGCGTTTTCCAAGAAAGACTGGAACTCATCCAGCTTCGACATGTAGGGCACACTGGAACCGGAAGAAACCTGATGCTTGATGTGCTCTTGCCACAGTGTCGGAGTGGGAGTTTTCCACTCGAGGATCTCCAGAGTCAGAGCTTTTGCCAGCACGCGAATAACAGCTGTCTTGCCCACTCCTGCTGGTCCTGTAAGTATCAACATTCGGTTGCTGCGACGATTGCCGAGAGTCTGACAAGAAAGTACTTGTCCCTCCAGCCATGATCGCACTTCAGCAATCTTCTTACTGTGTACAGCCAAATCGCCAATACTGTGCGGAGAGTATTTTTCCGTCCAGAGCAACGACTCCGAAACCGCTACGCACTCTTCCCCTTCAACCTTCGCCTCCGCCGCATCAGACCTATTGCTACCACTCTGAAAATCTGCCGAGGCAACATCGCTTGGTTTGAGAAATGGCAACAATCCTCTCCGTTGCTTGGCATTCAAGCCCTTCTTGCTCCTACTATTTGTCCGCAACGAAGACGCATGTACAGCACAGGATGATCGTGTTCTATCATTGCTGTTCGATTTCCGATTCTCCTGTCCAGAATTCTCAGCTTTCAAAGACGTATAATCTTCTTCTACTAGGGGACGAAAGGAAGGAACCTTGAAAGAAGAAGAAGAAGGAGCAGGAGTTTTTTTCGCAACAACTGGCTGCTCGTCTTCATCGTCCGACACGACAACCCTACACTTCTTGCGCTTTGCCATTCCTTCTCCCGCACTGCTCGCCCTGCACATCCCCGCACCTCCAAAGCTCCATCGCCCGCCCGGCCTGACCTGCGCGCACCCGAGAGAGAGCGCGCGCGACGCAACAGTGGTGAGGAGGTCTACACCTCTACAAAGGTAATTGTGAAGACGAACAAATAGGACTAAGCCCTTCTGATTACTAACTAGTGAGCGTGCCTTCACGGATGAAAGAGTGTTAAAGCTTCCTCATATCATTCATATGCAACATTGACCACTTTCAAAAGTGCCCCTTTGGCTTCATCCAACATTCATTAAGTTGTGTGTTTGTTGGCCTTGCCTACCAAGGCCATTAAGGATATTGTGTTTAGATTCATTATAGAGTATAGTAGCTTAAGGGATTTTGGCCCCTAGTTAGTAGGTCTATTTTTATACTAGGATTTTTGAAAGCTGATATTTTGGCTTGTGTTGAAACTTGAGATTAGTTCTAGAGTTATGATGATATCTTGAAGGATTTTGGTTTCTTTCAGAGGATTTTTTCCAAGATTATATTTTAGTATGGTGAAATATTTGAACTTCCATAATTCTTCTTTTGATACTTTTTTGACGTAAATGGCAAGGCCAGGGTGTGACACACCCCTTGTTGTGTCAAGAAATATATCCTTTTGCACATTTTCAAATGCATGCCTTTCCAATGTACATGGCACAATAAACCTAAGTAAGTACCAACTTTCCAAATGTTGCAGAAACTTGCAACAAACTCATACACATTCCTCTATTTTGAGGTGTACTCTGTCGCCCTTCCTTTGGGTAGATTTATTCCCTCTTGAGTGATGCATAGAGAGAGATACATGACTAGAAAACAACTCATTTGCAAAAATAACAAGCAGCTCATCCTGTGATCACCCTGCCTCTTGCGGCAAGTGCAAATCCTAAACCCTAAACATTTAAATGGTAAATGTTCCTTGAAGCTCTCAAAAATTGAACTCACAGTTCCGGTAACATCTGGTGAACATTCCTCAAAATGCAGGACCAGATGAGAACTACACCATTTGATAATCTCTCCCTTACAAGGAGAGCCAATAAACTCTCTCTCTCTCTTTCTCTCTCTCTCTCTTCTTGTAGATAGATTCCTCAAATTGAACAGTTTGCAGTAAGGCCCAGTGGAACATTCCTCAAAAGTTGGGACCAAATCAATACTACATCGTTCTGTAGTGTCTGAATTACAGGCTGAGTCAACAAACAATGATCAGCAAACCGTGACACCATGGGCCAACGAAATCGATGAATATCGGACTTTGGATTGATGGCTCTCTTCCCCATGGATCCAATGGGCATATGTATTTGGGTGATTTAAGCAGTTCAGAAATCTATTTGCAAGCCATTCAAGAGTGTATCTCAAGATCTGCAAGAGATTTGCACAAACTAAGGCTCTTGAACAATCAATGCATTAGTATAATTGGAGCTTTACACTAGAGACAAAAAATTTGAAGGAGATGATGTGTTAGGAGCCAGGTGTAGCAGCAGGCACTTCCCCAGCAGCAGGTGCCAATTCATTTCGACTGAAATGGTCCTCATCATAGAAGCTAGCTCGCACTACACGACCTCCAAAGAAACGGCCATCCAAGTCCACCAGTGCTTTAGTTGCTTGCTCAGGCCTCTCGAACTGCACAAAGATTCGTACTGCCTCTGTTACTGGGAAGTCAGGTTCAGTGATTTCAAAAATAAGTACCCGTGTCACTGTTCCATACTTGGTGCATTCTGATGCAACTTCATCCTCAAGATCTGAATCAACTTCCCCAGGCCCCACCTGCACAGGCAATTTTTGCAAACAATCAAAATGCAACCTCAGCACATCATAATGAGTTTTGTAACCAGCTTTTGAAGTGCAAAACTAGGGGGGCATCATTACCATCTCATTAAAACATGTTTGTTGTCTACACAGAAAGCTCATCCTGTTGAAAATAAAAGACTGCAAGATCTATTATGAGGCAAAACAAAATAGTGAAGCAAAATGGTTCAATGCAAGTTTTTCAAATGTAAATCCATTAACTTCAGCTGCAAGAAGAAGAATCAAGAGGTAAGGACCAAATCAAACATGTCATGACAAAAGTCTTGGTGCATATTCTATGGAGCAATTGCATTTGTTAACAGCTATCTAGCTGCATAGCAGAAATCAACTTGCACATATGTTAACTTCCAACCTTAAAGCCAAGAATATATTGCATATCTATGAGAATATATTTGCAGAAATATCTCGAAAACAGCACTGTCAAGATAATATGATAATGAGTGCAGTCATAACCTTGTAAGAGTCACTCACAAAGTGTCAGACCATCATCACTTTCACCATGAACAGCTGTGACAAGGTGCCATGACTACTCACTTAACTTCATCCCAATGGTGGATATAAATCCATAAATGTAACTTGGCAGGATCTGTGGAGCAATTGCATCTCACTTCTGTTACTGGCTATGTAGCTGCATAGCAAAAATGATCTCACACATACCTTGATGTTCAACACTAAACCAAAGACTGCATTGCAATATCTTCATCAATACAGACTCCAACAAAAACCTTCCTTAAACCCAGAAATGTAATTTCTACCCAGAATTGTATTTCTCATCCACAGTTGCCACAATTCATGAGAAAACCGGCAACATTCGAGCTCGCAGTTCATTCTGCACAATCCATCATTTTGCAAGATCCATCTTGCAGATGCATTTGAGATTTCATGAAGAAACACCGCAAATATGCTTCTTGATGATACCTAGTGCAGTTCATTCTCAGATTCCTCTCAAAGTCCCAGATTCTTCATTGCCTGGAGACTTGAGGTTTGCATTGCGAACACTGTTTCTATTAGAGAGATGGTTAAGAGTATTGAGTAGAAAAGGTGCAAGAAATTCACATACCATATTGCGGAGCAAAACAACCCGTGTGGGAGGACTGGAGATGGAGACACCCTGCTTTGGAATTTGTTTCTTTTCCATGGCCATAGAAGCAGGAGCAGGAGCAGCAGCTGCTGCTGCTGCTGCAGCATTGACAATCACTCCAGCACGCTTGTCTGTCTTGCGAGCCATAAGAGGCACAGTGATGCCTTGCTCCTGCTTGCCTAAACCTTGGCCCTCCTTCCAACCCATTCGTGCCATCATCCTTTGAGCTGCTGTCATTGAGCTCTGCTTGCTGATGCTGAATCCCTCGCTGGTACGAGGAGGTGGTGATGGTGACCTCGTTCTAGCAGGATTAGGGTTGCCGGTGTTGCTGTTGTTGTTGGCTTCTGCTGCTCTTGCTGCTGAGAGCATAGCACGGCGCTTCCAGGCTTCTTCTCCACTGATATGCAATGCTGAAGCTCGTGTCTCAGGAGGAGCTTCGTCTTTCTCTCTCTGTGCGTCTCTTTCCCTGTCAATCTCCCGCTGTCTATGCAATTCACGCTCTCGCTCCCTCTCCTCTTCTTCTAGTCTTCTTCTCTCCATCTCTTCTCGCATCTCCTCCTCCATTTTCCTCCTCCTCCGCTCTCGACAATACTCATCATAGTCATTCGGCCTTGCCGGATCATATTCCTCTACCACCGCAGCGCTTACTGCGACTAATGCTGGTGGTGGTTGAGCAACAGCAGGTGATAGAGGTCTCTCTGCATCATCCGACAACCATCTGGACGGTGCTGCAGCAGAAAGCACGAGTCCTCGTCCAGGAGTAGTAATCGTAACCTTATTAGGCTTGATCGCCGCCACCGCTGCTGTTGCTGTTGCGTTACGCAATACAGAAGGAGATGCAAACAGCGACGGCTTTCTTACAGTTGGTGGTGCAAGCTTTGTACTGCTGTTAGACCACATGGAGGAAGCAGATCCGGATCCAGAAACCGATGATCCAGGAGCTTTGTTACTCCCTCCTCCTCTTGCTCCTCCTCCTTCATCCTCGCTTGCTGCAGCAGATGGAGGCGGCAAGTCGCCATACAAACCCCCCAGCATTTCTCCCGTCCAAAACACCAAGCTCCTGAAGCTCGCTCCTGAGAGAGAGCGAGAGACGCCGAGACGATACAGGTCTTCTCTCCTACCCTACAAAGATAGGCTACCGAGGTTTGTTTCCGAAGCTGCAAAGCCTTCCAAACGCACGCTTTCGACTCACAGTGCTGCATTTCTCACGTGTTCTTCTCTCTTCCACCTCCCTTGTCTGTGGCGATTCCTGTCAATCTCCTGCACAATTCGAGCCATATACTTCCTCGACAGATTTGCAACAGGAGCGATCGATCATCGATCAAAAGACCGAGCTCGCAACAGAGAGACACAGAGACAGAAGAAGAGAGAACGATGATTGCTGTTGCAGGCATCGTGCCTGCGGTGGCTATTACGGCTGCACACCTTCCGACTGTCACCGCAGCAGCTGTCGCTTGTGGACGGTAACGCACTTGCTTCCCTTGCTTCGAGACTGTTGTGCTTGTGTGTGTGTGTGTGTGTGT
>Ga0116229_10016099_pt1 | contig 10085 bp, 8 predicted proteins | sample S1TSphgellanicum_3_FD_87313 | JGI IMG/M metagenome (GOLD analysis project Ga0116229, IMG submission 87313) | Host-associated microbial communities from peat moss isolated from Minnesota, USA - S1T2_Fc - Sphagnum magellanicum MG | ecosystem: Host-associated > Plants > Peat moss > Unclassified... | reverse complement strand
TTGGAGTGGCAACCAAATAGGTACGTGTAGCCATGTAGGTGGGGTTTGGTAGGTACCTACCTAAAGAATTGGTAGGTAGGAAGGTGGAAGGGTAGGTAGGTAAAGAAATAGATGGGTGGGGCCAAGAGTAACACATTTTAATTTATAGGTGAGTAGGTAGATGGGGAAGAGTCTACTTTTAATTTAAATATATAGGTGTGTAGGTGGGTGGGGGATAGTGGGGAGTAGTAGGTGGGTAAGGGGGAAAAGTTATTAAAAAAAATTATTTTAAAAAAATTATTTTAAAAAAATTTAATAAAATAAAATAAATAAATAAATAAACTGGGTGGGGGGTGGGGAGAAAATAAAGTTGCAAAAAAGAACTGAGATCAGGGCTGGGAAGGGCAAAGAAAAAAAGTCATTCTGGGATGGCACAGGGATAGAAAAGAGAAACCCATCAGTGCGTCATCCATCCACGTTGGTGCACTGGTGGGTGCTGGTTCACTCTGGCCCTTTGAAACTTTATTCATTAATGGGTCCATTTCAATCCTTTAGTTTAGGCCCATCAACCAACTTGAAGAGAAAAAACTGACTTGAATCCATCATTTGGAATACAAATAGAATGGCATGTTTCCGCTATGATCCAATGGGTTGCTTAGAAGATTGCTGGTATTTAAAATACAATACAAAAAAATCAAGTATGTTAAAGAAAATTCGAATTATCTTTAGTTCAAAATTGGACAACACTATACAAACGGTTGCCAAGTCCATTTGGATAGATAATTTTCCCACCTTAATGTACTCAAAACATGAAAATTTCTTAAGACATTTAATGGGCTTTGGCAAAATGTAGTCTATGAAATAAAGACATTCACAAAGATCTTAAAACATCATTGTCAACAAATAAATGCCAATAGGAATTTGTAGTAGTGTTTCAAATTTTGATATATCCTTGATTTTTGGTGGAATTCATTTTATGCATACAACAAAGGAGAACATCTTCATCATCCTAGGACATATGATAACATTGTTTTGTTGTGTTCCTATCCCATAGCTAACCACAATGGTTAATTGTGTACTAAGCATCACATGCATTCTACTAGGTAGCCACCAACTTACCTACCTATATAGGAACCACTCACATTCCTTACCGATTTGCTTGTGTTGCTTACAGGTGTATACATCTAAATAGTTGCGTCTGTAGAGGAAGGGGGGAAGAAGGCAGGTTCACATGATTTTCCATCTTTGGAAACTCATTTGTGTTTCATCCACAACTAAGTCATAATGGGTGTCTAATGGTTGGTGCATCTATAAGTGCTAATCCCACATAATCTGTAAGAAAGGTTTGTTTTTTAAATAATAATTTGGGCAATTCTTTGCTATTTTGCATGTTTTTGAGAATTTTTTTTAAAATCATGTTTTTCCAGTGTCAAATGTGTTTTTTCTATCAGAATTTAAATTTTGGGAAATTTTCAATGAAAAAAATCAAAGGAAAACAAAACAACATGTTGAGATTTTTAAGTGGTTTGATTAATATGCTGAAATAAAGCTACCACTTCAAATCTAACATTCAACCTGTTCAGAAGGCATTTAATGAAACTATTTTTAAAAGTGTTCAAAATGCAACAATATAACCATTTTACATATCCCCTTCCATGTATGAAGATCACCAATAGGCCTAATTATACCCTAATTCACTCTAGGAAGTACAAGCCTTCAGTTAAACATTCCATCTCATGTGGTGATACCCAATAACAGTGCCTTTGGCCAATAACATCCATTTATGATCATTTATGTTAATGTTATTGTTTATATCTTTTAAGCTCTTCAATTGTGACTTTTATCATGTAACATAATTGAATTGCATTTTACTTGACTGGTGCATGAAACTATTAAAAGTTTGTCAAATTGTATATAAGGTCATATTTTGATTTCACATAACAATGCACAAGTTGTAATTTGCCACATTCTGTGAATGCGGGATCAGGACATGTATGAACATTTTCTCAATGATAAAAATAGACCCCCATCAAAAGTTTCTAATATCAAAGTCAATAGAGTTATCCGTAAAGTCACCCTGTCTTTGGGCCTCCTTTCACGCTCAAACCCCTCTTTCATGGTATCCGCAAAGTAAAGATTTTTTATTAAATCTGGGTATGAAATGTTGAAACTCAACATTTAATGTACAAGGTTCGGGAGTAATTATAGTAGCTGTACAGCTAGGAGCAGTGCAATATATGAACTGTAGCAGCAGTGGAGGCGCTCAGGAAAGAGGAAAGACAGAATGAAACTCAGTTTATCACAAATTGATGGTTTTTTGAGTCCCCCCCCCTCCCCCTCCCTGGGTTGAATGCTAATGCAGGTTTTTTTTTAAAATCTCACCCTGTTTATGACCAAACTCAGGGTTCTAGTGCTTTGTTTTTCTTACTTTACGGATAACTCTAATATTTGTCCGTTTTTGTTCAAAGACCTTATAGTTTTAAACAAGCTCTATCATCTTGATAGATTAGATAGGTAATAGATTGGTGATCAATAGAATCAGAAGAAACTCAAGTAATTTTGGACACAAAAATGGACACAATTCTACATTGTACAACCATAATAAATAAAAACTAACCAACATTCCTTTTCACTATGTAAAATGCTTGAAGTTGGGGCAAAGAGAAATAGTAACCTAAATGCTTGGGCATGAAAAGACTACCAAACATTTATTTTTATTGTGTGAAATGCTTGAATGCTCGAAGTTGGGGCAAATAGAAATAGTAATTTATGCTAGGCCATGAAAGGACTACCCAAGATTCATTTCAATTATGTAAAATGCTTAAAAGTTGGGTGTAAAAGTAATTAGTAATCTATGCTAGGCCATTAAAAGACTACCAAAAATTTATTTTAATTGTGTGAAGTGCTTGAAAGTTGGGGTAAAAAGTACTAGGAGTTTGAATTAGGCCATTAAAAAAAAAACTACCCAATAGATGCTTAAAGTAATGTAAAATGCTTGAAAATTTGGTTTAAAGTAAGCATAATTTGTGCTAGGCAAAAGCTAGTGTGTCAAACAACAACTCTCATTTCTTCCACAGCAAATACTACCCTTAATTATTCTTTGAAAGTGGGCTCCATGTCCTTGTGACTAGAAAGCAAGCATGATTGAAAACCTCTTCCTTGCACTTGTAGCTTGTCAACCATACCATGCTGCTACTGGTAGCCTATTGGGTACTTTTTAAAACTTTCATACCAGTCAGGTCTTGAGTTCATGGGGTCCAAGACTGTTTTTCAGCTGGTATTACCTCAAGTACCCAAACAGACTGGTACCGATAATATAAGCTTGGTAATTGCCTCATGTCATACAAGAATGGCCTAGTATTTGATACCAGTGTGGAAGCTTCTGCATATCAAATTTACTGCAAAGATACCTTCTCCCTTCATCCAAGCAAAATCTGCAAAATCTAAAACTGACATTTTATTCTGAGTAGGATATACCCAACAGCATAAACACAAAAAGAAACCACATTCCACAGATTTCAGCTCACCAGATCTAGACTTGGACACCCTGAGAATATATATACATATATATGTCAGTCTTGTTGAGCTGAATTTTTGTGCTGAAGAAATAATTCACAAATTTGCATTCAGCAGGTATGAAAGGTGTGACCCATCCATCTGGTGTGTCTACTTTGTTTTTAGAGGAACAGAACCAAAAGAACACAAACACAAAACTGAGTACAATCAACACTTGCATTTGGGGAAGTTGCAATTTGGAGCTACCTGGAAAGTGGAGGCTTGGAAGCTTGTTGTTGCTGTTTCCGATGCAGATGCAGCTGCTGAAATTGCTGAGACTTGCAAAAAAGCCCTTTTGTAAGGCTTTAAGCTGACTGTTTTTGGGCTTATCTTCAAGGAAGGAATCCAGGGGTGGTGGGGTACCTTTAAACTTCAACGTAGGGACTGTTGTTGTTGCCGTCTCCTGCTCCTCCTGCTCCTCCTCATCATCAGTCTTTTGCTTGCATCTTCAAATAAGGTACCTGTAGGCCCAGTGACTAAGCATTAGAAACAGCTGGAATGGATACATTTTTCTTTTGCATCTAATAGGTTGTAGTAGCATCTGTCGGTCTTTTGGGTATTTTCCTCGACAAAACTAATAACAGTTTTTTAATTCTCTTTTGGCACAAATGGAAAGGCAATCGGACTAATAACAAATTTTGAGTCTGAGATTACTGGTACAAATTGGGCATTTAATAGACAAGGAAAAGAAAACAGAACCCAGTGACTCATCCCACAAGAAAATGCCCGGATTCTCACTCTAACAAACCTGGTGTTGTCCAAACATTACGGCCTGATCAAACAATTTGCTCAAAATGGGTGTTTTTCAAATTGAAACATTTTCCTTTGAGCTTGAGAAAAATGAAGGAACAAAACACACAACTACATCTGTGAGTTGCTGCACCCATTCTGGGCAGGACTCTTAACAAAAGCTCAAAACAATCACCTCAAATTTGAAACCTGAAAGAAAACAGAGCTTTTGATAACTAGGTCTGTATTTCTATCTAATTTGGAAACAATCAAGCAAGGTTCTTATTGTTTGACACAAATGACATGAGAAGAATATCACATTGGCAGCAAAATTGCTCATTGAATCAAGCTTTCAACTGCCAGAATACTTGCACCTTTTCATGTGTCCTAAAAAACTGTTGTAAATTCTTCTGCTACTTCTAACACTTCATATGTGAAAGGGTAGTTTTATTCTTCAGCATGTATGGTGATCTGAGAGATGGCAGCATCAGATGAAGGTGATGTTACATGATAAGTAAAAACTGCCACCAATTGAGCAAATGCAGGCAGGGTGCATGTCCCCTCTATGTATATTCCATGCCACATGCATTTGCAACTTCAAGGTCAAGAGTTGCCTTCAAAGCATTACTTAAAATCTTTTATATCGTTTTTCCTCATGCCAGATCTAGGAGACAAGAAAGAACTAAAGGTCATTGTCCAGCAATCAAACCAGCAGAGAGCCAATATGGAAGAAATGATTACTGGTGGAAACTGATCAAGGTGACAAACTATTGCACACTCAATTCCTTTTGATGCCAGTTCTTTCATGAAGGTGATAATCATTCAAGCTTGTTGCAGGTTGAATGATTGCTTGATCAAGCTTTCAAGCTGCAACAAGCTTGCAAGTGCAATCATAAATCAACATAGTTCAAATTTAATAGCTGCAAAAGTTTTCCTTTTGTGAGCAATCTACCTCCTCCATTGTGAGAAAATTGGAACATAGAAGAAGAAAACAATGTTGCAAAAAGAAATTTAAGCACACAAGTAGTCAAAATTGAGAAGTTGGAGTTGTGAATTGTGGATTTTAAATCGTATTTCGAACAATCCACTTAAGTGCATGCATGCGGTCTCATCACCAACAAAGACAATGACACTTGAGAACCTAATTTTTAGGAAGTTGCATGCCTACTCTATATTTAATGTAATATAAACTACAATTTTGTTCAATACATCATGTACATTATACCCCATTTATATACGTGGTAAAGCACTTTTAAAGTTTTGAAATTTTGAATGTTCAAGTGTATATACTTTGAATTTTAAAAGTTTTAAAGTTCCACATTTTTGAAATTATGAATGTTTTTTTAGTTTTCTAATAGGCTATTATGATCTCATTTTTTTACCATCAACTTACTTTTATTATATGAGGTTTTTGAAAGTCCTTTGCAAAAATGTCATTTTTTAATGACAAAAAATTTCACGTTCAAAAGTTCTTAACCTAACCAAAACCTAAAGTTGAATCAAATGAATTTTTAATTTGAGTTTCTTGACATTCATGTGTGTTAAAAAGGAATAATGTGCCATGATTACCATGGTTTCAAATGGGAAAAAAAAAGTCTTTATTTTTTATGACAAAATTTTACATCTGACACCTTTTCTCATTCCTTTGGCTATGTTTTGACCCATGAGGTCATTATGGAGGATAATGAACACAAGTTAACAAAAGCCATCAACAATGATATTTACAAATCATTTATTCTATGTCCAAGTTCCAATGTAGAAAGAAGTTTATCATGGAAGAGATTTTGTACATTCCCAATGTCAACATTTGCCAACACCCTAGATTATATTTTACCTACAAAATTAAGAGTTAGTCGACTTGAAATGTTGGCGAGGGTTAATAGATCTTTAGAAGAAGTTAAGCAAGTTACCTCTAATGCAAAGCTTGCATTTAATGTGTTGTATTCTTGCAACCATTATTAGTGTAAGACCAACCTTGTTGGTCAAAGCAATTGCTAAGGTATTAAATGTGCACCACCACAATGTAGTTAACACAATAGAGAAGCACAAAGTTTCAAGCAATTGTAGTACAATCTATGGGCACTTTCATTTTGGAAAAAAATTGATGAATGTATAACTTATGCAAAACTTGCAACCATTTCCTAGCGGGCATGAAAACATGGGTGAGTCCTAACAAGCACAACAATGAATATTATATAAAGGTGGGAGTTTATGAAGAGAAACCAACCCATTACCTATTGGATACACAAATACTCATCAATTCTTGCTAATTGTTTCTTTTATATGATATGTTGTAAATGTATATTATGTACAAATGAAACATTTAATAAAAAAATAATCATGCATTTCAAACTTTCTACACTTGAACTATAATCATTAAGCCCTAGAGTCTCCTTTGTGTTATTGAAAACAATTCCATTGTTATAATCACCTATATGTCCATATATGGACTTGGGTCACATTCCTTAATTCTCCATTTGTTATGGCCATTGACAAGGTGAAAGCACATTAAGGTGGAGTACATTATCATGTCACAAATTGTTGGACTATCAATCATAGTCATGGAACAAAATATAAATGAATAATATGTGAAAAGGATTCAAAAAAATAATATTACTATGTGATATGATCACATTGTATGAATTTCATGAATAGATTTTGAATTACCATAACATATGAAACTTTTGAAATGCCAAAAACCTAATGTCACAATCCATATCATATGATTATGAACTCATTATATTTACTAGAATGCTTAGTTGAATTTTCTTATTTGACATAGAAAGTAGTGTGATGCCATTGATACAAAAGAAGACAATTTTGAAAGATTTTGCGAACCATAAATTTAGATATACAATGAAATATGGATTTATTCTTTTGAATTAATAATTTAACTTCCCATTTTTTAAATGTAAATTTTTGATACAATTATCTACAATTGATAGAATCAATAAGTAAAAAACAAATTGTTTAACCTTGTCATATGACTTGTGCAATACAATATATTATATCACAATGTAAAATGGACTTTTATTTTAACATTAATATGGATTCCACATATGTTAGAAAGTACTCCAACTTAATGCATTTTCACCCATCATCACAAACTTAACATCTCATAATTTAATAATGGAAATCATGCAAAATTCATTCATTTGTAATTCATACATTTCATGCATTAATATCATGCATTGAAAACACATTTGACACATGAATTTATATGAATTTATATGAATATACAAAATTTGTGTGACATTCGTTCATTCATAGGTTTGTACTTCATCCATTAATACATTTATCCATGTATTAAATGTGTTTTCAACACATGATATTCATATGTGGGTGAAAATCCTTTAAGGTGTACCACACAAGATGAAAAAGGCCTAATATTTATTACAATCCTTTTTTACCCTATATTTTGATCCCCATAAAAAATAATGAATCAAAAGTTGTCAAAATTTTTAGAAGGATTATATTTTAAACCATTACAATTCTAGATTCCATCATAATCATCCATAAATGTGTTTTTACATGGTAAAAAAAATTAAGTAAAGAAGATAGAAAAATGTGACACTGTAACAAGATTTTGGTACACCTTAAAAAAAATTGGACCCATGTAAAATGTACAAACCTATGAATGAACAAACTTGGCATGATTTTCATTATTAATTCATTACATGCTAAATTTTTTATGATGTGAACATTGTTGGTCTAGTGTTTGAATTTGGTTTTATTAAGGTTTGGTGAAAAAACATGTATTAGCCAATTGCAACAAACCCATGGGTGCAAATGAGATCAAATTAGCCAACGACATTATTTTATAAAAGGACTCCATGTTTTTTTACCAAAAATAACTTTTTCATACAAATGAATTTTTAAACAATTTTTTTTTAATTTGTTATAATAAATGCTTATAATTGTCCAAGTACATGAAATTATTTTTTAAATATAATTTTAGAATAAATCTGAATTTTTGAAAGTGTGTTGATTCCTTGTAAATTTAATGTTTCGTCTTTTTAAATGATAACAATTTCAAATCATAACCAAAAAATGGTTTTTTTAATTTTTATGTTTTCTTATATAATAAGTTATAAATTATCTTGACACATCATGTACATTATACCCCATTATATGTGGTAAAGCACTTTTGAAGTTTTAAAATTCTAAATCAATTTTGAAAAGTTCCTTGAATTTTTAAAGTTTTACAATTCCACATATTTTTAAGTATGAATTTTTTTTTCATGTGGTTAATACATGTAAAATTTTCTTAAATTTTTTCCCACCAATTTTGTTTTATTATATGAGTCATTTCGATAGTCCTTTGCAAAATTGATTCCTTTTGGTGCAATAGGTGTTCACTTTCAAAGGTTCTAAATCAAGATTTAAACTTAAAATTTTATCAAATGAATTTTTGGTTTGAATTCCTTAATAGTCATATGAATGAAAAGGGAACAATTTATTATGATCGCCATGGTTTTAAATAATAAAACACAAATATTTCTCCAATTTTGATTTTTTTTTTGTCATCAGACATCCTTTGTGGCTTGTTTGATTGTGGCTGCACCCCCATAATATCCAAATGTTGTTCCACACTTGTTCTTATTGTTGTAATAATATTTGTTTTAATTTCACCATACCTTTCCCAAGCTCTAACTCTTGCATACCTTTCTTCTTCTTTTTCATGGTTTTCATTTTGATTTCCCTTAAATGAAGCAACCACAAATCTACAATCAATGAGCCTTGGAATCTCCTTTGTGTTGTTGAAAATAGGTCCAATGTTGTCACTAATGTGTCCATATATGAAGTTGAATTTCCTTACTAAATTATATTTGTTGCATGTGAAAATTGTGGGTCCAACGGATTATGATTTGGTTCTATTAAAGTTAAGTGATATAATATATATTAGTTAGTTGTGGTAAACCATATCCAAATGTTGTTCCACACTTGTTCAAATTGCTAGTACCTACAATAAGATTTGTTTTAATTTTGCCATACCTTTCCCATGCCCTAATTCTTGAAACTTAAATACCTTTTTTGTTCTTATCCATGGTTTTCATTCTAATTTTTTTTAAGTGAAACACCCATAGAATTGCAATCAATGACCCCTAGAATCTCATTCTATTGCTAAAAATAAGTCCAATGTTGTCACATATGTGTCATGGACTTGGGTCTCCTTCCTTTTCCATTTGTTGCCTTGTTCAAACATTATGGGTTTATTGGCCTTGATTTGGTTTGTGCAAGACCATGGAGTTTTGTGAACAAAAAACATGTTGAAGTATAACTATGGGCTTTTTGCATGCATTAAATGTGATACATGTGTAATTTCTAGTGGATTACATAGGAGTGTATTTGCCATTTTGGATCTCTTTGTGTAGTGATTATGGACTTATAATGGAATGTATTTACTATTTGGGACTTTTTTGTGATTATTGTGTATGCTAAAGTAGTGATCAAGAACTTGCACACATTATGTTTGAAACAAATGTACCTTGTAATGGAATTTCATGGACCACAATGGATTGCAATTTGCCATTTCTAAACTCCTAGTGTAGTTACATGTAATCATTGTAAAGATGTGGATTGTGAGTATAATATCATACATGTGTGTAGTTTTATGTATTAGACACGTAATTAATGGCACAATTGCATATGTTGTTTATACTTTATGGACTATGGAATACTTGGAAAGAAACCATGAATATTACTTTCATGGATATATGTTGTAGCAAAGTTCAACACTTGAAATCTTTTGTTGTTGTTATGTGTGTAGGCACAATTTTACTTCAAATTTAAAATAGCAAACTCACAAGTTATTATTGGGC
>Ga0116229_10016096_pt1 | contig 10086 bp, 10 predicted proteins | sample S1TSphgellanicum_3_FD_87313 | JGI IMG/M metagenome (GOLD analysis project Ga0116229, IMG submission 87313) | Host-associated microbial communities from peat moss isolated from Minnesota, USA - S1T2_Fc - Sphagnum magellanicum MG | ecosystem: Host-associated > Plants > Peat moss > Unclassified... | reverse complement strand
ATGGGCTAATTGTGACTTGAAACAATGGAAAACATTTGTGGATGAACATGGATGGGAAATGAAAACTCTAATTCTAGATGGGTGATAGATGATGACAAAATATGAATGGTTATTCATCATCAAAAAGTATGAACTTCGAAAGTTTGTGTTTTTTTCTATGTTTGGGTGTTGTTTGTTTGTTTGTAGGTTAGTGTGTTTGTTGTTTGTTCTTTAATGGAACAACGAAAGTGTGTTGTTTCAATGATGGAGTGGGCTCCTTGCTGCATGATGGATGGTCTTGATGGGGAATGTGAATCATGTCTTTGGAGGGTGATTGGTGCTATGGTTTATGGAAAGAGGAGGAATGGTGTGGAAGGAAAGCTATAAGAAGGAAGATGCATATGGCACCGGGGACGGGGATAGAGAGAGCTAAGTCTTTCTTTTCAAATTAATGAAATTGCATGGTTTTAGTTTTAGTGTGTTGATAATGGTTTGCTAAAAAGTTGGGGAAGAATGCCCTTCTATTTGATTTCCATACCATTCTTGGAATACAATCTTTTGTTGTGCTATGAACTTCAAAAAGGGTGCAAAAAGTTTAGTGTTAGAAGTCCAAGACATGTCCAAGGGAAGTGATGAGAGAGTCTAAAGATTTCATGAGCATGCATGGTGGTAATCTTCATTTTGTTGCAAGGTCTTGTGAGTTCTGTGGGTAACTTTCAAGCAATCTACTTTGGATGAAAGTACTAGTGATGTCATTGGAGCTCTAGAGAAAATGAGGTTTTGAGGGCACTTGTGTGTTATGGAGATCAAATGTGCAAATGTTTAGTCCCATATTATTCTCTATATGACTTCCAAAGGGAAGGATCTGCTGAAAATGGGGAATATTTAGTCACTCTATTGTTGTTGTTACAAATAAGCTACCACATTCATGCCCAGTTGGCTCTTAAAAGGAGATCAAGAATGATATGATCCTTTGAGGTCCTCTATCTTTGTGTTGTAATTTGAAGTAGCAAAATTGATAGCTTAGCAACTTGGAGATGTACACTTGTTGCTTTGTTAATTAATTTGTTGTGTAACCATAAAGTCGGCAAACTTTGATCCTATCAGGGAACGTCTGAAACAAGTCACCCCTTCCTTTTTTTGTGACATAATAACCAAAGAGGAATGGCCCCCTTGTTGTCACACTAAGCCATACATACGAAATGGCAACACCACAAATCTGCACATTCCCAACACTAAGAAAATGTTCTTTTTTGTAGTCTAGCATCTCTATTGATGTAAAATTTATAATCTCGCTGTTGGAAACCACCCAAGAATCAAGATGTGTTATTTTTCTTTGTTTTCAGTTCATAAAGCAAAGGGCCTTCTAGCTCCCACTTTCTCTCATGCGAAAAGAACTGGCCAGAGAACTGGCACAACCCTGGAACTGGCCAACAGTTGTAGATACTAGTGTTTGGCAGGTTTTAGAGATGTCATCAACCCTCCACCGGTTCCCCACCCCCCCCAAACCCAAGCCAAAAAAACCAAACCTTAGAACCAGAGGTTATTAATAACAAAATCAAAGAACCAGGAAACACTAGTAAATAGATATCTGGGGAATACTGTACCTAAGACTGATGTTAGGCATTTCTTTGTCAAATATTTTTTTATTTAAGAAAATGAGATTAGGCGGTTTCAAATTGAATTTTCCAGAATTTCAACATATGAGGAACAACTATGCAAAGCACACCTTTTGTTCCATACTTTCAATAAATTTTCATAAGTTGGGAGTTCAATTCTCAACAATTTCAACAAGTATGAATACAATTTTCCCTTCTTAGAACAAGAACTTTTGCAAATTATTTTGTGCTGAACATCAGTCGCCTACAATAGTGTGACCATTTCTACAGTCACTAGGTGTAATAAGTCCATTCCAATACCTGACTCACAAATTATTTCATTCTTTTCATTTCATGAAGTGGCAACAATTTCTTGCAAAAATTCCCATCCACTTCTAACTTCTTTTCATTTTGAGTTATAAATGGCCATGTGGGACGGGCTCTAATCTTCTTGTTGGAGGTACAAAGCCAACAAGTGCCTGCCCAGGTGGTTGTTGACTTGTTAAAAATAACATTTTACTAGGTATATAAACATTTTGTACTGCTTGTTCAACATCTTCAATTTAAAGCAAAAAAGATTTGAGACACATGTTGTCGGACTAGCGAGGCAACTCATGAGAATGGATTTATGACCACAACAACTATGGCCAAAGTGAACCCAGCACCCATCAATGCACTATGCACGATGGATGGATGATATGTGAACGAGAAACACTTATTTGTTGAATTCCTGTATGCTGTAACGGTTAGCTTCATAATGGTTAGATATCAAACATCCACGCTTATTAATCTACCTAGTAATCACCAAGTTGCCTTCCTCTGTAAATAGCATATTCATTTACATTATCTACTTATGATACTTATTGATTTACCTAGGGAGATATCTAACTAGATGGTGTGAGCTGGATGTAGTAGGGTTTACAAGATAGGTTACCAAGGTGGAACCTTCACCACAAAGATTTGCAAGCTCTCTCAGGGGGATGAGAGCAAACCCCTTTATCTTTAATGAGGGGATTTGCACCATAATTTGCTTCACCAGTGATTTAGGTGAGTGGAGGAGAAAGTGAGACCATTGGAGATTGGAAATGAAAGTGAGACCATCACGAATTCGTTAGGGAGACAATGAATGATTTTCCCTTTGAAACTATCAAGGATTGAACCTCAAATCTCTCTTTACTATCCGATGCAAGACCTTAGTCTGTACTTATCAACTAATCCCAATCCTTTTTAGGCAGGGTGGGTGTCCTTGTAGAAAGATTGCTCCTGGTGTCATTCTAAGAGAGCACAGATGAATTCAATCTGACCAATGTAGTAGTTAATAGTGTCTCATCATGGTTTGTGGGATCTTATAGGGGGGTGGTCTTCATCAAAATATCCACAACATGCTCTCATTGAGTCATACTACTTGACTGCAGTTAGTACATCAATTCCTATGATTTCCATTCATCTAATGGGTGACAGTAATTTGGGGAAGCTTGCTGCAACTAGGTAACTAGATGTGGTACAATTTCCTTGAGCCTAATAGCCTATGGACTCTCAGGCTAAAATGCCAAGAACCTAAGTTTCATCTCTCTTGTGCCTGGGTGTGATCTTAGTTTTCACAAAAACAATATCTTAAGTACCAATGATGGTGACAATATCTGCGTGCTCTTACCCCTCTTCTAGCTCCTCATTGATGTTCCTACCATAATATTTTCTTTTGCTATTTACCATAGCTATGCTTCTCACTTTTAACAAATTGTAAATAGGATCATGAATGATGAGAGGTGTCTTGCTTGACATCAGCAATATTGCTTCTTCTCTGCCTAGGGTAGAACCGCCCATCACCAAACATGTACCTATCATTGAACATTTTTGAGTATCTTCCTAATCCCTTAGCCAAATTGAGTGATTTTTTGCTAGTTGGATGCGCAAACTGGAGGGCTACAAAAGTTCTTTGATCGTCCCAAGCAAAAGAGCAACACAGAAAACACAGGAAGAGGATGAGTGATAGGTTCAATTTTTTTGAAAAAATAGATCTAAACCCCTCTTTAGTTCCAACCTCATATCTTCCTCATTTTTGAGCAATTTGAAACCTGATGGGTGCACCAAATAAGGCTTTACAAAACTTCTGTGTATTTCAGAGGCAAAGACATAACAATCAAAGATTTTAAGCTCAAAATCTTAATCTGTTTTTCAGTCACTCATCCTCAAACATTGAACCCCCTTACACCAAACATCCCATATTTTGCCCATTTCTTTACTGAATTGAGAGATTTTTGCAACATTGGGAGTGTTAGCTGAAGGACTAAACATGTTCTTTGAGCTTCAGAATAAGAGGAACAATTTGTGAGAATTGAACCTCATTTGAGTTCTTAAGTGTTCACTCACTGACTTATCTATCGCACTTCATCCATGATTAGGAAACTTAAGTTCTTGGCATTGCCTGGGCTTGAGATTGTAGGGTGAATCATGCTGTACCCAGTTTTTTATTCCTTTCAATTCATCCATGAGACAATTTAGACAAAAGCCAAAATGTAGGCTATAAACAAAATATGAAAGAAAATAAAATTTAATCATTTAAAAATATATTTGCTACCTGTTGAAACCCTAATGTAGAACCTGTCAATCTTTCCAAAAAATAAAATCAAAATTTGGCAATGAAAAGTCCACAAAAACACTCTTTTTTTGCATTTTGGGAAAAAAATCAGTACCTTGTGAAATTTGCCCGAAAAGGCGGGTGTAACCCACCCCTCAGTGTTTGGCCCCCACCCCACCACAATTGTGTGGTATAGCCCAAGTAGTGATCATCCATAATAAGATTTAGCCAAATTAATTTGGCTATAAATAAGATATATATGAAAGTAAAATAAATCAAAGAATCCTTCTCTATTGTTGGCTACTGTACTGAAACCTAATAAATGACTTTGGATTTCTTCAAAAAAAAATGGCAAGTATAAACTTCAAAAAAGCACCTAATATTTTTCGCATTTGTAATTTGAAATTGACCAAATGGCGAAATTTCACCAGAAGAACTATAAAAAAAGGCGGCATTGAACCCCACCCACCTAGGAAGAGATAAGAGATGTCACCTGCACAGTTTGCTGAGCCTCAATAATTCACAGTGACAGAAAGGCAGCCAATTGGAAGCAGAATGGGAAAAATACAAAATCATGGCATTCCACAGGCATGAAACATGACATAATTAATTAATGAAATCTTCCTTCAGATCTTCAATCACTTACACACACATAATTGTTTTCCACAGCTTGACCAAAGCAGTCTCCCATCACTCATTACATTTTGAAGAGCTGCAAGAACTTAAAGTCTGATTCTTATGGAATTGGCATCTTCTTCATCAGTGAGTCCAAGCCAAACGTATCATAACTTATGAGTCAATGCACTCTGTCATAGCAGCTGCTAACTTGGTAAGTGAAGTAAGTAGGTCTCTCTCTCTCTCTCACACACACACACACACACAGATCAATAGTGAAGGAAAACAAGAATTTTTTTTTTTAAAGGAGGAAAACAAGAAAAAAAGAAGGAGAAAAAAGGAGGGGAAAAAAAAACGCTCCTTATTTCAGTATTCCAGAATCTGTGCTGTGGACCCACCCCCAACAGCAAAAGGGGCAGCTCTCGGACAACAAGGAGCTGGAGAGCTTTGAAAACCAATCAAGTTTGTGAGTCTCACTTGTCTGTACACATTGCTGATAATGGTGGGTTCCAAAAGTACATAACAATTATTCTCTATTTGCTGCTTCTTGCTTGCTGTTGATGAATGAGGAAGCAAACCAGTTTCTTTCCTAGTAAAAAGGTGTGAATGCTTTGTCCCACCAGAAGCCCTCTGGATTTCTCATGTTTAGGGTGATAACAGCCTTGGAGCAGAGTGTCCCCAAAATAAGTGGCTGCCTAAGGTGCAGTGACATTTATTTATTTATTTATTTCTTGTGATACCCATTGGGTATCACAATGGGTATCTCAGGGAAAATGCTAAAAGAGGCAAGGCATTTCAAAAAGTGGCAAACTGCCGACTGGAGTGGTCATTTTGGTTTCTGAAATGCCTCATCATTTGTAGAGGATGGATTTCACTTGATAATGTGGCCTCTACAACTGCTGAAAAATTTCTGCCTGTGCTTTGCATACATCTGAATGCTCAATACAGTTACTTGTGACTAAAGTTTGCCATTAAATACTTTGTTAGGAGGGGGACTTGGAAAACCAAAAAAAAGATTGGCCTTGCTTGAGCAGATCTGCCAAGAGTTGTTGAACATTGAACCTAGAGAGTACATGGAGAAGTTGACTCCATTGGGTTACCAAAAAAACTAAATCATTGGAGCATGTTCCATAGTTATACTTGATTGTTGAAACCTTGAGATTTTCATCCTTCTATACTTTTGGCCCAATTCAACATGCTGCTCTATTGGAACTTAATATAGAATTTGGTGATTTAAAAAATGTAGAATTAGTGACCAAAAACTTAAAAAGCACATGCTTGGCCATTTTGAAAAAAATCACCATTTGACTAAAACTCAACAAAAAAACACATTCTGATTCTCAATATGAAAGTGTTGCTATTTTGCATTAACAAATTGTTTTGGGTAGGGCCTATGAAGATGTTGATGATCGGGTGGAGTGAATTGAAATGGTTGTTGATGTTCATGGTATCTATCAAGACAAGCTTCTGGATTGCAAAATTAAACTTAAGAAGGAAGGTATGTGATTAGTATAGGCATTTAAATCCAATGACCTTGAACTAGATTGAGCTGCACAATTAGTTGACACAAAAGTATGGACTATCGATCAAGAAGAACTTAAGGCCAAGGTAGATGTGATAAAACAAAAGCCTAAATGAAGGACTACAAGTTAATGATGGTGTATTGGAATTTTTTTTTTGAAAGGGGCGTATCTTTGATGCAAATAATAGAAGATGTTTCATGGTGAGGCTACATTTCAAAATTTAAAAGTTCCATGTTGTGTGGAACTTTGCACATATGGAGGAGATGTTGATATCAAAGTCAATTGAGTGGTTGATGAAATTGGGGAAACTTGCTTTGAGCCGTTTAAAGAGAAGTGGGATGAAATGATAGGAAATACAATTACAAAAAAACATGTGCAAGTTTTTGAAGCCATTATGATTAATCTATTCAACAAGGACTTTAAATAGAGAGTGGGTGCTACCATTAAATCTCCAAGCACTAGCAAAGGATTCTCTAGTTGCAAGTTAGAAAACATGGCACCATAAACTATAACAAAGTATCTAATCAGAAGCCAATTTGTGCAAAATGTGGTCAAGGCCAAAAAACAAAAAAATGTGCATTAAAATATATTTTTTATGGTGGGTGATGGCATTTATAAAAAAGGTGTCAAAGGAAGGCAAAAGAACCATCATTTGAAGAACAAAATATATAAAATCATGAAGGACAATGAAATAATAGCCCCCAAGTAGTTGAATGAGTTGTGCAATCCCAATGTAAAACTATTTTTTGGTGTCTAAGTACCTAGAAGCAAAATGCTTATTGCAATTTTGACAAAGGAGAGAAAAGGAGTCAATGCTTTAGGTCGAAAAGGTAAGACCACACAATCATATAGTGAAGAACCATTGCTTAGTAAGGAAGTTACTATGAGATTTAAGATCCTAGCATTGTCCATAAAGGAAAGATCTCACACATGTCAATGGAGACCATTTTTGTAATTCTAGGTGAGTTGGAATATTTGGAGAGCCTTGTGAGGGTCTTTAGAACTTGAAAAAGAATGAAACAACTAGGGACATTGCAATCTCTAATCCAACAACATGTGGTGAAAAGGGTATCTATGAATAAGGTACCAAAATGAAAGACATTTTGATATCTCACCATATAAATGAATAATGAAACTGTGGAAGGATTTGTCATGACAATTAATATGATGTGCAAGTTTGGTTTGATGCACTTAATGACAAGTTCAAAAATGTACAAAAGTTTTTTAAGAATCATTACACAAGCAATTGGGGAGAATAGACAAGCCTATGAAGGTTGGCAACATATAGTCATTAATTTATTTATTTATTACAATTGACATAAACACATGTGATGTGTGTATTTAGTTTTGGTTTTAAAATCAAGGTTGGAGTAGTAATCAATGTAGAAAAATGCATCATACATGTGCAAAATGGACCATGAACTAATTTCTAGGACCTAGGTGTTACTTATAAATTCGGTTAACATGATACAAGTCACCAATATTTGAATTTGATTTATCCTATAGAGTGGCATTGGGTGCAAACATGTAAACATGACTCACGCACACCCTTTTGTGCTTTGGTTATTAAAAAGACGTTGGAGGGCTTTGTTCATTGTTCATATTTATGTTATTATTGCTTCTTTACAAATTAACCAAATTTCAATTAATATTTTAAAATACATTACAAATAAAAGTCAAAATAAGTGTAAGCTAAAATTTCAAATCTTCATGATAAATTTTAAATACTTTTTAATTCAAAATTTCGAATTTCTTCTCCATCCACAAAGATTTAATATTAAAAATTTGAAATTATGGTTATGTTTATGGAAAAAATGTTATTAGAACACAAAAAATGATGATACATAACAATGAATTGAGAAATGAAAAATTAATTTTAAAAACCTCAAAAATTGTGTGAATTAGTGTTATGAAAGGATTGTCAAGACTAGTTACAATGCAGAAAAATCTTTTTGGACATGCCAAAATCTTGAAACACTTCAAACTTTATAACAAGTTTTATCAATAAATATTAAATGATAGCACATGAAAATATTTCCATTTCACAATAAATTTCCACGTGATTTGTTTCCATTTGCACATTAAAACCAATTACAATAGTAGTGGGTCGTGTTTTTGTGATTGCACCCCATTAAACACTATTGGACCTTTGCCAAAGACATTTAATGGAAATAAGTACATGTGATGGTGGCTTTTGAACATTACTCCAAGTGGTCTGAAACCATGGCATTGAAAGATCATGAAGTGCCCAAAGTAACTAATTTTCTATAAAAAAAATAAATAATATGCAAGCTTGGGGTTCTAAGGTTTGCTTTGATTGACAATGGAGAAGAATTTGAGATGATAATTTCAAGAACTTTGTTTCACCTATGGTATTTTGCATCAATACAAAGTGTTATAGTAGTTGTGGTGCAATGACATGGTTGAAGGGTGAACAAGAGCATTTAACATGGATTGAAAATTACATTAAGCTCACTAGAGCACACACAAGATTGGGATCTATAGTTGGCGTGTGTCATGTTAAAGTATAGATGGGATATATAATCCAACAATGAATACTTGCCTTACATGATATTGATAGGTTGCTCAAACTAAAAGTCAATAATAGTTTGAATGGTTCATGGGCGAAAGCACATTAGGGTGGACCAAAAATGGCAATTGAAAGTCCATTTTTAGAGTCCAAATCTAGTGTACTTTCACATTAAAACATTTAAATCGTGTTAAGTTAACATTTTTTTCCATATCCAAGTTCATGTGCTTTTAATTTAAACTTTTTAAAAACATCTCTATAAATATGGCTCTTGGAAAAAATCAATTTGAAAATGGACTTTGTGAGTTCTGAGTTCTTCATTTTGATTTTTTTTTATAAATGGGAAAACTTTTTCAGTTTGATTTTTTCATTTTAAGTGTTATGAACCTACAATGTAAGACCCCCAAAGTTTTGAACATGTCTTCTAAATCCATTAGAAGAAAAAAGTTCATAACCATTAAAAAATAAAATGTGACATTAGATGTTGTCAACATTGTAAAGTTCATTTTCACTAAGTATTGAACTTTTTGGTGTATTTTTTCAAAGTTATAAAGATTAGAGTAGATGTTTCAAATTTTAAACTTATATTTTAAAAAATTCTTAAATGCGTTTGAGTTGTAAAAGCCAAGACTTGACACAACTAGAAAAATTGCCATTATGACTTCCATAAAAGTACATTGTTGGATAGTCCAAGCCTTGTCCCTCTTTTTGCTTTGGTACCTATTGGGTCCTTTTTAAATGCACAACAAATGGCATAAGAGGTTGGCATGACCTCCCAAATATTTGGATTGTATGTCCTTATAGGCTTTAAGTGATAACATTATGTGTAATTTTATTTTTCTATTTTTTGATATAAATAACTTGGCAAAAGTTTTAAAAGAAATTTAAAAAAAGTGAAATTTACACTAAAAAATCACATTTGTCCAAAAAGTTCCCAGTTTTTTTTCCAATAATAACAAAATGTGATGAAAGATTAACTAATTATGTGGCTTTCAACAACATTTATTAACATTGAAGGGACTAAAATACATTTGTGTCATGTTGAAGTTAGCTCCAAGGTGAGCAATTAAGGCCCAATTTCCATTGAAAAATTACAAATATAAATAATTTGATTTCTTTTGGTTTGGAAATCTATGCAAATATTTTGGGGAGCCAAGGGGGGGGGGGGGGGGGATTTTCTTTTTTTATTTTAACCACCACAAAAAAAAAATAAGGGCCCACTATTTTGGGTTTTTTTTTATTATATAATTTTTTTTTTTTTTT
>Ga0116229_10016095_pt1 | contig 10086 bp, 7 predicted proteins | sample S1TSphgellanicum_3_FD_87313 | JGI IMG/M metagenome (GOLD analysis project Ga0116229, IMG submission 87313) | Host-associated microbial communities from peat moss isolated from Minnesota, USA - S1T2_Fc - Sphagnum magellanicum MG | ecosystem: Host-associated > Plants > Peat moss > Unclassified... | reverse complement strand
CGCGCGATGTGTGTCCCGACGCGAATCCGCTCGCTCGCCTCGACCGTGATCACACCTCCCTCAGCAGGGACAGTCGCGGCAGAGACATCCGAAGGCTCTTCCCTGCGAAGCAGATTAAAGCGCCTGGGCTTGCCGGGCCGCCCCCGCGCGACCAGCACAACCAGCGCGCGCCGCGCATCGCCCAGCAATCGGTGCCAGTACGGCAGGCTCGCCGGCCGATAGATCTGACCGATACGAGTCGCCGTCAACTCACCCAGCCAGTGCGCCTTGTAGTATCCAAAACCGGAGAGCAAATTCAGCAACGCCAGGCGATCCCTGATCAACTGGCGCATTCCGAAAAGGAGAATCGCCGAGCCCGGAGCGAAACGATGGAGTCGTTCGTCGTAGACAATATGTAGGGCATACATCGTCCCCATGAAGATCCCGCAGATGAGGCCGGCAATCGGGTACCCATCGAGGAGCAGCACCTGAATCGATATGCGCATCGGTTGATCAACCTCGAGAAGTCCGCGGATATAGCGGATCCGCTGTTGATTCTGGCCGAGGTCGATGGCGCCTCGTACCTTCCAGCTATGCGTCTCGATGACGAGGTAAAGCTCCAGGAGCGCTGGCGTTACTGAAGGATCCGAGGAACTCAATAGTTCCAGCCGGCCAAGACCCGCGAGCTTCCGTAGTTGTCTGCGCAGGTTGCCACGGAATTTCTTGGGCAGAGCCAAGAAGTAGTCCTGTAGCCGATCCCAGCGATTCGCAATCGTGCAGTTTTCCATGCTCGGCCACTCGCGCACAAGAGACCCAAAGAGCTTGATCTGCGCTGGTGGAGGAAACAGCGATGAAGCGTCGTCTTGCTGATAGAGCTCAAGGACATCCCAGTCGCGCCTACGCCGCATGAGGTAGCGATAGATCGCCGCGGTCACCTCCTGCTCAGAATCAGCGCGAACCACGACATGGGGACGATCGGTGCCGCGGGTCGCGAAGAACCGAAGAGTTGCTGCACGAAATCCAAAGATCCTCTTCTCCACCCTCATCAGGACGACAAAGCCGACCAGCTCTTCTGCCTCGAAGGCAGCAAGCAACCAGAGTTGGCGGGCCTCGTTCTTTCCGAGAGGATCTTCTTGAGATGAGTAGTTTTCGAGAAACTCGAAGCTCGAAAAGGGATCCGGACGTTTGGATTCCCGGTTCAGGGCATTGACCTCATTGCGCAGATGGCTCGCCTCGTCCAGCGAATGAAAGCAGCGAATCTGCAGCGCATCGGGCTCTAACGGTTCGCGCTCGCCTACACTCGCGCTGCGCGCGCGGGTCAGCTTGGACAGATCCGACTGGCCGAGATCGAACGCAGCGCGCTGCGAGGACTCCTCCATGGTCAGTTCACTGAGCAGTACTTGATCGCGGTGACTTGCCAAGTGCTCTACCCCTGTGCACGATTTTGGCCGAAGCCAAGCGGTGCGAGACTTCAAAGCGAGGCACTCCATCGTGGCGGAGTACGAGGGTCTGCCCCCATGGTGCGCGCTGATTGGGTAAGGGGCCCTAGGGTAGATGCAATCCCGAGCGCTCCGATCGCGCATCCACAAAATATCCATTGAGCGTGTCATAGCCAATCTGGCGGAAACCCTGGTCCTCCAGATAGCAGGTCACAGGGTGCTCCTGTAGATGATGCAATTGCACATGATGCATTTCGACGACGATCAATTTGGGCCGGAAGACGTCCAAATCCACCGAGCGCAGCACGTTCAGGTCATGCCCCTCGACGTCTACCGAGAGCAGGCCAATTTCTTCACCCGGAGCGAGATTTTCAGACAACACCGACCCGAGCGTACGCGTCTTGACCACGCGCTCGCCGCGCTTTTTCCACTTGCCTTCCCACTCCGGCAAGGTCTCTTCACTCACGGTGCTGACCAGTTCGTCCTCGAATTCGTGGAAGATCATCTCGCCCTCCTGGTCAGAGATTGCCGCGCAAAGTGCCACGTCGCGGCGGCGCACCTTCTTGAAGCGATCGATGAGCCGAGGGTTGGCATCGATGTTCACACCGCGCCATCCGTGGAGGTACAACGAGAGCGTATTGGAGGACCGGATCGGATCGTGACATCCCACATCGACATAGATTCCGGGCAGGGTCTCATCGAGCAGAGAACGGATGACGGCATCTTCTCCGGTCTGGCTATAGTTGATCGAGGCATTGGAATTGAGTAATTTCTTGACCGTATAGACGAAGGCGAAACGCAATGCCAAGGGAAGGGGCAATGACTCGCAGAGGATGCCGATTCTGTTCATGGAGGAAGGTGACCCAGGGGAAGTTCATCAAAGAGTAACCGCGGATCTTCTGCGCATCCGTGTGACAGCGCACAAAGCGCTCGATGACTGGATTGTCGAAGCGCAAACGTGAGTTGCGCCACGGCACGCCGCATCCTGCGCAAGGCCCCTGCGCTCAGGACTTCCATAGACTTGGTCGAATCCACTCCTGTCCTGCGCGCTCAAGGGGCGGGCGTACGCTAGCCAGAACGAGTTTTCGAAAGCGCTTTTTCAGTGGGGGATTCGGTGTAGCCGGTAATAACCGGTACCGGCCAGGTACCGGCCCAGTCCAGTTATTCGGAGCGCCAGTCTGTATCATGATCCCGTTGCCGAACTGGATCGCCCCCGCTGCGGACGGATCTCGGAAAGAGCCTCACCCCGTCTGAAAGAGTGGTCCGCTTGCCTGGGGATGGTCCAGATCCTGCTTTAGCTCAATGCCGGAGTTTTCGATGGGAGCCCAGCCGATGTGCGTAGCATGGATTCGATCTGTTGTCATCGCAAGTCTCGTTCTCGCCAGTTCGCTAGGCGCGCAAGCGTTGGCGCAAGGGACGAAGGACACCCTTGTGATCGGTATGTCACAATATCCTCCGACCCTGCATCCGGGTATCGAAGCGACGGTCGCCAGGGCGTTCGCGCTCGCCTTCGGGTGGCGCGCGATCACGGACTTCAACGACGACCGTAAACTTCAGTGCTATTTGTGCACCGAGCTCCCAAGCCTTTCCAATGGCCGGGTCAAAGTCGTCGATCTCGGAGGTGGCAAACGGGGACTCACCGTACGCTTCACGCTCCTGCCGGACCTGAAGTGGGCCGACGGCGTGCCGGTCACCTCGCAAGACGTCGCCTTCTCCTGGTCGGTCGGCAAGGATCCTGCAAGCGGCTATTCCCGCGAAGACCTGTTCCGCAAGATCGATTCCGTCGAAATCATCGACGCCAAGAACTTCGTGCTGCATGAGAACAAGGCGGAATACGACTTCGACGATCTGAGTTCATTTGCCCTGATCCCGGCTCATATCGAGGGACCGGTGGTCAAGGCACTGGCCAGCCCGAGTGACTACAGCAAGCACACGACGTACGTCCTCAATCCCACCACTGCCGGACTCTGGAATGGGCCGTACAAGATGACCCAGATCCAGTCGGGCGCATTCATGGTGTTCGAACCCAACCCCTACTGGAGTGGCAAGAAGCCCTACTTCAAGCGCATCACGCTTAAAGTCATCGAGAATACGGCGACACTTGAGGCCAACCTGCGCTCGGGAGACGTGGACTACGTCTGCGGGGTGCTCGGACTGACCATCGATCAGGCCCTGGCCATGGAACAGGAGCCCGCGATGCAGTCGAAGTACGACTTCGCCTTTCCCCTGTCCTTGACTTATGAACACATCGAACTGAACCTGAACAACCCGTTACTCGCCGACAAACGCGTGCGCGCGGCGCTCCTCTACGGGATCGACCGGGAGACGCTCGTCAAGCAGCTCGTCGATGGTAAGTTTCCGGTCGCCAACAGCTGGGTCAATCCGCTTGATCCGGGATTTGATCCGAACGTGCGCAAGTATCCCTACGACCCCGCCCGAGCCCGGGCGCTCCTGGATGAGGCCGGCTTCAAACCGGGACCGGGAGGTGTACGTGTCAACGCCGCCGGGCAGCGTCTTTCCCTGGAGTACATGACCACTTCGGGCAACAAGATTCGAGAACTGATCCAACAGGTTCTGCAGAACCAGTGGAAACAGATCGGGGTTGAGGTCGTGATCAAGAACGTGCCCGCACGGATCTACTTTGGCGATACCTTGAAGAAGCAACAGTTCACAGGACTTGCCGAACTGGCCTGGTCGACCAATCCCGAGGCACCACCTTTGAACACTCTCTCGAGCATTTCGATTCCCAGCGCCGCAAACAATTTTGGGGGTGCGAACTATACCCATTTCAGCAATCCCACGATGGATAAATTGATCGACCAGGTCCAAACGGAACTCGACCCGGAAAAGCGCAAGCCGCTGTGGATCGAGATGCAGAAGATCTACACCGACGAGCTGCCGGTTCTGCCGCTATTTTTTCGCACGACCGTATTTGTCGTACCGAAGTGGCTAAGCGGCATTCTCATCCCCGGGCATCTGCCGCAGGAATCGCAAGAAGTGGAGACCTGGGGTGTCCGTTGAATTCGAGCACGAGGCCAGCCAGGCCGGAGCAGGCCCTGCGCTCATTCGCGTCGCTTCGCTTGGGGTCGGGTTTCGGACCAGGATGGGCATCTTGCCGGCAGTCGAAGACACCAGCTTTACGATCGAGAAGGGACAGACCCTGGGCGTGGTCGGCGAGAGCGGCTCGGGGAAATCCACGATGGCTCTCGCCTTGATGGGACTGTTACCGAAGAGCGCCCGGGTGACCGGCAGCGCCTTCCTCGGAGAGCGCGAACTGCTCCACCAAAGCGAGTCCCAGTGGCGCCAGATGCGCGGCGACCGGATTGCCATGATCTTCCAGGAGCCCATGACCGCGCTCAATCCGGTGCTGCGCATTGGCGAGCAGATCGGCGAGACGCTCGTATTGCATCAACACCTGCCGGCACGTGCCGCCGCAGAACGGGCCATCGAGATGCTCGACGAGGTCGGCATCCCCTCGGCCCGCACGCGCGCACGGGCCTATCCCCATCAGCTCTCCGGAGGGATGCGTCAGCGCGCGATGATCGCCATGGCGCTCGCCTGCCGCCCCGATCTACTGATTGCCGACGAGCCGACGACCGCGCTTGATGTCACCATCCAGGCCCAAATCCTCGAACTGATGCTCGAGCTTCAGGATCGTATCGGCATGGCCATCCAGTTCATCAGTCACAACCTCGGTGTGATCTCGGAGTTGGCCGACGAGATCATCGTGATGTACGCCGGGCGCATCGTCGAGCGCGCCCCCGCCGCGCGGCTGTTCTCCTTGCCCCTGCATCCCTATACCCTGGGGCTGATCCGGACTCTGCCCGATCTGGCCAAGCGCGAGCGCGTCTTGCCCGTCATTCCGGGTGGCATGCCCAATCTGGCGCTACGCCCTGCCGGGTGCGCCTTCGCCCCGCGCTGCGAGCGGGCCATAGCCCAGTGCCTCGAGGCGACACCGGCGCTGCGCGAGCTCGGGCCCGGCCATGACGTGGCGTGCATTCGGGCCGAAACATGACGCGTCCGCTCGTTGAGCTCGAGGGCCTTACCGTTCACTTTGCGATGCCCAGAAAGTCGACCCTGGAGCGCGGACCGGGTTCGGTGCTACAGGCCGTCTCGGACGTGAGTTTTTCGATCGCGCCTGGCGAGACGCTCGCCCTGGTTGGCGAAAGCGGTTGCGGCAAAACCACCCTGGCACGCGCCCTCGTCGGTCTTTACCCCCCGGCGCGAGGTGCGATCCGGTACAAGGGCACCGATCTCCTCGCGATGTCTGCGCGGGAACGCAAGCACACGCGGCGCGCCATTCAGATGATCTTCCAAGACCCCTACGAATCGCTCAATCCGCGGCTGCCCGTCTCCGAGGTGATCACCGAGCCGCTCGTCATCCACGGTATCGGCGGGCGGGCCGAACGCGCCTTGCGGGCGCGCGAACTGATTCATCTCGTGGGCCTGCCGCAAGACGCACTGAACCGCTACCCGCATCAATTCTCCGGTGGGCAGCGCCAGCGTATCGCGATCGCGCGCGCTCTCGGACCGGCTCCGGAGCTGATGGTGGCAGACGAGCCCCTGTCGGCGCTGGACGTGTCCATCCAGAGCCAGATTCTGAATCTGATGGGTCAGTTGCGCGACCAACACCGCTTGAGCCTGCTGTTCATCAGCCACGATCTGGCGGTCGTCCATCACCTGGCTGACCGCGTCGCGGTCATGTATCTTGGGCGCATTGTCGAGATCGCTCCCCGCGCCGAACTCTACGACACGCCCAGCCATCCCTACAGCCGCGCGCTCATCGACGCGATACCCCGCGTCGGGCAGGGCCGGCGCAGCCGCGGCCGATCCATTCCGGGGGATCTTCCCAGTCCGCTGAATCCTCCTGCCGGTTGCGCCTTTCATCCGCGCTGCCCGAAGGCGCAGCCGGTGTGCCGCAACGAGGCCCCGGTGCTCGCGCCCGTCGCAACCCGCCCGCTGCAATTCGCGGCCTGCCACTTCAAAGAGTGATCGAGGAGACTCCCCCTTGCTGCGTTTCATCCTGTCCCGTCTGGTCCAGAGCCTGGTCGTGCTCTTGGTCATGTCGTTCGTGATCTATGGTCTTATCGGGCTCATGCCGGGCGACCCGATTGACGTCATGGTCAACTCCAATCCGGGTTATACGGCTGCCGACGTCGCCCGTCTGCGCGCGCAATACGGGCTCGACCAGCCGCTCCTCGCGCGCTACTGGCACTGGCTCGTCGCGGCCAGCGGCTTGAATTTCGGCTATTCGCGGACCTATCAACAGCCGGTGCTCGCGATCATGCTGCCCGCACTCCTGCAGACGGCCAAGCTGGTATTGATCGCCTTCGCCGTCTTTAGCACGCTCGCTGTCACGCTCGGCGTCATCGCTTCGCTCTACCGGGGCACGATCGTCGATCGCGCCATCAACCTGTTGGCCTTTGCGGGCATCTCGATTCCCGTCTTCTTTCTGGCGTTGATCCTGATCTACCTCTTCGCCGTGCGTCTGGGATGGTTTCCTGCGAGCGGCATGTTCACCATCGGCGGACCCCAAAGCTTTGCCGACAGCGCCAAGTACTACGTCTTACCTGTCTTGACCCTGACCGCAGCCTTTGGCGGCAGCTTCACGCGCTTCACCCGGGCCTCGATGGTCGAGGTGCTGCGCATGGACTACATCCGCACGGCGCGCGCCAAAGGGGCGGGCCCAACCCGCATCGTGCTCAAGCATGCCTTGCGCAATGCGCTCATCCCAGTGGTCACGGTGCTCGCTTTAAGCTTCGGCAGCTTGATGGGTGGTGTGCTCATCACCGAGACCATGTTCGCCCAGCGCGGCATGGGCAAGCTCATCTTTGAGGCGATCCTCGGCAACGATTTCAATCTCGCCTTGATGGGCCTGCTCTTCGCGACCTCGGCGACACTGTTCTCGAACCTGCTCGCCGACATCGCCTACGCGTGGCTGGACCCGAGGATCTCGCTCACATGAACGACCTCTCGTCGGCAACGCCGGCTGCCGAGATCGCCGAGCGCCCGGAGTCGGTCTGGCAGCTGCGCTGGCAGCGCCTGCGCCAGAATCGTGCCGCGCTCGCTGGCGCCCTGGTTCTGGCCATTCTGGTGCTCTTTGTGCTGGCCGCACCACTCTATGAGTGGGCTTACGGCCTGGATGTGAACGACACGGATCTCTTGAACCGCTTTAGGCCCCCTTCGGCCCGACATCTGTTGGGTACCGACGACGCCGGGCGCGACGTGATGGCGCGCCTCATGTATGGCGGCAGGATCTCTCTCCTTGTTGGTTTGTTCGGGGCCTTGAGCGCGGCCCTCATCGGTACTTTGATCGGTCTCGTCGCGGGCTACTACCGGGGTCGCGTCGAAGCCATCCTGATGCGCCTGACCGACGGCATGATTTCGCTTCCTCTGTTGCCCCTTTTGATCGTGTTTGCCGCGATCGACCTGCAAAAACTCGGCTTTTCCGAGGAGTTCGTGCGCTCTCCCGCGGCGAACCTGTATCGGATCGTGCTGATCATCGCTTTGGTGCAGTGGACGACGGTCGCACGACTCGTGCGCGCCTCGACGCTTGGATTGATGCGCCGTGAGTTCGTGCTGGCAGCCCGTACGCAAGGCGCCGGTGCCCTGCACATTCTGAGGGTCCACGTGCTGCCCAACGCCACCTCGCCAATCATTGTCGCCCTGAGCCTCTCGGTGGGCGAGATCATCCTGCTTGAGAGTACCTTGAGCTTTCTTGGCCTGGGGATCCAGCCCCCCACAGCGAGTTGGGGCAATATGCTCAACAATGCGCAGGAACTGATCTCTCGGGCGCCAGAACTTGCCTTCTATCCGGGCTTTCTCATCTTCACGACGGTGATTGCCGTCAATTTCTTAGGTGACGGGCTGCAGGACGCGTTCGATCCGCGGGGCGACTCGGCTCACTAGGCTGCGCACGGAGGCCGGGCCGCGCCGATTGGCTCGGCGCAGGGCATAGCTCAGGCCCAACCCACCGCCTGGTCACTCCAGCTATAGAAATCGTCTATTTCGACGATTGAATCAATTGATTTGATTAATCTGCCGTCCACCCCCATCATCTGCGACTGCAAGTCTTTTTCCTCCTACATAAGAAAGTTCCTATGCATACTCTCATCAATACCGAGATCAAGCCTTTTAGCGCAACGGCCTTTCACCAGGGTAAATTCAAGCCCGTCACCGACGCTGACCTGAAGGGCAAATGGTCGGTGGTGTTCTTCTACCCGGCCGACTTCACCTTCGTGTGCCCGACCGAACTGGGCGATCTGGCCGATCATTACAAGACCTTCCAAAAGCTGGGCGTTGAGATCTATAGCGTCTCGACCGACACCCACTTCACCCACAAGGCCTGGCACGACACGTCCGAGACGATCGCGAAGCTGCAATTTCCGATGATTGGCGATCCGACCGGCACGATCACGCGCAACTTCGGCGTCATGATCGAGGAAGCGGGCCTTGCTGAGCGCGGTACCTTCGTGATCGATCCGGCCGGCAAAATCCAGATCATCGAGATCAATGCAGGCGGTATCGGACGCAATGCCGAAGAGCTGCTGCGCAAGATCAAGGCCGCACAATATGTCGCGAGCCATCCCGGTGAAGTCTGCCCGGCCAAGTGGGAAGAGGGCGAAGCCACCCTCGCACCGTCTTTCGACCTCGTCGGCAAGATCTAAAGAAAGCGTTGCTCCCGCATCTGCGGGAGCCTGGTATCGCCCCGGCAGTGCCTGCCTCGCGCAGCCTGCCAGGGAGTCGTGCGTTTGAGGAGAATTCGATGTTGGACCGAGCTACCCAGAACCAGCTCAAGAGTTATCTGGAGCGCTTGCAGGCGCCCGTTGAGCTGGTCGCATCCGTCGATGGCGGGACCAAGTCAGAGAGCATGCTCGAAATGCTGCGCGAAATCGCCGCGCTCTCACCGCGCGTCAGTCTGCGCGAGGACGGCTCGGATGAACGCGTGCCCTCCTTCTCGATCGGCCAGCCGGGTCAGCCTGCACGGATCCGCTTTGCCGGTCTGCCGATGGGCCATGAGTTCCCCTCGCTGATCTTGGCGTTGCTGCAGACCGGGGGTCATCCGCCCAAGGTGGACGAATCGATCCTCGAGCAGATCCGCTCACTCGAGGGCCCTTTTCGCTTTGAGACCTACATCTCGCTGTCCTGTCACAATTGCCCGGACGTGGTCCAGGCGCTGAACCTGCTCGCCGTCGTCAATCCTCGGATCGAAGCGGTGATGATCGATGGGGCGCTCTTCCAAGAAGAGATCGAGCAACGCCAGATCATGGCCGTACCCACCGTGTTTGCCAATGGCGAACCGTTTGGACAGGGTCGGATGGTGCTCGAGGAAATCATCGCCAAGCTCGATTCGGGCGCGCTCGTGCGCCAAGCCCGTGAGCTCAGCGAGAAGGAGCCCTTCGATGTATTGATCGTCGGTGGCGGACCTGCCGGTGCGACCGCCGCCAATGACATGGCGCAGAGTGGACATAAGGTCGCCCTGCTCGACCGAGCCGGTCGCATCAAACCCTGTGGCGGCGCGGTTCCGCCCCGCCTGATGAGGGAATTCAATATCCCCGAAAGTCTGCTGGTGGCCCATGCCAAATCGGCCCGGATCATCGCCCCTTCGAACCGTGAAGTCGACATGCCGATCGAAGGCGGTTATGTCGGGATGGTCGATCGCGAGATT
>Ga0116229_10016094_pt1 | contig 10087 bp, 8 predicted proteins | sample S1TSphgellanicum_3_FD_87313 | JGI IMG/M metagenome (GOLD analysis project Ga0116229, IMG submission 87313) | Host-associated microbial communities from peat moss isolated from Minnesota, USA - S1T2_Fc - Sphagnum magellanicum MG | ecosystem: Host-associated > Plants > Peat moss > Unclassified... | reverse complement strand
TAACCAATAATAGGCTATGAAAAACAATTTAGAATAACCTACAATAAAATAATTACTAATAGCCTATGATAATATAATTTAGAATATCCAACAATAACTTAGAATAAAATAACCATCAATAGTCATAATATAACCTACAATAACCAAAAATAGCCACCAATAAAATAACTATTAATAGGCATTAATAGAATAGTTTAACCAATAACCATTAATAGTCCATGGTAATTTAACATAAATTAACCACCAATAACCACCAATAGAATAACCAACAATAACCACTAATAGAATAGCCTATGGTAATATAAATTAAAATAACCAATAATAGCATAAGGTGAAATAACTTTTGATAGCCAAAAGTAACCAACAATAGCTTCACATAGTTGAAAATAACCTAAGATGAAATAGCTTAAAATAGCTAAAAATAATTTATGATAGTTACAAACAGCCTAAAATGAAATAGCCTAAAATAGTCAAAAAAATTTATAATAGTAAAAAATAACTTATAATAATAATAAAAAAACCTAAAGTGAAATAGCCCAAAATAGCCAAAAGCAACTTAAAAATAATTGAAAATAATATAAGGTGAAACTACTAAAAAAAACCAAAAAACTATAAATAACCATAAATAGCCGTAAGTAATGCAAGGTGAAATAATTCAAAACAATGAAAAATAGCCCTAAAATAGCTAAAAATAACCTAACATAGGTAGTATTATTATATTAACAAAAAATTTATCCATTTACTAAACATTTTCTTTTTCAAAAAAATAGTCATTAAAATGTTATTGAATAATGATATTTTTTTAAAATAGTTTAAATGATTTTACATTTTTCAAAAGGAAATAAATGGAATTATGTACATTATTTTTTTAAAATTTAAATAAAATTTTAATCACTTCATTTGAACAAAATCTTAATAAAATATGAATTTTCAAAGTTTATGTTTTTATCATGTTTAAAATGAAATATTTGATAAATAAAATTCAATGTAACACATTATCACAACAAATGTGGTGACTTGATGGTAGGGGTGTTTGCTTCCATCCTAGAGGTCAAAGGGTCAAACTTCACAATTGGTGTGTTTATGACAACAATGGTAAAATGACTGAATATTATCTTATGTAATTCCTTAGAGTAGGTGCCTATTTAAGTTGATTACATGGCCTACGTATCTAACTATGTTTTTAGCCTAGCATAAGTAATGATATGTGTTAATAATTCATAGGCTGAAAATCATGAAATTATCAATAATATTAAATATTACATTAAATATTGAATAATTTAAATGTAATTGATTTTCATGTTGCCTAGTTAATTAACTAGTAAGTGAAATGACTTGATAAATTTTTATTTCATTTGAAAGTAACCTTGTTTCATTAGGTATTAGTGGACCAATTCATTGTCCATAACAACTGGTTTCTGTTCGGTAGGGGGTAGACCAATTTCACCATGGTAAAAATGTCCAAATTCACTCAAAATCTAGTGAAACACAAAATGAATTAAGACGCATTTTAGTGTAATGCTTGAGATTTCATAAATTAAAAACATTAATCAAAACTTGATTTGTTTCAAAACTTGTCTTTTTCCAAGAGTCTTTAAAATATTTTAACACCATAAACCTTTGCTACAATTGAAAAATCTCTAAGTTGTAGGCCTAAATACTATTAGGTTCAACATGGGCCAATGCAAAAGTCATGGCAAAATCTTTGGGTCTTGTGGTGAAATAATGTATTTTGAACCAAACCAAAAGGTATTGGTTGCTTTTAGATGTTTTGCTTGTTGAATTTTCAATTTGTAGATTGCATAGGGATTATCAAGCTTGGGCATCCCAAAAACCACCTTTAATGTGGGAAAAATTTGAAATAGAGTTGGAAATTTTATAGGGCAAAATGGGGCTTGAAGTAATTAGTTTGTTGAAGCCTTTTTAAACATTTGTTGTGTTTTTAAATGCTATTGTTCCACACTTGTTTGTGTGGTCTCCAACTTTATCTAAGATTCAAAGGCAACATGTAATGTATCATCTGAATATGTGGGCAGGGATAAAACAACAAACAATTGTGGAAGAGTATGATTAGTAGGTGTTGGTGCCTCTTTGGTGAAAGTCTCCAAGTATTTGAACCCCATGCATGAAGAAAACTCTCCTCTTTTAGCACCTAAAAATGATGACTTTTTTGTGGGGAGTTGTAACTTTTACAAAGGAAATTCGTCTATTTTTGGTGAAAACAAAATTGTCATTGTTTCATCATATAGCTATGCAAGAATGATTTGAAATCACCATTGCAATGGCGGAACTTGACCATGCAAAATAATTTTCTAATGTTGCAATTTTTACTTGTCAATTTTTGGAAATTCCAAGCTTTAAATTGAAAGTGAAAGAATTTTTAACATTGCTAGCATTTTGACTAGTTTACAATGGTGTTACCTAGGCATGCATAACTTGGACAAGTTCATGTTGATGTTGAAAATGAACTAAATCACACAAGGATTGGTTATTTTCTTGTTGTTAGGGGAATGAATAAATTTTCAAAGTTGAAAAAAGTTGTTGGGTGACCTCATAATGGACTTGAAGATGTTAACTACTAGAGGTGAAGATGATGACCAAAAATGATTGCACAAACATTTTCACTATTTTTTCCATAGTATGTAATGCACTTGAACATTCAAGTTGTGTTCTTTTTGACACTTTGTAGTGCATTTGAACATTAAGTTGTGTTAATTGTTTTTGACATTCTATAATGATTACACATTACATGGCAATGGAAAAGATATTCTTTTAGTGGTACAAATCTTTGTATTATAATGGAATTTTTTTAAAAATGCAAATTTCACCATAATAAATTGTGCCCATAACAACCCATGTATTTACAACTTATGTCCAAATCAACCATTTTTACAACTACCAATGTGATTGTCCTACATGGCACCATGGTAAAAATAACTTACAATTGCATATTTGATCAGAACATGGTTTAAATAGCATAGTAATTATGACTTGCAACTATTGCGCATTTGGATAAAATGAAGATGGAAAGTGCATTCATATGATCCACAATTACTAGTGTCCAACATTAGATGAAAACATAATTAATTTTATGATTAATAATGTAGTTCAAAAGTGATTGGATGACACATGGTGTTTTATGCAACTTGAATTGGCTGTGCTCACAATCAAATGAGCCAAAAACCATGTCAAACAACCAAAAAATTGTCAATTTTTCAAAGATATTTATGTAATGTCATTTTAAAGGACTTTTTAACTTTAACACCCCAAAATCATGAGTTTTATATAGCATTAGGTTGAGGATTCTTTTAATAAAAAAATTTAGATGGGATTTTTTTTGAAATGGTGATAACCTACCATCCACATGAAAAACATTCATAATTTAACAATTATGATACTTGAAATTTTTTGAAATTCAAAATATGATTTCAAAATGTTCAAACTTCAAGAGCCATTTGTTAAATGTAAATGGGTCATAATGTGTGTGGCATTTGAACAAAATTGTGACTTATGATACAAAAAACTAAACCTTAAAGTAGTTATCATATTTTAATAAGGTGCATTCACAAATTAAGGAGCCACATGCACACCCTTAAAGGACTTGATTGAGTGTTAAATTTGAAAAAATCTTGAAAAAAAAATGACATGTAAGGTTAGTCCAAAACATGTGTCACGTCAACTACACATTGAGATCAATGAAATTTGAACTCATTAATTCCTACCTAGCTTGATTTGTAGCCTACCTAGTCTACAAGCATTGTGCACACTTGTTTTTTTCTCTTTACAAGTTTGATTACTGAGTTTTTTCCTTTGTTGATCATCATGCAAGTTTTTTTTTCTCAAACTAACTTACCCAAACTCAAACTTTTAGTGATTTGCTTGTTGCCTTGGTGAATCAAATCTATGGTTTTATAGTTACATGATTGTGATTGCTTGTTGAGTTTCTATGTTGATTAGATTAGATAATGATTGCATTATGTTTTTTCTTTGCTAGAGTCACCACTCATGATGGAGGAGGTTGTAGATTACAAAGACTAGACTAAAAAGTTTTTTTATGAATGTTAAGAAGAAGAATGGCAACATGATGAATCCAAGATCAGACCTTACTTTAGAACATGTTTGTGAAGCGGATTTGGAAGAAGTTTTCAAGAAAGTCGCCAAGTTTAAAACCACCAACAACAAGTTGCACCTAGAAATGAAGAAATAACTTATTAGTTTATATGATTAAATTTACAGGACACCACATGTGACAAACAATGAGTTCATGTCATGGGTGGTGAAAGGTTACATTGAAGGAATGAAAGGGATGATCTCAATCGGGCTAAAGTTACTACTTGCACTACAAGAGAAAAGGCTTGGAAGGAATCGATGAAAAAGATGCAAAAAACTTCTATCAAACTTGAGTTGTTGAAGCTTAGCAAAGGCGAGGTTTCATGCAAGTTTGAAGGCAACATTTTAATGTCAAAGGGGAAGTATGTGAGATAAGGGCATGTTAGTAACTCCCAATGTCCATATGGTGTGTCAACAACAAAAGTGATCAAAGTAAAAGATTTGCAACTATTACTTTCAAATGTTTTGAAAAATGAAAATCGTAGAATTAAGAATTTGGAGGGTGAAAAAAAGAAGGTGGTGGAGAAGCTCATAGGTTTGCGGTTAATATGGAGGACCACAAAACAACCACGTTGGAAGCCCAAAAGGCTTTCAGTAAAGTTGAATCAGAAGTTGAACATCTTTGACGAATGTATATGATCTTGAGAAGGATCTTGGGAAGTCAGGTTTGTGCTAACTATTTCTTTTTTATGATTAGGTTAGTTTTTTTGAGCTCCAATGTGGCATGTTCCTTGAGTTCTTTTGTTTTTTAGGGTTCAGTTTTTTTTCAATCAACTCATGTACAATTTGTTGATCTTTTTTGTAATCTTAGGTTGATACAAAGTGCAAGGACTTTGAATTGAGTCTCTTGAATGACAACCATTTAAAAGAATCACACACAAACTTGGATGATGTTGCAATGAAGCTTTAAGACGCAAAAACCAAGTTGGAGATTTCACAGACATTATAAGAAAAAAAAAAACTATTGCTGGTGAAGATGTATATCAAGATGTAGAACTTGATTCTTGGAAGCTAGATTCGATGATTAGTGAGGTGCAAAAGGAAAATTTTAGCTTGGTCCAAGAACAAAGGTCAATTGTATGTCAAGTGGCTAAAATGCAAAAAGGTGATGGTATGTTAATCTGGCCTAAGCCAATTCTGCACCCAATTATGTGCCCACCTACCTATGACCTTACAATTAATGTGAGACCTTGTGGATTTTGCAACAAATGGTATCATAGTTAGGATGTAGCCATCACATTGTGTAAGCATACATACCAACCCTTTTGCTTGGGTGAACGTGTCGAACAACAAAACATTTGTCTTGTTTGAGAACAAATGTTTGATCTTGATTGGTGGCGTAATTGGGGTTTTGGAGATGAAGATGATGGAGTAAGGAGTTTTAGTGTTAAATTGGGCTTGGAGGAACAACATGAGGAGATTAAACAATTGCTAAAGGAAAATTGGACCCATCATGACCTCTTTGAAAATAAGTGCACTCAGATTTTGGTCCTTTCAAATGGAACAAAATTGTCTTTGTGATGTAGTGATTTTTGAATTGAAACCTTTGCAATCTTTTCAATTGATTTTCTTGATATTCATTTGCTTAATTGATGTGCATGGTGTGCTTTGAATAGTGATTTAATGTTCTGAATTTAATCAATTTTTTTTTAACATTGCCTAATTTAATGGAGTGTTTAGGTTTGGTTATTTATTAAAACAAGTAACACTATTTTTTGTTGACTATTGCTTGGGTTGCTAAAATTGTCTTTAATGTTCAACACTATTTAAGTGCTCAACATTTGTAATGGACTTCTTTTGTTTTTTTTTGTAATAGTAGTTGTTTAAGTGCCAGGTTTACTAAGGCTATTTATGGTTGGACTCCTTACAAAGAACACAATGTTGTCCTCACTGCTAAGCAAACCAACCTAGTGTTTTGTATACTATTGTTTACTTAGGTGTTAAGTCTACTTTTACTACTTATGGTTAGACTCCTTACAAGAGCACAATGTGGTCCTTAGTGTTAAGTGAAAACTAACTTAGTGTTTTGATGCTCATTGTTTTTCTAAATTAATTAAAAAGTGTGATGTGATGGCCATTTATAGGTGATGGGTTTGTGTTTAAACACATTGAATTGGGATCTACTAGCATTGGATATCCATTGAAATGTAGAACATCTCTTGGGGTAGGGAATCATAGCACTAGTCCTTTAGGGTTGGCATCAATCACTGGTGACCCTTGGCAAACAACTCTTGACTCAAATGTTGGATCCCCTATAATGAACATTGATGAAGTGGATTCCCCTTTAAAGTAGTTGCAAGACAAAGTGCAAATTGAAAAAAATGACTAACGTGGAAGCATGGGTGGCAATGATTTACATCACATGTTTTCAAAGTTTGAAGGAAAGAGCTACCCAAAAGAATTGTGCATAAATGGCTATGCAATTTTTGGAATTTGAATGTAGAAGAAAGTTCAACATCTTTGGTAGCTCCCTAAGTTTTATCATCAACTGCAGTCTTGCAAGCTTTGTTGTCAAATGTGGATGTGGATCCATAGCTTCTGCCATCATTAGTAGATCCCCAAGCTCTATCATCAACAGTATTTCCACAAGTTTTGCCATCATTGGTGGTTCCCCAAGCTTTGCCATCAAACATCAACTTTCTACCACCAATAGGAGCTCCACAAGTTTTACCATCATTGGTAGCTTTCCATGTTTTGCCATCAAACGTCAACCATTTGCCACCAATGAGAATTCCTCAATTTTTGCCATTAATGGAAACTCCAAAAATTTTGCCATCAATAAAAGCTTTAGCAATTCTACCATCAACAAAAATTCCACATGTTTTGCCATCATTAATAGCTTTGCAAGAGGTAAAGGAAATGGCTTTAAATCTTAAACCTAATTTGGATCACCAAGAAAACCATGTGAAGGTTACAGAAATCCAATAGACTAGGTACTCATTCCAAAAATAATTTCCAGCTAATGATTCAACTCACAAGAGATCATCTTGCCTTTCATTCTTATCAAATCCATCTCTTCCTATAGCTATAGATAATAACACTTTGCACACCATTCATTTATAATATTGAATCTACTTATGCATGTTCATTTCTTCAAATCTAGTTATAAAACTTTACTTTGATATAGGGGAAGATGGTGCAAACACCTTAGCAATGGAAGAGACTAATGGAACCTAAAAAAATAGTCCATCTAACTCAAGAAAAAACAACAAAAGATCATGTCTAAAAAAAAAGGTTGCCAAAAAGCATGCAACCACATAGATGGTGGACAAATGTGTTTATATCAAAAGCCAAGTTGAGAAAGATAAGCTACCTCCATCTACAAATACGTAGACTAAATAATAAATGAGACTAAATAATAAAATGAGTTAATATTGTAGATTATGATATTATTTGACTTGATTAGTTGATCCAAGTCAAGGTTTATGCATGAAGGTCAACTTAATTATAATAGGTTTAGTGTGAAAAATCTGAGAATTATAGTTGAAAATTTTGCCACAATTCAAAGAAAAATCATAAGCATTTTTTACTATAGACCTAGATTCACTATTTTTTGTCTCTTCATTTGAACCCTTGGGTGTCCATAGGCCCATATGAAATTTTTGTATTCCAAGATGAATAGATTTTGTGACCTTCAAATTTTATTAATATATGTTTCATTTTGTAGTCTCATGAAGAAACCTACCTTGTGAACTGATGCTTTATGATTACTGGTAGTTCTTGAAGTTTGGTAGATTTGGTGAGTGTTTTTGGGTCTAGGTTGTAAGACTACTTGGACAACATTTTTGTAACATTGTATACATAAACATATGTTACTTTTGTAAGGTTGTAGATTTGGTATCATTAGTGATGGTACATGGTTTTGGGTTTGCTTTCAATATTTTTGGTTCTAAGTTCAATGAGAAAAAATCATGTACAAATATGATACGTGAACTAAGATCCATGTGAATAAGAAAAATCCCAAAACGTGTGCCCCTTCCTTGATCAAATAATTGGACCCAATAACATGTGTTTAGTTACAAGCTTTAAACAGTCTACAAAGTTATTGATAAAAAATTCTCCATGCAAAATATGACAAAATTTGACTAAGTGTTATGTGGATTTTGTTTCTTTACATGTAAATGTTCATTTGTCACTTTAGTGCATACCTACCCATTCACTATCTTTACTTATAAGGAGGTATGAATGGACAAACATAACACTAGGTGGGATCAATTCAAATAGCTCCTTTTAAAGTTCCCTAGACTTAATAATATTTGCAAAAGAGGATGAGGAAGACCCATACCCCTTTGTAAAAAACAAACAAGAACAAATGTCCTAAAATAATTTCCTTAAGTTGGACTTATAATGTGTTCTTCGTCCTTTTGTAGATCATTTATGATTTGTTGGAGAGAACTTCAAGGCATTTGGAACTAGGATAGATTGTTGGATGAACTAGTGATCCATTGGTTGAAGTGCATCCAAGTTTGATTTAGATAGGAGTATGGAGTTTTGAAGTTTCAATATATGGGCACTTGAAGTTTCTCAAATCTAGAGCCTACTTCCAAGGAAGATATAGTGTTGTACACTCCATGCTTGTCACATATGGTAATCCTAATAACCATAAAGAGGAAATGGAATTATTGAGCTCTAATACTTTTTCTTTTTTTCACAACTTTTTGATGTTATTTTGCATCTAGAGAATGGATCTATTTTAGGGCTCCAACTAATTGTTTTGTCTCCAACTCTTCAATCGTCATTACAGTCCTTTTCCTAAGTGTGCATTCAATTGTTACTCATTGATGTATATTTCATATGTTTCATGGAGCTTGATGTACATAGGAATTTGTGCAAGTATGGAGGAGTATACTTGGATATGGATGTGATTTTTTCAAAGCCCTAACATATGGTGCATAATACTATGGGGCCAAATTTTTCTAAAAGGGGTGTGATACACCTCAATGGTGCATTTATGTTCTTCAATAGATCCAAGTAAGGTTATTTAAGATTTGTCCTAACACACAAGATTGCAAGATGAATCAAAATATGTTGTGAGTGAAAGCACACTAAGGGTGAGCCACTTTTGTTCAAAAAAGGTGATGTATAACAAGTATTATAGTACGCAATAAGCTAAAACCTTTGTAACGCGAAAACAGGTCACTACTCTAGTATGAACACAACCCTTCGTTGAGATTTTATTTTGTTTTAACTGCCATCGTTAATTTTGGTTGCGCAGACTTCTCCATTACTGCTACAAGGAATTGCATGGCGGCTGCTCTGGTTGGATCATGGAAGCTCACCACTTGAGAAAGACGGCACGAGATTATGGCAACGGAGGTGCTGGCCTTTATGGTTTAAGGCGGTGGGAATGCATGCGGGTGCCGGAAGTTGGCATTCATGGGGAGGAGAGCGGCAATTGAGGTCTGGTCTTGAGAGTTTAGCAGAGGCAGAACGTGCTAGTGAGTTCAGAAATTGTACAGAGAGGAAGTAGGAGATTTTCAGAAAGCAACAGAGAAGAGGTGAAGGACTTTGGAGAATGTAGAGGAGTTAGGAGATTGCTAGTTGCCGATTTTCTTCCGCTGCGTTGGCGACTAGAGGATGGCTAGCTCCTGAGCCTAGTGGGAGTCAATTCATAAGCAAGGATCGATGTTGTAGACCGGAGAAGTTTGGGAATGTATAGATAGGCAGATTGAGTGGTCTGTTTTTGGGGAGAGCTTAATCGATTAGCAGAGTAGTTGCCACACCACTGATCAACACACTGGGAGAGTGGAAGCTTGTGTTGTCACGGACCTTTGTGAAATCTGAACCATGAGTTTTGATCCTGGAGGTTCTGTGTAGGAGTCGTGTTTGCAGAGGTTCGGGCAAGTTTGTTCTGCTCCAGTATTGAATCTCTCGTTTGGATCTAGATCAGTGATGTTGCCATGCTGTTTCTTTGATGTGTGATTGCCTGATGCTCGCATTTGTCAAAAGCAAGCACAACCTGAGGGGTCTGGTTGTT
>Ga0116229_10016093_pt1 | contig 10087 bp, 5 predicted proteins | sample S1TSphgellanicum_3_FD_87313 | JGI IMG/M metagenome (GOLD analysis project Ga0116229, IMG submission 87313) | Host-associated microbial communities from peat moss isolated from Minnesota, USA - S1T2_Fc - Sphagnum magellanicum MG | ecosystem: Host-associated > Plants > Peat moss > Unclassified... | reverse complement strand
TTTTAAATGTATACCCAATTTCCAGGCAATAACAAGAAAACTCTAACACATAGCCAAATGTTCTATTCACACCATGCTTGAAACATACTTGAAACATGCGGAACAAGATTCGCAATATCTTTGATAAATTTTCATTAAAAAATTATTGTAAAGGCCAATTTACCACTGTCATTGGGCATGACTTGCACACGAGGAATTCATTTGCCATGGGATCTTTAAAAGCCATGGGACGAGGGCCTAAGTACATGGTTCAGCTACTTTTTTATTCTTGTAAAGTGCGGCACATTTTGTGTACAGAATTCCAAAAAGGCCCTGCATGTGAGTAACGTAAATATGAGAGTTTTGGCCTGGGCCTTGAGGAAAATCAGAAAAGATTCCTTGGCCTGGGGTCCCTGGACACTTTTTGGTACATTTGTCCTGAGCCCTGGGCCATTTCGTGTTCGGCCCATAGCTACCTAGGGTTATTGGGAACACACAAGTTGAAAACGAGCATATAAGATTAATCAATATTTTTAGCATATATTACATCCAAAAAAGCCATGCATGAAGGCATCATTTATTATGAATTTGTCTTACACTCGGGGTAGGCATCAAAATATTCTCTTGGCTTGGAGTCCTTGCGCATGTCCTAAGTAGGGCCCCAGGCCATCATGTCTGAGACCCCAAGTAATCAAGGATCATTTTGTGTCAGCCCCAAGCCACCATGTCCTAGACCCTAGGCTGTTATGTCCTAATCCTAGGCAGCCTAAGGTCATTCTATCCTAGGCCATGTGCCACCATTTCCTTAACCCCATGCCATCTTGATTTGGCCCTTGGGTAACCTAAGGTCCATTCCAATTTGCCATGTGGGCCCATATAACCCTGTGTTGGGCCCCAAACCATTCTACATTGGCCCTTCAATAGTCAACAATTATTTGTCATAGGCCCTGGGCCACCATGTCTTGGACCCCAAGCAGCCTAAGGTCCCTTTATCATGGTCCTCGCGCCACCCTTTCTTGGGTCCAAGCATCTTAGGGTCAACTGGTATCATGGGCCCAAAACCACATTGCCTTGGCCCCCAAGCCACTTCTTGCCCCACCCCTTGATTGTCTTGGGGCTCAAGCTGTCTGGCCCCCGGCCCCCAAGCTGCTTGTCCTGGTTGTCCAGGGCCTCATGTATACACCTTGCAATAAAATGAAATAAGATTGAAAGATCTGGTCCTTGGAAAGCTTTATTTGGTCTCTCCCATATTTTCTTATCTTCTTCATTTCGGCACTTTCCATTGTTGTCCCGTCTTTACTTTGCATCTCTCTATTTCTTTTAATGGTAACAAATGAGAAATAATGAAATAGTGTAATAAAATTCAAACACCATTCATTATTATTTTTTCTCTCAACTTCAAAGATACTGTAGTACCTTTTCAGGTTCGGCATCTGGTTAGTCGAATAATTATTTTATTTTAAAAAATTGACTTTGGTGCAAAATAAATAAACAAATTGAATTTTCAAAAAAACTTCATTTACATTAAAAAAATATTCGCATGTTATTTTATTCATCATCAATGTTCTACACAAACGTTTTGCTTCACAGCATAGGTTTTGATTGGAAATATGACACTAACCATTGGCATATAATCAAGCGCTAAAAAATAACTTTTATTTTTTAGATTTATTACACACACAAAGTTTTTTTAAAAAAAGTTTTAAAATCATGTGGTAGAACAATGTAATTCTTTGTAGGGCTTCATTGCGCCAGGCCCATTAAAAAAAAAGCATGAGACAAAACTCATTAAGGGGTGTTTAGTGGCAAAGAAGATTTTTTTTAAATAGCTTAAATATCCTATGAAATTTTAGCTTCAGTAAAAAATAATTATTAAAAAATTCATCATCAAAGGACCTTAATTTTTTTAATTCTCGACATTTTAAAAAATATTATAATTTCTGCCAACCTAAAAAGGTACTATGGTAATAATTTTCAATGTTATCATAGGGTTTAATGGTGGCCTAACCCATAAATTGACAACACCAAATATTATGTAAGTCATTAACTCCAATAATAAACCTTGAAATGTTAAATAAGTCATATGATAATTTTTTATATTTTTTTAATAGAACATTCTAAAAAATGTGAACCAGACTAATCCCTTCACAACCTTTAGATGAATAGTTTGACAAGGTTCCTTAAAAAAACTTCTACCACAAAACATTGAATGATATAACTAATAGCCATAAGAATTGACAAAAGGCTCATCAAAATTGATTTTTTTTGTCATTTACGAGCACAAGATGAAAAATTAAACACAAAAAAAATCACCCAAAATGCTATGCCCATCATCACATCCATTTTTAAAATTTTCACAACAATATCAATTGACTAAAAAAATATTTTTTTAATATTTTTTTAAAAAAAACAAAACAAAAGCTTGTCTCTGAAGTGTAGAAGATAATGCTTCAAAACAATAAGAAACCAAGTGTGGCCTCCACCCTTGCAAAAAAAAAGAGAGACGAAGTCTATAATTAGACTCATGCAAGTCACGTGCTGAATTTTTCTAATAACCCCCAAAAAGGGTGGTGGCTGGGTCCACCATCAAAGTTACCCCAGAAAGCCCCAGGGCTACAAAGAAACCCCTGTCTTCAGGTTGGAAAGGAGGTTCCTATACACATGGGTTCTCCTGAGGAAAGGTCACATGAGGGCCCGATCGGGTTTCCGACCCATGGAGAACTCATGAGCATGGGAACTTCCACATATGTAAAAGTCTCTTCTTTTTCTTTCCTCCATTCTTTCCTTCTTGTATTTTTTTCAATTTCCTGATCTGTCCCTTTCCTCCTCGTGTATTTTAATTTTTCTGATCTCTTGCATGAAAGAATCTTTCCATAGGAATATGGGTACTAGAGGATCTCCCCCATCACATAACTCCCTAGGGATCTTCTACTGGGGAAGATCCCTCAAAATACAAAGAGAAATAAAAGGACAGGTTTCTAGAACCATTTCACCCTGACATGTACGAGTGCCAAGAGGGTACGAAACATGTATAGGGACCCTAGATCAGGGAAGCTTTTCTGATTTTCCCTGAGACCCAGGCCAAAACTCTCATTTTTACATGGCCTTTTTTGAATTCCGTATTTGTGATGTCTTTATGCGGCTGACAGTACATTGCCACAGTGCACCAGCGCCCACACTGGTATCTTTACTCATTTGAATGATTCACACTAAAGAGTGTAGAGGTATTTATTTTTGTTCCATTAAACCCTCTCTTGATTTGTGGGTTAAAAGGATTAATGTTTAAACTACAAACTAATCCCTTTACTCTTCATGCATTCTTGACTCTAGGGATAGATAAAACTAATTCAATGGTATTAATTTAATTCTCAATTGAGGGATTCACACCTAGACTGGAAAATTTAGATGACAGCTAAATTGTACGTGTACGGTCACATCCCAGGAGCCGGGCATTACTGAAATAAGGAACTCCCAAGGCAGAGTTGAGAGGGTTCTTATTTCAGTAATGCCCTTGTTAAGTGGGCATTGCCCAATGTAAAGCACACCCAAAAAAATTTGGAAAAAAACAAAGGCAAGCATTTTGTAAAATGAAACGCCCATGGTATCATTGTTACGTTTTATAACATGCCTTCCAGATACACTGCAACATTTGGAGCTGTGCTTTATGTTGTTGTAATACTCTCTACTGAACTATAAGGACAATGTTTTGTCATTTGAAGGGCTAATGCTGGTACATTCCTAGCCTCCTATTAGTTCAAGTGACAGCAATATAAAAAAACCCTGAACTAAAAAATTTGTATGAAATAAAGTAGTCAAATTCAGTGGATTTAGTGAAATTTTGCTTTGGGCTTGAGAAAATGCACATAAGCCTTGAAAGAGTGCAATAAATAAGAAATGATAATTGTTCAGGGTTTTTATTGACTCAAGTGGAGAGTGCAATTAGTAAAAAACGAATATTATTCTTTATTTGCTAATCATAATGATTGGCCCAATTGGTGAACTTTAAACTCTTTGTCACTTTATATTATTTAGTTTTTCTTATTATGTAGGTGGTGAGGGGAGTATGTTTATTTATATTTTGGGTGTGACAAATCCTAATTGAGACGCAAATTAAGGGCTTGGTTGGAACTACACATAGACCCTTCAACTTCAAATCTTCCCGGGACACTAGTAAAAAGAAATAAAAAATTCATGAGTAAAAATATAGGGTGCAATGTATTGGTTATTGGGTATAAATTATAAATTAATTAGTTAAAAAATAGGATATATCTTATTCAAATAATTAATTTAATTATAATATAAGGTATGTAATAATCTGAAATAATAAATTATAATTAATATAAGGTGACTTTAATATGTATATATTAAAAATTAGATAATAATAGGGTGATAAAAAATAGGTTGAAAAATAATCTAATATCTCCTTAAAAATGGTCGTTTGATGCATGTAAACCCTAAACTTTACATTTGGCTTGCTTTCTAACATTCTTGTTGTGCTCCATTTGTTGTCCATTAATTTTTATGTTTTGATTATATCTACATGTTGACCAATGCCCTTCTTTTTATTATGATGTTTGTTTTGTTTCATAATTGTAATTTTCATCATTTGTTTGTTACTTTGTTTGTTTCTATAGAAGTCTTAGCATTATTACACTGTTCTTCCATTGCTATGGAAGATTGTTATAATTTTCATTGTTCCAATGTTGGCATTGTTTTTGTCTCCTCTTTATCTGTTGATTTGATCTATGTTTTACAAAAGCTTGATAAAAAAAATTGTTCTGTTTTAGCATCCTTGTGATATTCTTTCATTAAGTTCTACTCTTCATTGTTTTTTGTGCAAGTGGAAGTGACAGTTTTTGGTGTTGTCTTGCCTTTGTAAAGAAGCTTTTGTAAAATTAAAAAATGAAAAAGGATAGAAAGAAAATAATCCAAAATAGCAAGTTCCAAAATTTGAAGGTTGTACTTCACCCATCAAAATAAGTTTGGACTTTCAACCAGTGTGTTTGTTTTTTCAATTTCATGATGTAGCCAAAGTGATAATCTTCCATAAAAAACATTTAGCCAAATTTGGTTACACACCATATATGAAAGTTTCAAAAATATATATCCTTTTATATTCAGAGTTAATTATTGAAAATTATCATTAAAATCTAGGAACATGGATTTTTTTTGTTGAAGTTTGGCTAATTTGGGGCATTTTTTCCATGAGAATCCTTTTATTGGTTGAAATCATACTTTTCAATTGATTTTTCAGCAAAACTTTGCATCTTGACAACAACCAAAAAAAAAGCCAATGACATTCATACAAAGTGTTTTCTTTGGGGGAAAACCCAAAGTTGTTATATTTCAAGGAATTGTTTTTTAATAACCATATTTAAACAATAGATTTTATCTAGCATATGTAATGATATGTTTTCCAATTTATCCCTATAAGGATTTAAAATTAAATGGAAATTGGTCTTTACAAACTTTCTAAACATTAAAAACACTATTTATGCTACAAAACTAGAATCAAATTCCAAATATGGCAAAAAAGCTTCCATTTTTTTCCAATTTCTAGTTTTTTTATTTCCAAAAGGAATTTTGAAACAAAATATTACATTCTTACTTTTATTTTTTGCAATTTGTTAAAATCTTGCTCCCAAAAAAAAACATTGTTAGCGCATCCCCAAACTATAGTACGATGCCTAAATTTTTTAAACTTTTATTTATGATCTATAGCCAAATTTGACCAAGTCTTGTTGTGGATGATTTCTAAACCCCTATCTCACAAAATTGAAAAAATGAACCCTGATTTTCAGGTCAATGGTTGGCAAAAAATTGCCAACAAGAAAATCATTGTTTGTGACCTATAATTTGCACAAGATAGAGCGGTCTCCACAAGATCCAATAAAATGAAATGATTGACCAACCATAATGGCATTTAAATAGGCAGTCCTTCAATTTATATTGTCCAACTTTTCATGTTTATGGGTGGGGCTGCATGCAAAATAATTAACATTTTACATTGCATTTGATAAACATTGGCAAAGGCCCAAGTAACTTTGGTGTGAATGAACTTATTTTATCAACACCTAAATAGCCAATTGTTAACCAATTTGGGTTTAGGGGAACTTCAAATACAAGTTTTACTAAAATTATTACTAGAACCAAAACAAGGAAATAACCTATTTTACTCAACTAAAACCTACTTTAGTCCTTTTCATACAAGTTTGGGTTTTCAAAATACCATTTTCAAAAGGTGGTAGATAAATGTTACTTTGTAGTCAAGAGATACTTTTAATTCCTTGTACCAACCATTGGTGTGTACACATTCTTCAATGCCAATAGGGCACAATGTAGCTAAAAATGGGGTAATTGAGGCTAATTGATCATCACGTCTATAGTTACTTCCCATATGTGATGAATGGAAGCAAGTGGATGAAGCTCCTTCACCCAACCCCCTTTGGAATAATGGGTGAGAAACCCATTCCACTATTTATGGGGATTGGTTTTTCTTTTTATTTATGGGTGCATTCATTCAAATGTGGTCTTGGTGATAAGGTCCCCCCTCATGAGTTAAAAGATGATTGGATTTGGTTTTTTGCCACAAGGTCATGCACCTTCTTGAGGTGTTGGGTGAACAACCAATTTGCAACATATGCAATGGGATATATGTTGACTTTTCACACCCACCTCAACCCCATGATCCTTTGCTTGATCTAAATCCTTTTGGGCTCTCTTAAATGCTTGAAAGGCTTCATATGCTCCTTCAAATGCCCCCCTTCACCAATAATTAAAACTGAAAAAACAAAAACAAAATTACATTTGATGCTACTATCAATAAAAGTATTACATAAACCCTAGACCTTAACTTTATTTGGCCTCAATTTTTTTAGGTATTGCACAAAAAAAAATCAAGGGAAAACCCCCAACTTCCATTTCATTCTAAAATGAAAGTTGACTTGTTAATCATCAACAAGAAAATATTTGAAATATCCTTTACTTCTCCATTCCTTTAAATAGGCATGACCCACAACATGGATCACACCATGTGCATTGATTATAATTGTGTCCACCCTTCACTAATAGTGTACCTACATTATGGTGGCTAGGTGTTTGGTGATTATGAAAATAAATAAAAAAAGGTGGATAGGATGAAAGGTTTGAGGATGTAATGGAATAAAACCCTAAATCTAAAAGAGGATATTTAAAGACTCAAACCTTTGAGTTTATGTTAAACCTCATTTCTTTATGTGTTTAATTTATTTTCCAAGTTAAAAAATAAGGCCCATATAGGTATTGCATGACCATACCTACAATTTGTTTTTTATAATGTATATCACAATGAAAAAATAAATATTGCAATCTTTATAAAAGCACAAATCCTTGGTAATGCATATAAGACCCATACGTACCCTATTATATACATTCAAAGATATCCATCATAGACATTGCACATTATGTTGTAATTTGAAAAATGGTGATTGGGGGTTTAGGTGGTGCACATACTAGTATACACGACGGTTCGTTCTTGTTCAATATGTGATTTTTGTTATTTTTTTATAGGAAGCCACGCATGGGTTTTGGGCACATGGTGGATGTCATGGCCACTTAAAAACCATGAGCAAATGTGGATGAATACATTGAGATAATCAAAAACAACAATGATGCGCCTTGCCAATGGACATATGGTAGTTTAATCCATGGAAAGAGAAAAAAAAGCCAAATATCCAAATAGTAATAATCATATGGGTCGTACTTGGTAAGTATCAAGGTATATGTTATTTCACATTAATTGATGATCTAATGGTGCATTCAATTTATGAAATGATTATCTAACCTCTTCAATATATTGATTGTACATATTGATGCAACTATGGTCCAAAGGATTACCACCATGATCCAAAGCATTGGGAATTTTTAAAATGTGGGTGCCTTGGAAAATTCTTAATGAAGAGGTTGTTGAGGGGTCAAAATATGTAACTAAAAGTCAAACATATTACTTTGGAAAAGGATTGCAAGTCTTCTTTTTCAAAAATATTTTTAATATGCAAATAAATTTTTGAATGAAATTTTTTGTAACTTGTTCTAAAAAATATTTAAGTTTTTCCCAATGCATCATATGGTTTTTTGTTAGTCATTATTGGAACAATATGAATTTTTTAAAGTTCAAATTCCTTATGAATTTAATGTTTCATCTTGAAAAATGATCAAAATCTTAAATTGTCACCAAAAATTAAATTTCACATTCTTTAGTTTTATTATACTTTAAGTTATAACTTTTCTTAATATATCATGTATAACCCATTCATATGTGGTAGTTGAGTCTTGAAGGTCTAAAATTTTGAAACAATTTTGAAACATTCTTTGAATTTTTTAAGTTTTAAAATTATTAGTGTTTTTTTTATGTGATTAATATGTTTTTATCATCTATATTTTTTTCAATGAAAATTGTTTTATTATATGAATCCTTTTGATAATCCTTTACAAAATTGACTCCTAACACAATAGGTGTAAATTTTCAAATGTCCTAAATTAAAACCAAAACTTAAAATTAAATCAAATAAATTTTTACTTTAAGTTCCTTGACATTCATATGAAGGAAAAAGGACTAGCTTGTCATTATTACTATGGTTTCAAATGGTAACAAAAAAATAAATGTTTGATTTTGATTGGTTATGTTTAACATTCGACATCATTTTTGGCTCCTTGTTACACATTTTGATTCTGAAATATCTAGATGTTTCAAGGATTGTGAGGTACCACACGGACCACACATGTGAGGATGGCATTCTGACCCATGGAATGTTTGACTTGAATTCAATTTCACAGAAGTCCTTCCAAGTTCCACACATTTCCAAGTATATTGGATAGGGATCTTAACACAAGGCAAATATCTGAAGAACACAAGAAATTTTGTTTCAATGCACAAGTTCTTAGAACAAAGGCTTCAAAAGATGATTATTTCAACATGAAGACCATGCGGTACTATGAAAACAAAATGAGGAAGGGAATTTAAAATAACACAACAATGAAATGGCAAGTGTCCATGCATGCATGGGTTGTGGACAACCCACATAATGTCTTTTTTAAATAGCAAAAGGAAGATTGAATGTTAGAGATTCCTTTCACCATTAACATTCAAACTCCATTAATGCAATTAGCTTGGATGTTAGAATTTGGACACAATGAAACAATTCTCCATGGATTTAGTACTAATATCCAAAGGTAACATTTGTTGATGACCATTGTGTTTGATCATTAGCAATACGGTTTACTGATGGCATGGGTTATGACAAGCTAGCAAATTGAAGTGGATTTGATTCCATGGTTACTACCATTGAAAAAATGATGGTGAATGAAAACCTTGCATGGAGGCCATCATGTTTCATTGTAGATGACACCCCTTAACAATGTTGTGCAATAAAGTACAATTATCAACTTTAATCTCTTAAAGTTTTCTTTTTCATTTCAATTGTCATCTTTTTTTTTCTTTGCACTAATCATTATTTATTTTATCTTATGTTAGTCATGTGTGGGAGGATGCAAGTGTGCTAATGTATTTGTGTGTTTCGCATGTTTTAAAGAATTGGAAGAAAATGATAATGTCAAAGGTGCCAAAGGTAAAGGATAAAAAAGAGGTAGTGTTCCAAGCTTTGATGCACACCATGTAAAAGTCATTGAATACAAGGAGGGTATGAATCAATTTATGCAATGCACAAAAAATAAATTATTGAAACTTTGGAGGGAAAGCATTTCACAATTACTTCTAAACCTATTTTGATAAGTTTAGTAGGGGCAAATAATCATCACTATTTAAGAAATCCAAACATAGGTATTTCACATTCATAAAATACTTGACTTGGATATTATATCAAATAGTAAACATAGATCATTGGCATTGACATTGTGTATTAAAGTGTGTTCATGTATTATCTATAATATGATCCATAGTTTGAACATAGGTATTGTGGGACCATGACAATATACATGTCATTCCCTGTGTATACAACATTTCACAACACTTGTAAAATGGTGAATGTGAACCACAAAACAAGCCATATTAGGTAAATTGCATTATTCATTAGATTGTTTTTTTAAACCCCATTTCAATCCCACATACATT
>Ga0116229_10016092_pt1 | contig 10087 bp, 5 predicted proteins | sample S1TSphgellanicum_3_FD_87313 | JGI IMG/M metagenome (GOLD analysis project Ga0116229, IMG submission 87313) | Host-associated microbial communities from peat moss isolated from Minnesota, USA - S1T2_Fc - Sphagnum magellanicum MG | ecosystem: Host-associated > Plants > Peat moss > Unclassified... | reverse complement strand
TCATTTTTTAAAGTAACGCCATTGGCTCATTTGATCTCATTTGCACCCTACATTGTGAATCTGACATGTAGTTTCCTATCACTAATTATTTTTTAAAAATCATCAATAAGTTTTTATTTAAAGAAATTAAGAGGCCCTTTGAAATGGACATTATTTGAGGTAATAATAACATAATTTTTTAGAATTCCATAAAACTAAAGTCAAAACTTTAAATTAGATTTAAGTTTTTTAAATTTGAAGTTTTCAAAACTCATGTTAATCATTTAGCACAACTTGGCATGATTTCCATGGTTTTCAAATCACAATACATAAGCTTATTTACAATTTTTTATTTTTTCCTCTAAGACTTGACACCATTTTTGGCTCCTATGATTATGATCACACCCATTTGACAAAAATTTGAAAAAAATCACCTCAAGCAAAATGGGCTTCCTTAGACCAAGTTCATTTAGTTTTTAATCGAAGCTCACATTGAGGGTCTTTCGAAAAACTAAAAACAAATTCCTTACAAAGGTCAAAATTTAATGATGTTTGAATAACCTTAAAGAGTTATAGTGATGTAGACCTTCATGCATGTGGCCAAACAAGTCCAAGAAGAAATCTAAATTGAGCACATTATGTTTCACAAAAAGGTAAAAACACAATAAAAGGAGTCACCCAAGTGAATGGACACTTTTTAAAACTACATTTTTGTATGTTTGAAAAATCACAAAGGAAACATAATAGTTTGGATTGTCATAATTTTTTTTGGAATATTTTTCATTAATTGCAAAGTTTACATTCTCAAAGCTTGACACTAATAAAAAATGTTTTTGCATGTTCAAAGCACTTAAACCTTGAAACATCTTTTTTTTCTACCAAATGTGCACCATTCCATCTGAAAATTGGAGAGGGTTTTAACATTGATGATTAGAAGGGCAATAAAACTTGAACTAATGAAAATTATTTTTATAACTAATTTGAACACATTGGATTCAAAAGTGTTTTTGACCTTAAAAATTATGGATATTGAAAATGTGCTTTTAACAAAAGTTGTTCATATTTATATGATAAAGGGCATGAATGAATAATATTCATGATATGAAATAAAATTTTAATCAAAATGTATTTATATTTAAAATTTAATGTTAAAGGGGGTGCTCAAAATATAAATTTTAAAATTATAAACCAACATAAAAATGACACATCTCATGTGTAGTCCTTCGAAAAGGACTTTTACCTTTGCACCCCTAGTTCCTTTAACCGTGTTTTCACCCAAAAGTTATATCATTAATGAAGGCATTCACCTTTTATTCTACTAAGGGCAATGTCATTTGTAACCAAATTTAGCGTAAGCTAAGACTTGGATTGAAGGTAAGTTAAAGGCTTGGTGAAGGACATGAAAACAAGGAAACACACTTAAATGATGTCCAAAAAAATGTGCGAAATGGAGCCATTCTTAAAACTCCCAAACCACATTCCCTATTTTAAGTCTTAGAATTGCTTAAAGGAGATGGTGTCCCATTTGACTACATTTTATGCCATCACTACAACAAAATGTGTCCCTATACGCCAAGCGATTTCATTGGATTTTGTGTGAATTCACTAGTTGTAGTGGACAAGGACCAGTGAAAAAGTAGTGAATTCACTGGTTTAGTGAACGGGGACTAGTGAACTGCACCCACATTTTGTAGTAGTGCATTGAATTTTTTTGAAAGAAGGTTACAACACATATTGAACTTCCATGTTTCCAAGAAATGTAATTTAGATTTGTTTTACTCCTTTGAAGTTTCAAGACATCTTGTAAGGAATCTAGAGCATTCATTTAATGATTTAGATTGATTGGATTTCTTTTTGTTAATTAATCAAAATAATTAGTTCAATATCAACCCATTAGGTTAATCTATAATTATGTTTTAGTTTCAAAACATTAAGTGTTCCAAATTGAAAAAACAAATCAAGGTATTTTGCTTGAATTTTGGGAAATTTCCATTGAAATACAATTCCCATGTCTTGGAAACCTACAAAACATTTGTTATATAACATGTCAGTGCCTCCTACATACATTTGATCTTTGATAAATATTTGTTAAAATTAGGTTCAAACCACTATTGTGCATATATATTGTTTTTGATATATCCAAGGGTAAGAATATGTAAAAATGTTCAATTTATTTACATGTAGGGTAAAGATATATTAGCATTTTTTTTTTCCATTAGGTTAGGGTTTGGGTATATACAATTTTTGATTTTTGGTAGATGGGTAATCTATGAATTCCCTTTATCATATACCCATCGTTGGGGTAAAAAATGGGTATGTATCCTTTTATTTATTTAATTAAAAAAATTGCCTATGTTAAAATAATTTTCAAAGGCCCAAATTCAATGGGATGTAATGCATAAATCCTTTTGTCAAAATGCAAGGATCAATTTTTAAAATGAACTCAATTGTTTAATGCTAAGCATACACACAAAATGAAAATATTATGAAGCCTTTTTGGATAAGATATACATTTTATGTTCAAGATATAATCACCATGTTCATAATATGTTGACTTCACATCTTTCCACTTTGAAATTCTAGCAACACAATGCACCACTCCCTTCTTGCATACATATAATCAAAATGCACTAACCACCTTCAATCCCCATATGGATACACATAATGCCCAAGGCATCCAATTTAAGAGTCATGTGGGCCCATAAGGGAAAAAAACATATGCATATAAAATCCAAATGTTAGATGACATATAGTTGATTTGACAAAAATGGTGAAGAGAACTATGGGTCCATAAAAAGGCCAAAAAAAACCACAAGGAATAGCAAGATTGACATCAATAAGAATATGATTCAATTGACATATGAAATATGGTAAGATTGATGTCATGTTACTTCCTTTGTATGGGATTTCATTGTTGTAAAGGATCCAGAGTTTTTGTTTCTGACTTGTAAGGATATCAAAAAAAAAAATCCTTTCAAAATAATGTAATATCACATAAAAGCCCATGTGCACTAAAAGAAAAACTTGTCATTTACAACTAAAACTATTGTTTGTAACCATAATAGGCACAAACAATCGTCATTTTGACTATATTATGTTGTTTGCACTATTACAGTCACAAACAACTAGTTACAAATGATAGTTTTTCTTCTAATAGTGGGTAGTAAACACAACACAAAATTACATTCTTGCTTTCATTATACATAAAGCCATTCAATAAATAAATAAATGATGAATTTATTTTCCCCATTGGCTTTAGATGGAAGCAATATATGTAAAACAAAAGGACAAAAGTTATGTGGGCTCATAAAGGAAAGAAAAACATGTAGTTGATTTGATAAAAATGGTGAAAAAAATAATGAGTCCACAAAGAAGCAAAAAAAATAAGAAAGGAAAAGAACTTTTGCATTGTACCATATTTACTCCAATGGTGAATAAGAGCAGTCAGTCCACAAAGAGGCTAAAAAAATGAAAAAAGACAAAAATCTTGTTCTTTTATTGCACAAACTTTTCTTTTGACGCGGAAGAAACTTTTTTTGCACAAGTCTCTTCTTCTGGGCTCTAATAAACACAATGTGCAACAAATATCCTTGGAAACGAAATAAATTCAATTAACAAATCGTAAGAAGAAAACATTATATAACCATAAAGAAAAAAAACACAATAAAACTTTCCACAAGGAAAGGTGATTGTTTAGTGTTGTTGAAACCTAATAACTCCAAATAAATAAGTCTGAACCTTTAACATGAGACAATTATTCAAGTGTTTTTCTGGCCCTTTCCTTAGTCTTGGACAACAATGGAAGACTTTTTTGGCCTCTTGTTCATGGATATTTGCATTATCAAATGAAGGTCTTTATTAATCTATGCAAGCTTCAAAAGAACATCAACAACAAAAGTTGGGGAAAAAAATGCTAGTGTGAAACAATAGTGATGCAATTAGCAACACACAATAGTGGTAGTCCATATGGCAACATAATTAGGTTTAATATTTTTTATCCATAATATTTTTACCTAGATGCCAAGACATATCTAGTTTTGAGTAAGGGTATTTTAAAAATATATTTGAGGTTCTAAATAGGTTATAAATTTTCAGATTTACATATCCTAGGATATGCACCTCATTAGGATATATTTATTGTAAAAAATCAAGTTGGGATATATAGTATACCCTATCCATACTCGGTGGGTATATCTAAGTAAAGTTACACCTGCACAACATTGGTTCAAATTAGACTCGATCCCCTTTCAATTTAGTTTGTACAAATGAAATGGTCAAATCATTATGAATGAAACAATGTATCAAATCAATGTGTTTTGGAGCTTTTACAAATTTGATTCAATTGTGATGAAATAATGATCAATTACCGGGTTTTTAAAGTTTCTTTTGAAACTAGGAGAAAATGATTGTTGCTTAAATTAAATGTTGATTTTGGGAATGTATCAATCCTTACCTAAACTTTCCTTTATTGCTATTGACTTAAAGTGAGACCAAGATAGTCCAAATAAAAGAGTTTAAAAATTTATATATTAAATCTTATAAAACATTACTATGTCAAAATAATTACAAATTTTCTTAAAGATGCAAAATGAAAATTTAAACAATAGATTAGTGAAAGTTATAAATTCAATAAGAAACTTGGAAATTTTATAGAGTTCAAAGAATATCAAAGTTATTCATAAAGTGCATTGGAGTGGGAACTAGAATGCCTAGTTTGGTTTGAAATGAAAAACAAGGTACAAGATTTCTAGAAATTAAATAACTAGGACTGAAATCAGTTTTGTAACAATTTTGGTGCAAAAATGAGTTTGGTCCTTAATCTTTTGTCTCATTCATGCTTGTCGATGCCCATGCAAAGAATTAGGCTTTCTTGTTTGTGCCCACACAAAGAATGAAGTTTTTTTAATTTTTAAAGTTTTTTTTTATTTTCCTTACTTGGCACATCACCATTGTCACGATCAACAACCTTCAAGTATGACCAACAACCTTTAGTTTCTTTTCCTTACTTGGCACATTGCCATTGCTACGACCTATAGTTTGCAATTGCAAGATGCAAGGGTGCATTCATGATTGGGGTACCACAATAGGAACGATTACACCCTTTTGTCTTGTGTCCTGAATCTTGAAGCAAAATGAATGTTATCAAATGCTAAACAATGAAAACGTGATATGTATGTTTAAGCTTTCAACCAATAAGTGTTATAATGAATGATTCAAATCAATTGAACACATTTTGAGTGTCCTATTCAAGTATAAACCAGAAAGGAATACAAGACTAAATGAATGCATGTTATGGTGTAGATAAAAAAATTGTCACAATTTGATAGTTTTCAATACTTGTGGAATTTTGATATATCATTATGGATGTTTGGAAACATTTTGTAACAAATTTAAAATATTAATGGTGGTTTACATCCCAATATATCATTGTATTATGAAATTGGAATAAATATGAACACATTAATTATTAATTGGATTACATTTTCACTTTGCAACAACCTTGTCATAATGCTACAATTATAAAAAAGGAAGTTGTGTAGTTAATTAAACTTCTGTTTTTATTCCATTAAGTTTTGGTTCACCCAATTGAACTTTTTTTTGCTCCCATTAGGTCCAAATTCTTTAAGGTGTGCCACTAAGGACAAAAAAGACCTAGTCCTTGATGGAGTATTTTTTGTATTATATTTTGATTCACATAAATATTAATGAATCAAAATGTATCAATTTTTTTATAAATACCATAGTTTAAACCATTACAATTCTAGATTCCCTCAATTTCATCCATTTTGTGTTTTTACATGGTCAAATAAGACTATGGAAAATAGTATAAAAAAGGTTCTACTATGACAATATTTTGGTATTTTTAACAAAATTTAGACCCCATTACATCATGGTTCAACAAAGTTGAGATTATCTTTTGTTCCTATTATGTTTTGGTTTAATTAATTCAACTTGTTTTTTTCTTTCACTACATTTTAGTATAAGGTAAAAATTTTCTTCTAATTCCATTACGTTCTGGTTCAACCAATTAAATTTTTCTTTTGGTTTAGGCTTCCAATTTTAACAAAAAGCCTTTGTTTCATTGGAAAAAAATTGTTTTCAAATTTTGGTTCATCTAGGTTTTGGTTCTATTATGGTGGAATTAAGAATCATGAACCCAATTATGTTCTCATTCCATTAAGGCTTGGTTATGACATAAGGCTTTTGTTTTGGGCCAATTAAACTTACTTCTAGCTTTCAAATGTTGGCTTGGCCAATTAGGCCATGCCCATGTGATTATGATTTGCTTTAATGGAATTAGGTTATTTTAGCCACTTAGCTTTAGTTCAACCATTTAAGGCTTTATTTCACTATAATTAAACATTTTTTAGCACAATTAGTTTCTACCTATGTGATTCATAATTTGCTTTAATGGATTTTGGTTCTATTTTAACCACTTTGGCTTTGATCCAATCAATTAAAACTATATTTCACTAAAATTAAACATTATTTATCATAATGAAGCTATGCCCATGTGATTCATGCTATATTGTTTTGGAATTAGGTTTTGTTTCATCCACTTAAAATTTTGTTCATCAGAATTAAACATTGTTCATTCAAGCTTTGCCCATGTGATTAATGGTTTACTACTTTGGAATTGGGCTATGTTTCACCCATTTAAACTTTAGTTTAGCCACTTAAGACTTTGTTTCATTAAAATTAAAAATTACTTGACACACTCAAGCTTTACCCATGTGATCGATGGTCTCCTATTCTATAATTAGTTTGTATTTCATTGGAATTAAACATTGTTTGGGCCATTTAGGATTTGGGTTAGTCAAGTAAGTTTGGGTTGATCAAATTAAGTTTGTTTTTTTTTAAGAGGTTTGTGTGATCTATATTTTTACAAACATGGCAAGTGAGCATGAAGACCAAACACACCCATTAGCTCATGATTTGGATCTTGGTGATGTTTTATCTAACTAAGCAAAAGCAAAGGCAATTAGGAACGAGAAATAACCATGACAAATTGTGGAATCCCTCAATTTGAACACCATGGCTACAAGCTACTATCAACAATTTGCAATGTATTCCAAAGACAATAAACAAGGCTAGGTATCAATATAAGGATGTTTATCCACACTCGATGTTCCGAGGGGTCCATCCATATGCTTGGGGTTCCTAAAAGGAATGTTTATCAAAATGAAGAGTCAAAAGGAAATTTTTGAGCTTTCATTTTGTTGATTATATTATAATTATGGTATGTTGCTTTTGTTTTTATAAGTAGAACATTGAAATATCTTGCAAACAAGGGTATCCAATGTCAAATTAGATATGGTGAAATAATCATTTTAAGTCCTTTTACCCGTTTGGGGTTAGGTGTTTAGATTACAAGATTTTACAAAAGGAAATTGGAATGAAAAGGAATGTAAAAACCCATTGAATCAATTCCAATTTTTTTGTATAATATAAACATGTTTCCTTTTATGATTGTACATATTCATTAGGTGGAGTCGATGAATTAAAAAGATCATATGGGAATTTCAAGGTGACCAAAAACACATTTTGGGGCTAAAAAGGAAAGGATTATTTTTAAAAATCTTTTCATTAGTTTTTCATATTCATGAGGCTCATATTTTCAAGCTTTAGACTTGGACCACATGTGCAAGACATTTTAGTAAAAAATGTGAATAAAAGTGGGCATTGTATGCCATTTTTGTTTCTTGTAGCACATATCAAAAAAGTCTTTATTGTCCCACCCATTTGTTTAACAGACCCATGTGTCTTGCCTAATTTATTTATTTACCAAATGTGTAAGTTTTGAAAAATATGCAATCAATAAAGCATCCAAGTCATTCTACCTTAGGAAGACATTAAATGAAAGTTTTTTCAACCATTGATTATAATTTGTTGATCATGAACATCAATTTATTTCGTCTTTCGTTTGACAACAAATTTTCCATCTTTGCAACTTTCATGGCTATGGAGTTTGACTTAGGTAGATGTTGTTCCAGATTATTTATGTATTAAGGTTTTTGGTGAATCAATTGTTTTCTACGTCTAGAAATGATTCCAATGCTCATGTGTGTTTTTTGTCTACCTTTCTCTCTTTTTGCTAGCAAACTCAACAAAAAATGCTAATAGAAGCCAAGTGCTACCTAATAATTTGCCCTTTCTGCCCTGCATGTTTTACTTTTTGACCCATCTTGAATGTAATGTTATGTTGCAATGAAAAATTAACTATAGTGGAGGATGGGCACCTTAGGTCTAGGCAATTGAGTGATGAATGTTGGAGGTTATGGGTAGATTGTTATAGTTGAATATGAAAAGTCATGGGTAGGGTAGAAGTGGGAGCACAAGAGGTAGGCAAATGTTAGCCAAGGGTAGTTAAGCAAAAAAATTCATTTTTTTGCTTGCTAGGTTTCTTTGGAAGATCATAAGCAAATATGCCTTGCACATAGGTAGTTTTCATGTGCATGTGCTAAAAGTTGTCTAAACAAACCCTAACCTACCTCCTCCACATGAAAAAATTATGAGGTAAATAAGACAAACACCACAAATTAAAACACCATATGAAGAATCCAAATTAATAACAAGAACTCAACTAAAGCAGCAAAGGCAAATTCTCAATCCCTTTCAAAGATGAAGGAGCCTATAAGGGTTCTCATGTGATAAAATAATGAGGTTGGTTTTCTCATCACAAGTTTAGTGTTCGCAATTTTTTTGGAGGTAGGTTTAGTGAGCTATGATATCACCCTCCCATATTTCCCCTTTTTCCATTTTTTCCCCATCTTCATAGATTCCAAATCGCAACTTGCATTTCTCCATGTGCATATGCATAACCTTTGTTTATGCATTCATGGTTGACATCCATTTTCACATAATTGCTAGAAGTGGTTGTTAAAGGGTTAGGTTTACATGTGATGATGTTATGGTTTATATGGAGCTTGCCTTGTTTATTTGATCGAAGGACAAAGTAGTGTAGTAGTTTTCAAAGAATTTAACAAACTGAAGGAATTTGATTTTCTTTTTAATTTGGTAGAGATTTTTGTTGATCAATGAATGGCAAGGAAACCACATTTTCTTATGTTGAAAATGAGTTAAAAACTAAAGTTTTGATGGTGTAAAAAGTTGGAAAAGATGGTTGATGCATTCTTTTAATAAAAAATTTAAGGTAGTGATGGCTAAAAGCATGCTTGAGGTTACCATATATACTCTCCCAAGAAATAACCAACAATATGGTGTTTTAAACATTATTGTAAGATGCAATGCCTTTGGTTTCTTTGTTATTTACAAAAATGTTGATTATTAAACTTTGTTTTTTTTGCCTCCTTATTTTAATAACAACTAGCTTGTAGCTTGGTGAACATTGTGTCAAAAATTAGAAGTTGTAGATTTTTTTTACAAACTTAATTCACTAGAAGAGTGTTACTAAACTTCTACAACACCTTGGTGGATGTTGACCTATTTGTATCATGTTGTTGTGGCAAAGTATTTGAAGGAGGCATGTTGGAGAGGGTTGCAAGGTCATATTTGGAAATAGTTCAAAACAATGCAACTTAAAAGAAGAGCAATGCTTGTAAATTGTTATGCATTTATTCTTTGTGTTGAAAGCTTGTAGATTTAGAAGAGAGTTAAAAATCACCCAAGAAAAGGTAACCCTATTTACTATGATGTCTACTTTTACATGAAGTAATTAGCCATTAGATCCATAAGGTGTTGGAGTTTGCTATTAGATGATTTTGAGTGTTACATGAGTGTCATGACCAATCAATACATCACCTTCAAGTGTATTCTTCATGCCATAACACAAAGGTTTTATTCAAATGGTTGTGTAACATTGGGTCAATTTAAGATTATGGGTAGATTGTTTTCATGTAGTGATCTTTTTTTGTCTATTGATGATGATCATGTTGTGGGTGGCATTTGATCATCATAATGTCAAAAAAATAATTCATGTTCACATTTTCACATTATTTGGTTTGATATATTCATTTTGATTTTTTTATTGCCTTATTTTATAATTCTTTGGAAGTGATTAGACGGCAAGTTTTTGTTCAAGAGGGAAATTTGTTGTGCACAACCTTCAATGTTGGAGTTTCATTTATTTCATGAAGTGAACAAGGAT
>Ga0116229_10016091_pt1 | contig 10088 bp, 8 predicted proteins | sample S1TSphgellanicum_3_FD_87313 | JGI IMG/M metagenome (GOLD analysis project Ga0116229, IMG submission 87313) | Host-associated microbial communities from peat moss isolated from Minnesota, USA - S1T2_Fc - Sphagnum magellanicum MG | ecosystem: Host-associated > Plants > Peat moss > Unclassified... | reverse complement strand
TCGGGAAAAAGAACGAAGGGGGAGGGTATTTTATGCGCGCTTTTTGGCTTTGGGTTTTGCGGGGAGGAGGGGGGCGAGGAAGCGGCCGGTGTGGCTTTCTGGTATGGTGGCGATAGTTTCGGGGGTGCCGGTGGCAACAATGCGGCCGCCGCCATCGCCGCCTTCCGGGCCCATGTCGATAATCCAGTCGGCAGTCTTGATCACTTCGAGATTGTGCTCGATGACAACAACGGTGTTGCCCTGGTCGACGAGGGCGTGCAGGACTTCCAGAAGTTTTCTGATGTCTTCGAAATGCAGCCCGGTAGTGGGTTCATCGAGGATATAAAGCGTGCGGCCGGTGGCGCGGCGGGCAAGTTCTTTCGCGAGTTTGATTCGCTGGGCCTCGCCGCCGGAAAGCGTTGTGGCCTGCTGCCCCAGGCTGATATAGCCGAGGCCGACGCGCTGGAGGATGGCGAGGCGGTCGTTGATGCGGCCGACCGCGGAAAATAAAGGTAAGGCTTCATCCACAGTCATTGCCAGGATTTCAGCGATGGATTTGCCGCGGAATTTGATTTCCAAAGTCTCGCGATTATAGCGCGCACCTTTGCAGGTGTCGCAGGTGACGAACACGTCGGGCAAGAAATGCATTTCGATCTTCAGCACGCCATCGCCCTGGCAGGCTTCGCAGCGGCCGCCTTTGACGTTGAAGCTGAAGCGCCCGGGCTTGTAGCCCCGCACACGGGATTCTGGAAGTTCGGCGAACCAGTCACGGATGGGGGCAAACAAATCCGTGTAGGTGGCGGGGTTGCTGCGGGGGGTACGGCCGATCGGGGATTGGTCGATGTCTATGATTTTGTCGAGATGTTCGAGGCCGTCGATTCTCGTGTGGGCGGAGGGGACTTCGCCGGAGCCCATCAGGCGGCGGGAGACGGCCTTGTAGAGCGTATCGATAACTAAAGTGGATTTGCCCCCGCCGGAGACGCCGGTAATGCAAGTGAAGGTGCCGAGCGGGAAGGAGGCGGTGACATCCTTCAAATTATGGCCGGTGGCACCTACGACGGTGATCTGGCGATTCTTGTCGAAACCACGCCGGCGCGCAGGGATTTCGATGCGGCGGCGGCCGGAGAGATAGTCGCCGGTGAGGGATTTCTTGTTGGCGGCGACTTCCGCGGGGGTGCCAAGCGCTACTACATAGCCGCCATTCATGCCGGCGTGGGGGCCCATGTCGATCAAAAAATCCGCCTGGCGTATGGCGTCTTCATCGTGCTCCACGACGAGCACGGTGTTGCCTAGGGATTTCAGGCGCTGCAGCGTGCCGAGCAGGCGTTCGTTGTCGCGCTGATGGAGGCCAATGGAAGGTTCGTCGAGCACATAGAGCACGCCGGTGAGGCCGCTGCCGATCTGGCTCGCGAGGCGGATGCGCTGGCTTTCGCCACCCGAAAGCGTGGTGGAGCCGCGCGACAGGCTCAAATAATCCAGACCGACATCGACCAGAAAAGTGAGACGTTCGATGATTTCCCGCAAAATGCGCCTGGCGATTTCGGCGCGCTGAGGCGTCAGCGTCGGCAACACCCCCGAAAACCATTTGAGGGCCTCGCGGATAGAAAGATCGGAGGCTTCGGCGATGGTTCTGCCATCGATCTTCACCGCCAGCGCCTCGGGTTTCAGCCGCGCACCGTGGCACACTTCGCAGGGTTTCTGGGATTGATAGCGCGAGAGTTCCTCGCGCATCCAGGCGCTATCGGTTTCGCGCCAGCGGCGTTCGAGGTTTTTCAGGACGCCTTCGAAGGGTTTTTTGACCTGATAGGAACGGGCGGAATCCTTATAGGTCATTTCAACGGGGGTTTCCCCTGTGCCGTAAAGGATGGCATCGCGCGCCTTTTCCGGCAGATCCTCCCACGGCGTACGGGTGGTGATTTTGAGGTAGCGGGCGAGGCTTTGCAGGGTCTGATCGAAATACTGGCTCATTGCACCCGTCCAGGGGGCGATCGCACCTTCGGCCAGGCTCATGCGTTCGTCGGGCACCACCATGGAGGGGTCAAAGTAGGTTTCTATGCCTAGCCCATCGCAGGCGGGGCAGGCGCCGTGGGGCGAGTTGAAGCTGAACAGACGGGGCTCGATGTCCTCGATGGTAAAACCGCTGACCGGGCAGGCGAAGCGGGAGGAGAAGGTGGTGCGCTCGCCGGTGTCAGCCTCCTCAGCATAAACGATTCCATCGGGCACCATGCCGAGGCCAGTTTCAAAGCTATCGGCGAGGCGCTGTTGGGCGCCTACCCGGACAACCACGCGGTCGACCACCGCTTCTACCGTGTGTTTCGTTTTGCGGTTCAGCGCCGGGACTTCGGCGATTTCGTAGAGTTTTCCATCGACTTTGGCGCGGGTGAAACCGCGGCGTTGCAGTTCGGCGAGTTCCTTGCGGTATTCGCCTTTGCGGTCGCGGACGACAGGGGCGAGCAGGAGGAGGCGGGTGCCTTCCTTCATGGACATGACGCGGTCGACCATCTGGCTGACGGTCTGCGCCTCGATCGGCAGGCCGGTGGCGGGAGAGTAGGGGATGCCGACGCGGGCCCAGAGGAGGCGCATGTAGTCGTGAATTTCGGTGACGGTGCCGACGGTGGAGCGCGGGTTGCGGCTGGTGGTTTTCTGCTCGATCGAGATGGCGGGGGAGAGGCCCTCGATGCTGTCCACATCCGGCTTGCCCATGAGTTCGAGGAACTGGCGGGCGTAGGAGGAGAGGCTTTCGACGTAGCGGCGCTGGCCTTCGGCGTAGATGGTGTCGAAGGCGAGCGAGGATTTGCCGCTGCCGGAGAGGCCGGTGATGACCGTGAGTTTTTCGCGCGGAATCGTGACGTCAATATTTTTGAGATTGTGCTCGCGGGCACCGCGGACGACGATGGATGACACTCGGATACCCCTGGGCTGGCGGTCGGTCCCGGCGGGTTGCCCCCGGGGAAATCAACATAGCCTTTCCCCTGGGGGTTTCCATCCTGTTCCGCTCGGTTAAGCTAGGAGACTCGAGAGCGAGGAGTGTTCGGCATGGCCGGCAGCGTGAACAAGGTGATCTTGGTGGGCAATCTGGGGAAGGACCCGGAGTCGCGCACGATGCAGAATGGCGGGAAGGTTGTGTCGTTTTCGCTGGCGACGTCGGAATCGTGGACCGACAAGGGGAGCGGGGAGCGGAAGGACAAGACTCAGTGGCACCGGGTGGTGATTTTTAATGAGAAGCTGGGGGAGATCGCGGAGCGGTATCTGAAGAAGGGCAGCAAGGCGTATGTTGAGGGGTCTATCGAGAGCCGGAAATATACCGACAAGGATGGGGGGGAGCGGGATATTACCGAGGTGGTGCTGAGCCGGTTCCGGGGGGAGCTGACGCTGCTGGACAGCCGGGGTGGGGATGGTGGTGAGGGCGGGGGCTCGTATCGGAGCGAAGTTAGCCGGGCGCCGGCGCGGGCGGCTGAGCCGGCGCGGGGTGGGCCGAGCTGGGAGCCGCCGGGGGGCGGGAATGATTTGGATGATGAGATACCGTTTTGAGGGGCGCTAGAAACGATGCGTCGCCCTTTGGGCGACACATCCTACGGCACTCGAAACACCTTATGTAGGGTCCGACACAGTGTGTGGTATTGACAGCCCTAGGCGGGGCTTTCTTTCTTGGTCAGCCGGAAACCTCTGCATCCATTTCCTTGCGGAGAATGCGATTGATCTCGATCTGGTAGCGCTCACTCTTGTTCCTTAGCCAGTCAAGAACATCTGCATCAAGCCTGATGCTTATTGGCTCTTTTCGTGGCTTGTAGAAGCGCCGCGCACGCTGCCAGTTTTCGGCTGGAGCTTCTGGAACATCCTCCGTGTCCGGCGAACGCCCTTCAAGCGCTTGAAGCTGTGCGACCTGTTCGTTGGTCAGTTCCTTTGAGATGCTTGTATCAATCGTAACCACCTTCTTCATATCGCTTCCTTTCCGCCGGCGTTGCCTGGCGCAAACTGATGACCCGAATCCACATGTCGTCGGTTGGATCCGGATATGCGTGAACAAGCACGAAGCATTTCGATCCTACGACGCCAATCCAGTGATGGCGGTGCTCGCCATTTTCAAAACGATCCTCGACAATAATGCTGAGCGGATCCCTGACGACGAATTCGGCGATCGAGAAGTCAAGCCCGTGCTTTGCAAGGTTCTTTTGTTCCTTTCCGGGATCCCACTCTAACTTCAGTGCCATCCATGAGACTGATCCGAAAAGTGTGATGGGTAACGCTTCGCTTGCCCATCCTACGGTTGAGGTTCAGTCCTTTCAGGCAAAGGATTCTTCTTTTCTGAAGAAAAGAAGCAAAAGACTCTTATTCCTGGCGCCCACGGAAAGATCCCGGCCATGGCCTCGATCGTGGGAGCGGCGGAAAGAGTAAAAGTCTTTTGGTTCTTTTCTTCAGAAAAGAACTACTTTTTTAACAACCGTCGAAATTTGTATGACACAAATGTATATACATCTTCGACTTAGCCGCGTCAACATTATCCCCGGTCAGTAGATCGGGAACCTGGCGCAGAGTTCCAGAACCTTGGCGCCCACGGCCGCTTCGGCCGGACCATTGGTGCCGTCGTTGCTTCGCGCCAAACCATCGGCGACTTCGGCGATGAAATGACCAACTTGTCGGAACTCCTCCAGGCCAAAACCGCGGGTGGTGGCGGCGGGGCTGCCGAGGCGGATGCCGCTGGTGATGGCGGGTTTTTCGGGGTCCCAGGGGATGGCGTTCTTGTTGGCGGTGATGTGGGCGCGCTGGAGACTTGCTTCGGCGGCCTTGCCGGTGACGCGCTTGGGGCGGAGATCGACCAGCATGAGGTGGCTGTCGGTGCCGCCCGTAACAATGTCGAAGCCGGCATCCTTGAGTGTGGCGGCGAGAACCTGGGCGTTCTCGATGACCGCCTTCTGGTAGGCGCGGAATTCGGGGCGGAGGGCTTCGCCGAAGGCGACGGCCTTGGCGGCGATGACGTGCATGAGCGGGCCGCCTTGCAGGCCGGGGAAGACGGCGGAGTTGAATTTTTTGCCGAGCTCGGGGTCGTTGGACAAAATCATGCCGCCGCGGGGGCCGCGCAGGGTTTTGTGGGTGGTGGTGGTGACCACGTGGGCGTGAGGGAGGGGGCTCGGGTAGAGGCCGGCGGCGACGAGGCCGGCGAAATGGGCCATGTCGACCAGGAAGAGGGCGCCGACTTCATCAGCGACGGCGCGGATACGGGCGAAATCGATCACGCGCGGGTAGGCGGAGCCGCCGGCGATGATCAGCTTGGGTTTTTCCGCCCGCGCGAGGGTTTCGAGTTCCTCGTAATCCAGCAGGCCGTCATCGCGGCGGACGCCGTATTGCACCGCGTGAAACCATTTGCCGCTCTGGTTGGGGGCGGCGCCGTGGGTGAGGTGGCCGCCGGCGGCGAGTGACATGCCAAGGATGGTGTCGTGGGGCTGGAGGAGGGCGAGGAAGACGGCCTGATTGGCCTGGGCGCCGGAATGCGGCTGCACATTGGCGTAGGTGCAGCCAAAAATCTGGCAGGCGCGTTCGATGGCGAGCGCCTCGGCGCGGTCGACCTCCTGGCAGCCGCCATAGTAGCGGCGGCCGGGATAGCCTTCGGCGTATTTGTTGGTCAGCACGCTGCCCTGGGCCTCCAGCACCGCGCGGGAGACGATGTTTTCCGAGGCAATCAGTTCGATACCGTCCTGCTGGCGAACCAACTCGGCGGCGAGGATGTCCGCGATGGCCGGGTCGGACTCGGCAAGCGTGGCGTGGAAAAACTTGCCGATTGCGGGGGGCAGGGTCTGGTCGTTCACGCTTTGCTCCAGTTTTCAGTTTTCAGCTTACAGTTTTCAGTGGCAGTTGTCCGGGGCGGTCATGGCCCCTGACAACTAGAAACTGAAAACTGGCAACTGAACGCTTTTTTACTCTCTGGCGACAGCGTAGCATCGGTGGAGGTGTGCCGGAAACCCTGGCCGACCGTATGCCCCAACCTTGTTTTTAGGGACCTTCATGAGCCTTACCCTTGGCAACCCGCTGTTTGCGCGCAAACCGATTGCTTCTCATGCCTCGATCGATGCGGAGGGGGGGCATAGTTTCAAGCGGACGCTTGGGCCGCTGAGCCTGGTTGCGCTGGGGATCGGGGCGATCATCGGCGCCGGTATTTTTTCACTCACGGGCATTGCGGCCGCGGATAATGCCGGGCCGGCGGTGACCGTGAGTTTTCTGATCGCGGCGTTGGGGTGCGGTTTTGCAGGGCTTTGCTATAGCGAGCTTTCCAGCATGATCCCGGCGGCGGGCTCGGCCTACACCTACGCCTACGCGGCGCTGGGGGAGCTGGTGGCGTGGATCATCGGCTGGGCGCTGACGCTGGAATATGCGGTGGGGGCAGCGACCGTTTCGGTGTCGTGGTCGGCCTATGTGGTGCGGTTTCTGGGCAGCATGGGGCTCGCTCTGCCGCATGCGCTAACAGCCTCGCCATTCGATACGGATGCGGCAGGCAACGCGGCGCCTGGGTTCGTGAATTTGCCGGCGGTGATCGTGATCGCGCTGATTTCGCTACTGCTGATCCGTGGTATTTCGGAATCTGCCAAGGCCAATGCGGTGATCGTGGCGGTGAAGCTGCTGGTGGTCGCCGCCGTGATTGGCTTCGGGGCGTTTTACGTGAAGACGTCGAACTGGCATCCGTTCATCCCCCCGAATACCGGGGAGTTCGGGCATTTCGGGCTCTCGGGCGTGTTCCGCGGGGCAGCAACGGTGTTCTTTGCGTATATCGGATTCGATGCGGTCTCGACGGCCGCGCAGGAGACGAAGAATCCGGAACGCGACATGCCGATCGGCATTTTGGGGTCGTTGGCGATCTGCACCGTTCTCTATGTGTTGGTGTGCCTCGTGGTGACAGGGCTGATCAGCTACACCAAGCTGCATGACGCAGCGCCGGTTTCGCTGGCCATCAGCCAGACGCATTTGCCGTTCCTGCAGGTGGCGGTGAGCGTTGGGGCGATTGCGGGGTTGACCTCGGTGATCCTGGTGATGTTGCTGGGGCAAAGCCGCGTGTTTTATTCGATGGCGCGGGATGGGCTGCTGCCGCCGGTGTTCGCGGCCGTGCACCCCACATTCCGCACGCCGTGGCTTTCGAACCTGCTGTTCATGGTGTTCGCGGGCGTGGCCGGCGGGTTTCTGCCGATCAGCGCGCTGGGGCATATGACCTCGATGGGGACGCTGCTTGCCTTCGTGATCGTGTGCATCGGCGTTCTGGTGCTGCGAAAGAGCGATCCGTCGCGCCGGCGGGCGTTCCGCACGCCGTGGGTGCCGTTCGTGCCTGTCGCGGGCATCATCGTGTGCGGGGCGCTGATGGCCTCCCTGCCCGCGCAAACCTGGTTACTAGCACTGGTGTGGCTGCTGATCGGGCTGGGCGTGTATTTTACCTATAGCCGGCACCACAGCCATTTGCGGGGGGCGCGCCAGTGAGCTTTGCGGCGTTTCCAGCCGGCCGGGCGCGGCGGAACCGGTTCGACGATTTTACCCGGCGGATGGTGGCGGAAAACACGCTCTCGGTGGACGATCTGATCTGGCCCGTATTCGTGATCGAGGGTCAGGTCCAGGTGGTGCCGGTGGCCTCGATGCCGGGCGTGGACCGGGTGAGCCTGGATCGGCTCGCGGGGCATGTCGAGGCGGCGGCGCAGTTGGGGATACCGGCGGTGGCGCTGTTTCCGGCAACGCCCCCGGGAAAAAAAAACGCCGAAGGCACGGAAGCGCTCAACGAGGGCAACCTCATGTGCTCCGCCGCCCGCCTTCTGAAGCGGGAGTTTCCGCAGGTGGGGCTGGTAGGGGACGTGGCGCTGGACCCTTATACGGATCATGGGCATGACGGGGTGATCCGGCATGGCTATGTGGCGAATGACGACACTTTGGCGATTTTGGCGCGGCAATCGGTGATCCAGGCGCAGGCGGGGATCGATATCATCGCACCTTCCGACATGATGGATGGGCGGGTGGCGGCGATCAGGGCCGCGTTGGATGGGGCGGGGCTGATCCATACGCGGATCATGAGCTACGCGGCCAAGTATGCCAGCGCGTTCTACGGGCCGTTCCGCGATGCGCTGGGGTCGGGCAAATCGCTGATCGGCGACAAGAAGACGTATCAGATGGACCCCGCGAATTCCGATGAGGCGCTGCGCGAGGTGGAAGCCGATCTGCGCGAGGGCGCTGACATGGTGATGGTGAAGCCGGGCATGCCGTATCTGGATATCGTGAGGCGGGTGAAGGAGACTTTTAAGGTGCCCACCTTCGCCTATCAGGTGTCGGGCGAGTATTCGATGATGGTGGCGGCGATGGAACGCGGCTGGATGGATCGGGATCGCGGGATATTGGAGAGCCTGCTTGGGTTCAAACGGGCAGGTGCGAATGGGGTGCTGACGTATTTTGCGGTTGAGGCGGCGCGCCGGTTGCGGGCGACGTAAGCAAGAAGTTCCTTTTTAAATAAACGCGTCGGCCCGCCCGGCGGGAACCAGCAGACTCTTGCTACGCCGCAGGTCCCACGATTGAGGCCATGGCCGGGATATTGCCGCAAGCGCAGTCATAAAAGTCTTTTGCTTCTTTTCTTCAGAAAAGAAGTTTTGTCTTGCTGCCCAAAATGTCGCGGCCATTTGGTGAACTTCGTCCACCCTACGACGCCCAACAAAAAACGCTGCGGCGGCCCGAAACTATTCGGCCCCGCCATCGCTATGGCTCGCACGGACGAGCCTGCCCGTGCGCTTGGCTGCCGCATCCGAGCCGGCCGAGGCCAATAACCGGGCGCGAAACAGCGCTCACCATTCTCGAGGAACCACACGGATATGCGCCCCTTTCGGACTGCCCTTTTCCTGGCAACCGCTCTTGCCGCGGTGCCATTGATGCTTGCGCCGCTTGTCCCTGCCTCTGCGCAAATCGGCATCGGCGTGAACATCTCGATCGCGCCGCCCGAGCTGCCGGTTTATGAGCAGCCGCCGCTGCCGGCGGAAGGCTGGCTATGGACGCCGGGATACTGGGCCTATGGCGACGAAGGCTATTACTGGGTGCCCGGCACCTGGGTGGAACCGCCGCAGCCGGGCGTGCTCTGGACCCCTGGCTATTGGGGCTACAACAACGGCAATTATGTATTCAACCAGGGCTATTGGGGCCCGCATGTGGGCTTCTATGGCGGGGTCAATTATGGCTACGGCTATAATGGCGAAGGCTTTTTTGGTGGCGAGTGGCGCGGTGGCGTGTTCGCCTATAACCGCGATGCGGTGCCTAATTTCGGCAACGTTCACGTCACCAACGTCTATAACCGGACGATCGTCGTCAATCGCGCGACCAATGTGAGCTTCAATGGCGGCCCGCGCGGGATCGAAGCGCGGCCGACGCCTGAGCAGATGCAGTATGCGCATGAGACGCATATTCCGCGGACGGCGTTGCAGGATGCGCATATTCGCGCAGCCTCGCAGAACCGGGAATTGCTGGCGTCCGCCAATCACGGGCATCCGCCGATCGCGGCGACGCAGCGGCCGAATGAATTCAAGGGGCCAGGCGTCGTGCCGGCGAGGGAGGCGGCGCGTCCTGCTTCGGCTGCAGCCAGGCCAGGGGACGCGAGGCCCGCTGAAGCAGGCAGGCCGCGCGAGGTGGCGAAGCCAGCAGGAGCCCGGGCAGGTGAAGCGGCGCGCCCTGCCAGCGAGGCGGCTCGCCGCGGCGGGGCAACGGCTCGCCCGGGCGCGGCGGCTGATCGGCGTGGGACTGCGGCTGCTCGTGCCGATACGGCCCGCCCTGAAGCAGAGACGGCAAGGCCTGCGGAGGCGGCCCGGCCAGCGGCGGAAGCCAAGCGGGCGCGGCCTGAAGAGGCGGCGCGGCCGCGTGTGGAAGCAGCTCGGCCGGAGGCTGCCCGCCCTATGGCGCCTCGCCCGGAAGCGCCGCATGTGGCGGCACATCGGCCTGCCGAAGCGCGGCCGGCGGCGCCTCGCCACGAGGAAGACAAGCCGAAGCGCTAGGGGCCCGTTCGACATTAAGTGAATAGAGTTGCAGGGTCGAACGGGCCCTTAGCCTTTGTTTGAAGCGGCATCTTTGTCGGCGTGCCGACGCACTTATTTGCCGACGATGCCTAAGGC
>Ga0116229_10016090_pt1 | contig 10088 bp, 2 predicted proteins | sample S1TSphgellanicum_3_FD_87313 | JGI IMG/M metagenome (GOLD analysis project Ga0116229, IMG submission 87313) | Host-associated microbial communities from peat moss isolated from Minnesota, USA - S1T2_Fc - Sphagnum magellanicum MG | ecosystem: Host-associated > Plants > Peat moss > Unclassified... | reverse complement strand
TATGAGTTCCTGCGAAATGAACACTTCAACTCGAAGGGTTATTTCGACGTAGGGAACAGCGCGCCCATCTATCGCCGCAACGATTTTGGCGGCACGATCGGCGGCCCAGTGGTGATTCCTCATTTCTATGATGGCAAGGGCAAAACGCACTTCTTCTTCTCGGAGGAATTTCGCTTCGAAAAATCGCCGACCACCGCGCAAGGGGAATACGGCGCCTATCGCCAGGCGGTGCCGTCGTTGCCGGAGCGGAATGGGGACTTCAGCGATGTTTGTGGCGCCGTAGGGAACTTGACATACTCCGAGTTCCGCGCGAAGTACCCGGATTGCCCCGTCACGGGCATCACCAACACCGGAGGCCCGCTTCCGCTGCCGAATCTTCAGACGCAAAGCTCGGCTTTGAATGCCAACGCCGTGGCCATCCTGAATACGGGAATTATCCCGGCGCCCAACGCAACCTCGGGTTGCGGCTCTCCAATCGGATCCTGCTATAACGCCGACGCAGTTGTACCAACTTACTGGCGGGAAGAGTTGTTTCGAATCGACCACCAGGTCAACGCCAAGACCCAGGCCTCCTTCCGCTTCATTCATGACGACTGGAACACTACGGTACCGGTGCCGCAGTGGGCGTATACGACGAACACTTTGCCCACGATCCAGAATTACTTTACCGGCCCGGGCATCAGTCTGGTGGCTCGGGTGACGAATGCTTTCTCGTCGACGCTGCTGAATGAGTTTGTGACGAGCTATACGAATTCGACGATCACGCTGAGCGATACGCCCGCGGCGGGGGTGTCGCTGGCACGCCCGGCCCAACTGGACGGCGGCTGCTATACGCAACCGACACTCCTGTCGGGAGGGGCGACGCTGGTGGGCCAGTGCGGCCTCTCCACCATCTTCGATAACGGCAGCAACAAGATTCCGGGAATCAGGATTGCGGGCAACAACGCCGCATACGGCGGCAACGGCTTCGCGGTCGACACCGGATATGCGCCCTGGCAGCACGCCAACCCCGTCTACAGCTTCATTGACAACGTCACTAAGATCCTGGGGCGTCACAGCCTGGCGTTCGGCGCGCAGTGGCTGATCTTCCAGCGGAACCAGAACAATGCCCCGATCGGCGCAACGACCGGCGACACCCAGGGCCTGCTTACCTTCAGCAATGCGCAGTATGCGGGACCCACCGGGAATGCCTTCGCCGATTTTCTTTATCATGTGGATAGCGGCACCCATAACTATCCGGGCACAGTCAATCCCAACACGTTTGCAGATGGCATCTCGACGTTCCAGCAGGACAGCGGCCAGGCGCGGTACCATCAGCGCTACCAGATCGTCGAACCATATATTCAGGATGACTTCAAGGTCTCTTCGCGGTTGACGGTGAATGCCGGACTTCGGCTCAGCCTGTTCGGGCTCTATCACGAGGCCAACAACAACGCATACAACTGGGTGCCCTCGGACTACAGTCCCGCGCAGGCTGCCACCCTCACCCTCGACGGAAGCGGGCGGCTCTTCGACGCGCAGAGCGGCAATCCCCTCGCCTTCAACCCCACCAACCCGTCTCAGGGACTCGACCCGCGACTCATCAACGGCATCGTGCGTTGCGGCGTAGGCGGCGTGCCCAAGGGCTGCATGAGCAACCATCTGGTGAACCCCTCCCCGAGGGTAGGTTTTGCCTGGGACCCTCGCGGCGACGGAAAAATGGTGCTGCGGGGTGGCTACGGAATCTTCTTCGAACACGGCACGTCGGATGAGGCCAATACCGGCTCGCTTGAAGGCAGCGCGCCACTGGTCGTGAGCTCGACCCAATACAAGCCCGATTCATGGAGCACGATCGGCCTGGATAACCTGGGCCGTCCGGCGGCTTTTCCCTTGAACTTTACCGCCATCCCCACCAAGGCGCACTGGACTTATATCCAGCAGTGGAGCGCGAGCGTGGAGAGAGAACTGCCGCTCAATACGTTGGCCACTTTCGGGTATATCGGCAGCAAGGGAACCCACCTGGCCATCGAGCGGCAGCTGAACCAGCTTCAGCCCGTGCCTGCGTCTCTCAACCCTTTTGCACTCCATGAGCCTATTCTGGCCAGCGACTGCGCAAACGGGGCGACCCTCAACAACGCGGGCGGCGTGACGATCGGCCCCGGCGAGCCCGCCTATGTCAACCTGAGCATCGCCTGCGGCGGCATTCCCGGCGCCAACCCGGTGCAGCCGAATGTTTATCGCCAATTTGCCCCAACGCTCGGCGAGATCTATTCGCTTGAGAATGTGGCGAACTCGGCCTACAACGGCTTTCAGGCGACCTTGCGGCGGACGCAGAAGTCGTTGACCATCGGCGTGGCATATTCCTACAGCCACTCGATCGACAACGCTTCAGACCGTTCCGACACGACGTTTGTGAACTCCTATAACCTGCGCTCGAACCGGGCGAGTTCCAACTTCGACCAGCGCCATCTGTTGCATGTGAACTATGTGTGGTCGGTGCCGCCTGACTTTCTACTGAATGTTTTGGGAATTTTTCACTTCGCGGACTCCGAGCCGAACAATCAGGCCGCCAATGGCAAGCAAGACTGGAAAGACTCCCCAGTAACCAAACACTTGGTGAGCGGATGGGAGCTTTCCGGGATCACCCTGTATGAGACGGGGATCCCGTTCACCGTCGTCAACGGCGGCAGCGCAAATGGCGTCGCTTCGCTGGACAATGCCGGCGTAGCGAACGGAGTGGGCGCAGGCGCCTACCCGGACGTGATCGGCAACGCGCACAAGTATGTGCCGAAGGGGACCTTTGGCGATGGCTTCGGGCCGCTATTGCTGAACCCTGGGGCCTTCGGAGCGCCGCGCGGTCTCACCTTCGGCGATGCCGGCCGGAACTATCTGAACAACCCGCAGCGGGTGAATTTCGATGTGGCGATCCTGAGAAGCTTCCCCATGCCGCACGAGACGAACCTGCAGTTCCGGATCGAAGCGTTCAACGTGTTCAACCACACCCAGTTCAGGATTTACGACCCGGTGCTGGGGAACCAGGCGCAAAACACGGCGAGTTGCTATGACGATTCGGCGCAAGATGGGTATTCGGCATCGGGCGGAAGCTGCCTGAACAACAGCAATTTTCTGCGTCCGGTCGATGCTCATCGTCCGCGCACCCTGCAATTGGCATTGAAATACGCATTTTGAGCATGCAGGAAAGAGGAGAGGCCGAATGTTGAATAGCACCTACCAAGGAAGAGCGGCCAGGATCCGGCGTCGGGCCATTGGAGCGCTGATAGGCGTTCTGGCTGTTGGCGCGGTGGGCGGCCTTGCTGGATGCGGGGGGGCCAGCACCAAGGCGGCCACGCCGGGGCTTCCGGCTCCTCCGGCAACTGCCACGTTCAATACGTATGTAGGGACTCAGGGCGCGCAGGCGAACCAGCCAAGCGTCACCCAATTCGGCGCCCAGGGCGGCCTGCTGAACGCGTCGCTGGATGACACGTCGAACAATTTCGCTTGGTCGAACTGGACCTTTGGCGGGGCAGCGTTTGGGGGCACCGTTTCCGCCTCGGGTGCCTATCTCGACTTCACGACGACGAATAACCCGATCGTTCAGGGTGTTCCCGTCCTGAACGCGAACCCCGCTTACGGGCTGGAGATTCCCGGTCGCGCTTTGTTGTTGCGGCCGGGAGATTACACGGCGCCCCCCACCCTGCTGGTTCCGGTTTCCACTGCCGCCGTCCCAGCATGCCAGGTGATCGGCAGCTACGAGACGTTTCAATTCGTGACGCTGCCCGATCCTTTCAACTCGATCGTCGAGACACCGATATTCAGCGCGAACGCCTCGGGCCCGGCGTACGGAGTGGTGAGCGCCAAGTCCAACGGCTCCAGTTTCAGCTTTATCAACTACAACCGCTTCTACCTCGACGGCGCCTCGACAAAGCCGCTTGGATTGCAGCCGGGACTTTGCGCAAAGACAGGAGCCGGCACCGGTGTGGCGATTCCGCCGGACGTAAAAAACAACATACCCGGCACCACGATCGAGGTAGGTCCCAGCGGCATATTTCTCATCGACCAGACGCAAACCCAGCCAGCCGGCGTCGGTCTACCCGCGAATGGGCCGTCCGCGAGTATTGGAGTCGTCCAGCCTTCCAGCGCGCTCAGTGTGAGCAGTATCATCGCCGCGACCTATGCAGGCTTCAAGTTCGAGCCCATTCTTGAGCCGGGCGGGAACCTTCCGTCGAACGGGGACGGCTGCCCGATCACCGAGCTAGTCGGCTTCGGCGCGACCGCGGGGACAGGCACCAGCCTCGTCGGCGGCACTTATGGGAGTTATCCGGCCTATGCGTGTACGACATATCCGATCCCTGGATTTACCGAGGACCCGACGGCGACGCCGCTCTCCGATACGACGATTACGTTAGGCGCGCAGAGCAACAACGGCCTCTTCCAGAACGCCAGCGTAACCGAGCCGGATCCCAATGGCGTATGCCTCGCGAATGGCACAGGCACTGTGGGCGTGGACGCCAATGGCAATCCGACCTGCACCTTTCCCGCCGTCGTTGTGGCGGGAAATCCAGAAGGGAAGTTTGTGTTGTTCCTTGTAGCGAACGACCTGGTGAATAGCTCGCCTCTCGGAATTTATCTTTTCCAGCAGTAATACGGGGGATGGCGAGCCAACCGCAAGGCATAGTTGAGGCCTGCGATGCGAGACACGAGTTTTTGGAGAAGGCTTATGTTGAGGTACGGACGCGAATTCCGGCAAGTAGCGGCAGTGGTTCTGCTGGCGTGTTTCGCCGGAACCGGCCGCGCGCAGAACGACGTGGGAACGGCCGCGGCCAATGTGCCGCGGGCCGGCCAGGCTCCGCCGGTGCGAAGCTCGTCGGTGGTCCACAGCAAACACCGTACCGTTGCGGCAAATGGAAAGGAATCGGCTCGTGCCGGCGTCAAACCACAGGCTGCCAACGGCGGCCTGACCGCCGGGTACATCTATGCTCTGGCCGGGGCCCTCGCCAAAAGCAACGCGTCGACCTTCCCAGGGGGCAACATGACATTTCCCTCTGCGCAAGGCGGCTTAGCCGGCGGAGACGGGAACTATCTGCCTACCGACGATGGCGCCGCGGCTTATCTGGCGGGGTTGCTCCCAGCCGGTGTCGCGGTCGACGCCTCCGGGAACCTCTACATCGCCGACCTGGGAAACGACATGATCCGCGAAGTGCCGGCAAGCGCCAACCCAGTCATCAATCGCTTATTGGGATCTGTCTGGACAGAGAACACGGGCGCCCCACCCTGGTCGGGGGCGTTAGAGAATTCGTGCGGCAACCTGTTAGTCGGAGGCTCCACGACAACCTGCAATCTGAACGGACAGGCGCTGGCTCTGGCCGGCGATCTGTACGATGCGAATTTCAACCTGCTCGGCGCGGCGACGACGTTCCCGCAAGACGTGAAAGTAGATGGGAATGGCAACGTCTATTTCTTCGACTCCGGAGACCAGGTTCTGGAAGTGCTCTACCAGGCGGGTACCGTGCCAGGCCTCACCTCACCGCAGGTCGGATATGTCTACACCCTGGCTGGCACCCTCGATACGCCTACCATCTCTCCGCCTTTGAACACCTCCGGCGCGAGCGGTGGAACCGGGGAGGGTGGCCCGGGAACAAGCGCGACCTTCGGAGGTGTGAACTTTGCTTCCTCAACCTACAACCAGGGCAACGGCAATCCGCAGGGGCCTGAGGGATTTTTCGTCGATCCAGCCGGGAACGTCTATATCGCGGACACGTTCAACAACCTCGTTCGCGTCCTCTACGAGGGCGGCGCAGTGCCGCCTGTGCTGACCGCGGAAGGCATTGCCGTAAATCCGGCGACCGATGCAGGGAACATCTACACCATCGCGGGAAGCTATGTGCTCGGAACCACCACCAATCTGAACGCCTGCGGTTATCAGGACTCCAACATCGCCCCCAGCAATTGCGGCGAGGGGTTACTGGCGACCTCGGCATGGCTCAGCTCCCCCGGCGGCGTCTATGTGGACGCCAATGGAAATGTCTTCATAGCGGACACGGGAGACAATCTCGTGCGGGCGATCTACGTCGGGGGCGCGGGCCTTTTTGGAGCAATAGCAAATCCGGTGCCAGGAAACCTCTACACCATTGTAGGGGACGTGGCCGATGTGGCAGCGATGCCAATTACCATCCCGCCCCCGCTGCCGGCCGACCAACCCGTCACCTACGCGGCCAACGCCTGCGTCACGACGCGCCTCAACAATTGCGGCGATGGCGGCCCGGCGTTGGCGGCTTTCCTCTACAATCCCTCTTCGTTAACCGAGGACTCGTCGGGCAATTTATATATTTCCGATAGCGGCGATCAGGTCGTGCGCGTGCTCTATCAATCGGGGCAGCTCGCCGGACTGACTGGCCCATTGGTGGCGAACAACCTGTACACCTATGCGGGTCAGATCGCCGGGGCCGGGGCGGACTACATGAGCGTAGTCAATAACTTCACGCCCAACGCCTGCGACGTCACTGTGCCGGATACGGTATGCGGCAATGGAGGCCCAGCCGTCGCCGCGCAGCTGTACTTCCCGGCAGGTCTGGCGTTCGACTCGCAAAACAACCTCTACATTGCGGATTGGTACGACGGCGCGGTGCGTGAAGTAGCGGGGATGCCGCCGGCGCAGGCGCAGACGATAACCTTCCCGTCATCGGGAACTCTGCCCACAAGCGTTGTTTATGGCAACGCACCGATCGCGTTGAACGCGACCGCAAGTTCGGGACTTCCGGTGACATTTACGGTGACCGGCGCAGGCCATCTGGCCGGGTCAACGGCCGTCGTCGACAGCGTGGGGACGATCACGATCACCGCGAACCAGGCCGGCAATGCCGCCTATCTCCCTGCTCCTGCGGTCACAGTCGAAATTCAGGTGACGCCTGCGGTGCTGACGGTCACGGGCTCGACGATCGACATTCCGGTCGGCTCGGCAATACCGTCTTACGCCAACGACTACACGATTACCGGCTTCGTATACGGCCAGAGCCAGACTTCAGCCACCAGCGGCGCGCCGAATGTAACGTCGACCTACACGCCGGCCACTCCCGTCAATACGACGCTTCCCCTGGTGGTAACCCAGGGAACTCTGGCGGCGACACCCCCAAATTACACGTTCACCCTCAAGAACGGCACAGTGACCGTGACCGGCGGCGCGACCCAAACGATCACCTTCCCAGCGATTCCCAACCAGACTTACGGGGCTCCTCCGATCGCACTGAATGCAATCGCCAGTTCAGGTTTGCCTATCACCTACACGGTCTCTGCCGGAGCCCCAGTGACGCTATCCGGAGCGCTGCTGACGATTACCGGAGTTGCGGCTTCCGTTACCATCACGGCAAGTCAGCCGGGCAACGGCACATACGCTCCGGCCACTTCAGTGAGCAGGACGTTCGCGATCGGCCCGGCGCCTCTCACCCTGACGGCCAACAACATCAGCGTCATTGAAAATGGGGTTATTCCGCCGCTCACATACTCGATCACCGGATTTGTGAACGGCGATACGCAGACAAGCGCGGCCTCCGGCCAACCGGCGCTGAGCACAGTGCCGTCGAGCAGTCCGCTGGGCACATATCCCATCACCATCACTGCCGGGACTTTTGTCGCACCGAACTATAGCCCCATCTTCGTAAACGGCACGTTGACGATCGTCGCGCCGACGCCGCAAAGCATCAATTTCACAACTCCCCCCGCGCAAGTGATCTATGGCGTGACCAACATTCCGCTCGCCGCGACCGCGAGTTCCGGGCTTCCGGTGACGCTGACGGTGGTCAGCGGCCCTGGAGTCATCGTTGCGGGCCCTGCTTTGCAGGTCATTGGCGCCGGCACAATCACAGTAACGGCGAGCCAGGCAGGAAACAGCGTGTATGGTCCCGCGCCCTCGGTGAACCAAACCATCACCGTCAACCCGGCTGTCCTGACCGTCACCGCGACCAGTTACACGGTTGCGCTCGGAGTAGCGCCCCCCTCGCCGCTCGGCTACTCCATCACCGGCCTGGTCAATGGAGATTCCCCTCAAGTGGTCGGCGGATTTCCGGTCGTGACGGCGACGAGCTACCAAGGCCCCAGCGAATCTCTGCCCGGCGTTTATCCGATTACCATCACCCTGGGTACTCTCGCGGCCACGAATTACAGCTTTAACCTCGTTGGCGGAACGATCACCGTGCTCTTCGGCCCTCCGCCGGACTTCAGCATCACATCAAGCCCCACGACAGTCACCTTGGCTCCAGGGCAGGTGCAAGCGGTAACCGTGCTAGCGCTTCCAATCAACGGCTATGACAATCCCTACAGCGCGTCTGCCGGTACCGGCGGAATCTCCTTCAGTTGCACCAACCTGCCGGCCAATGTGACGTGTACCTTCAGCCCCACGGTAGTGAGTGTGAATGGAAGCGACACGCTGATCGGCCCATCGCCTACAGGAGCGACAACTACATTGACGATCAGCGCAAGCAGCGCGGCTTTGGCTGCCATGCGTTCGCCAGACAGCCGTAACGGAGTGCTGCCCGCCGCAATCTTCCTGCTACCCGGCGGCCTTGCGGCGGCGTTCCTCGGCTTCAGCCGCAAGCGCTTCGCCCACAACACGCGGATGCGGCAATGGCTCGTGATGATCTGCCTATTGGCCGGCGTCATGGGGATGGGCGCATGCGGCTACTCTAATACTCTGAACACCTCCGGCTTCGCCAAGCCGGGGACAACCACGATCGCGGTGGAGGCGGTCGGCGCGCCGGCCAACTCCGCGACCGGCGCGACCGGGACGATCACCCACTCGATCAATCTGACGGTGACGGTCCAGTAGAGCGGTTCAAGAGAACGGGCAAGCAGCAAACATGCTGGCCGCGCGCAGCGCTCATTCGCGCGGCCTTGGCGCTCTAGGCGGCGCTTCCCATTCGACGGCTGCCGTCCTCGGCAACGTATACTATCGATGCGCCTCAGCCGTTGATTTCGTTCCTCTCGTCTCGCTCCCACGTCACGATCGGTCCCATCAACCAGCCATTTGACCGCAAGCCTGTGGGACAGTTCGATATTGCTGGCGGGAAGGATTGCGTCACCGGTTGCCGCGTGCAAGGCAGATGCTGTACATGCGTTGAATTTGAATGTTCGCAGGAGAAGACCGAATGCCGGACACCGTCGCCGGGGAAGAATCGATTGTAGTGACCGGAGGAGCTGGATTTATCGGCTCGAACTTCGTGCTGGATTGGCTCAACGAGCAGTCCGCCGCAGTCGTCAATCTCGACAAGCTGACCTATGCCGGAAACCTGGGCAATCTGGCGAGCCTTGAGAACAATCCGCGCCATGTCTTCGTTCGCGGCGACATCGGCGATGCCGAACTTGTGCGGTCTCTGTTGGCTCGATACAGGCCGCGCGCCGTGGTGAATTTTGCCGCGGAGAGTCATGTGGATCGATCCATCAGCGATCCCGGCGAGTTTGTTCTCACCAATGTGAACGGCACCCTAAACCTGCTGCAACAGAGCCGCTCGTATTGGGAGACGTTGGCCGGCGAAGAACGCGAGCGATTCCGCTTCCTGCATGTCTCGACCGATGAAGTCTACGGCACCCTGGGTCCGGAGGATGCGGCCTTCACCGAGACAACGCCGTACGCTCCGAACAGCCCGTACGCTGCGTCGAAGGCAGCGTCCGATCATCTGGTCCGCGCATGGCATCATACTTTTGCCATGCCGACCCTGACCACGAATTGCTCCAACAACTACGGCCCATTTCAGTTTCCCGAGAAGTTGATTCCCCTGGTGATTCTCAAGGCGCTCGAAGGTGAGCCGCTGCCGGTCTATGGCGACGGACAAAATGTCCGCGATTGGTTGTACGTCGCCGACCATTGCGAAGGCATCCGCATGGTGCTCGCCCACGGTCGATGCGGGGAAACCTATAACATCGGCGGCAGCAATGAGCGCAGGAACCTCGATGTGGTAACGGCCATTTGCGACATTCTGGATCAGCTAAAGCCCGATGCCGTCATCGGGCAGCGGCGCAAACTCATTACGTTTGTCAAAGATCGCCCCGGTCACGACCGCCGTTATGCGATCGATGCAACAAAAATTCGCAGGGACTTAGGCTGGACGCCGCGGACCGCC
>Ga0116229_10016087_pt1 | contig 10089 bp, 2 predicted proteins | sample S1TSphgellanicum_3_FD_87313 | JGI IMG/M metagenome (GOLD analysis project Ga0116229, IMG submission 87313) | Host-associated microbial communities from peat moss isolated from Minnesota, USA - S1T2_Fc - Sphagnum magellanicum MG | ecosystem: Host-associated > Plants > Peat moss > Unclassified... | reverse complement strand
GATAATTAGATATTTAAAAAAATTTAATTAATTTTATAACTATTGTTTAAACATATATAAATATCATATAATTATTAATTTAATTGTATAACTTATATAATGAAAAACAAACCAAAAGCATGAAGGAAAACCTTTTTGTAGTTTCAAATCAATTCCAATTAAAAAATAACCAAAATTCAACCCATATGTTTTGTCTTTGAACCCCGTGCCATAAATATATAAAGAAGATGTATTCTCATATATTCTCACATTAAAATACACATGCCATTTTGGGACGAGTTCAAAAAAGTTTAACCTTAAAGGCAAAACAGAAAATAAAATAGAAATATTTACATGATTATTATTTAATTCATTTAGTCTTGTATTTTCTTACTTACTTGTTTACTTATGTAAATAAGTAGGTCCTATTTTTCTACCTATTTTTGTAGGTAAGTAGGTAAGTAAGTATGTAATCTTACTTACTTGTTTACTTATATAAATAAGTAGGTAGGTAAGTAAGTATGTACTATAGGTATGTAGGTCCTAGGACCTACCAACCTACCTACCTACCTATGGCTATGTACCAACCTACGTAGGTATTTTTAAAAAATCAAATTCAATTAATATGCCATGTGGTAACTTTTATTGTGCCAAATGTCATAATCTCGAACCATCATTAACAATCATAATAAATGATATACATCAATGCTTCAAAAATAAAATAATTTTTAGATCTAAAAATTTTCATAGTGTCACGTGTCAAATTATAATGGATGGATGAAAATTAGTAACATCAACATGATTTTATGGCTATAATCATAATGGAATTGCACAATAGTTGAAAATGAATTGTTTCAACAAAATTGTAATTGAATTGTAATGAGTTACGTTGTATATATAATGAGTTACAACTTTTGCAATTCATGCAATTTGTCCAATAGCATTCACAACATAGAAATACGCCAAGTTGCAAGTGGTCATTACAACTCAAAAATTAAGTTACAAGGCTAATTGCAAAACACCTTTTTCATAATGAATTTTGAATGAATTTGAATTAATTTACCATGAAAAAAGTTGCCAACCCCTTAATGAATGAGGATTAGCTAATATGGACAAATGAATTCATTAATAGTTAATGAAATTCATTAATAGTCAATTCACTAGGTTAGCCTTCTAGTTCATAGTTAAGTTAAACTAGGCTACGCATTTAAAAATTCAGCCTAGGCTAAGTTAAACATTTTTAAAAACCTAAATTAATTAAGTTATTTTAACCCATCAATTTAAAACATAAATATTAAGGTTTAAACCCTTTACTTCCCTTCACCTTCATGTTTAAAAAACAAATCCTTAACCATTGGATCACTATTTAAATAAGTAAAATGATTTGTCATTGCATATTATTATGCACATTATTTCCTAACTTCTGTGTAGGCTACCATATTAGTATAAAAGCCACATTTTGCAACTTGTTTTAAACAATTAAAAATATCATTTGCGATTATTTTGATTTCCAAAGTAGTCGTTAAAAACACTTTTAATTGCCTAAGCCAATTACAAAATGAGATATTTCTACTAATGCCATAGGTTATTCCTAGTGACACAACCCTAACTTTAGGCTTACGACCAAAGCAAGGGCTTGCGAAAGTGCAGGCCAAAAATGAAGCCCGAAAGTCACATTTCATACTCCTAGGAATGTACGAGAATGTGAGGGAATGAACCCCCACACTCCCAAATGAACTCCCACTTTGGGAATTGGAATCCTAATGGACTCCTAAATTTTTAGAAGGTGATTTTAGGGGCTAAAACTTATTGATTGAAGAACTCTTTATATCATTGAAAAGTTATTGGAAGATGTCTAAAATGGGCTCGCATAATCCATTTAGATACTTAAAACATAAATTATGGCAAAAAGTAGGGTTGGGTGTCAAATTGCCAATTTGACTTTCGACCACTAAAAGTCAAGAATCTCCTGATTTATTTGCGTGCAGGTGGCATGCCACATATTGTTGAAGAGATCTTGATGAGGGCTATAACTTTTCTTTAAACCTCATCTCGATCAAAAGTCTTCAGAAGAAGTTATAAGCTTCCAAAATTGCGAAAGTTTCAATTTTAGGAATTCCAAGACTCCAACTTGGGAGTCCCATGACAAAATGACATTTGGGTCTAACCCCGTGGCCAGGCATAGAGAATACTATAACTGGGAAGGTGGTGGCTTCCCCAAGTCCGGGCCGTGATGAGTTTTATGAATCTGTGTTTGTCCGTGGTTCGTTCACGCACCAAAAATGCTCCAACTATGCACTAACCAACTTGTTGTTTGGTTTGTGCAGATTCGTGTGAATAATTGATTTGCTTATCATTCTTACTAGTCTCCATCCTAGAGTTCCAACACACTCCTCTACCCCCAAAGTGTTACAAGCTAAAGAGCTCGCCCCAAATCTTTCTCCTTCCATTGTTTTCAATTTTGGATTCACATTTGAATCCATTAAGAAGTCTAAGGGTAAAATAGTTTTAAAACTAACCTAGGCTATAATAACCAAGAATAGCTAAAATAATTTAAAGTAAAATAACTTAAAATAACATAAGGTGGAATGGCATAAAATACATTAAAATAAATTAGGGTAGGAAAACCTAAAATGGGTCAAGGTGAATAACTTAAAATAGCCTAAGGTGGATTTCCTTATAATAACCAAAAAAATCTTAGGGTAAATAATTTAAAATAGCCTAAGGTGAAATAAGCAAAAATATCTTAGAGTGGATTAATTTAAATAATTAAGAATAACTTGGAATAGCCAAAAATAACATAGGATATTTAACATACTTTTTTTTAAAAAATTATTATTATAATGAATTAATTTAATTAATAATGTATTATGTCAACTCATAATGAAACACGATGATTATGTAATGACCTTATAGTAACATAACTTTAAGCAACGTGAAATAATTAAAGTGAAATGAACCTATTTCACTTTTAAGGTCGATAATGATTTAAACAAATGAACTAAACCTCATTTTTACACTAGTGTTTTCAATATATATTTATGTTTTACATTTCAAAGTTGTATTTATTTCATAAAACTTAAAAAAATGATTGTTCAAATGTTGTCATTTTTCATATGAGTGTTGTTATTTTAAATTCATGTAAAAAATAAATTGTCTATTTGCACTATTGTTTTCAAATTTTCCTTTTTATGGTTATTTGTCCAAAATTACAAAAAAATATTTTTATTTTTTATTTCCATTATTTTCTTATTTTCAAAAACTTAAACTATTATTGAACAACCTCAACATCCACCTTATGTTATTTTAAATTATTATACCATTGGTTATTTAGGGTTATTTAACCTTTAGTTCTTCTACCTTAAGTTATTATTGATCATTGTAAGTTATTTTACATTAAATATTATAAGTTATTATATTTTATGTTGTTTTTGTTTATTTTGGGCTATTCCACTTTAAACTATTGTTAGTTATTTTAGGTTGTTCCACCTTAAGGTATTTAAATAATATATCTGTGTTTCATTAGATTTTGAATGAAATTGGACAAATTTATCATGGTGACAATGCTTAATCTGTTAGTAAATAAGGACCATGTGTTACAAAAAAATGAATTCAATATTAACTAATTGAATTCACCGATAATTAATCAAATTCATTAATAGTTAAATCATTAATAATAAATTCACTAATATTTAGATCATCAATAATAAATACATTAATAATTCATTATGAAACTAGGCTAAGCACCTAAGAATCTTCACTAAGTTACCTAACCTAAGTTAAGAACCTTGCCCACTTAGACACTTAGCCCACCAACTCGAGGTGCAAATATGAAGGTTTAAACTATTCACCTCCTCTCACCTCCATGTTAAAAAAACGAGTCTTTGACCATTGAACCACTATATAAATGTCATCACATATTATTATGCACATTTTTTTCCATTAGGTTGCTCTTAGCCATTCTTGGCAATTATTGATTATTTTACCGTAGATTATTTTAGGCTATTATATTGTAAATTATTATTGGTTACTCTATCATACAATATTGTTGATCATTTTATCATAAACTATTGTTGGTTATTCTATCATAGGCTATTATTTGTTATTTTATTGTAGGCTATTATTAATTATTCTATTGTAGGTTATCGTTGGTTAAGTGAAAACACTCTACTGGGGGGGGTGGTGGGGCAAGATTATTATCGCATTGTACTATTTTTTAGGGGTCCCATGTTTAAACTTCAACCATGTCAATTTTTTTTGCATATTATGGTAGGTCAAAACCCAAAGAAGTCAAATGTTAAAAAAACTACATTTTTTTATTTCATGTGATGTGATGTTAAAGTATATTTGTGCCAAAAAAAAATACGGCACAATGTATTAAAAGATGAAAATGTAATTAAGAAAGGATTGAAATGATTTTTAACCTTTATGAAAATTCTAATATCTACTAAACATTATGATTCCATATGATTGGAATAAACTTATGAATTATGTGAATAATTTCATAATTATCATATCACAAATTGATTTTTTCAAGGCAATGACCATAAATTTGTGATAAATTTACATTTTGACAAACAATCATTTTCAAATGGAAGTTGACAAAATATGCGAGGTGGGCCATTTTTTAAATTTTCATTTCAAATATTTTTTGATTAATTAATTCAAACCCAAACTTAATGAAGTCCAAAAAAAAATTGGGTTATATTATACTACATATACCATAAATATATCCACTATTGTTTGAATTTAATCTTTTGATGTTTTGATTTTTTTTCAAATAATAAAAGACAACATTAACTTTGTGAAAATTAAAATCTCAAGCTTAGACATTAAAAGTGAAACCCATCATTAAATACAACACATTTTGCAAAGACATATTTTATGCACATGTCATGAAACTACCTAAATTGGCCCACACGTAGTGTGTTTTCACTTAGCGATTCTATTGTAAGCTATTATTGACTATTTTATTGTAAATAATTATTCAATATTTTATTGTAGCTTATTGTTGTTATAAATTATTCTTGGTTATTTTATTATAACTATTGTTGCCTAGTTTAAATATTTTACCATACATTATTCATAGTTATTTTATTGTAGGCTATTATTGTTTATTTACCATATGTTATTATTGACTATTCTATGATAGGCTATTGTTGGTTATTTTAAATTATTTTATCTTAAGTTTCTTATATCATAAATTATTGTTATTTTTCTAAGTTATTTTACCATAAACTAATATTGTTATTCATCATAAGTTATTGTTGGCCATTATAGGTTATCTTACCATAAATTATTATTGGTATTTTATCATAGGTTATTGTTGATTATTATGGCTTAATTTAACTTAAATTATTTTTGGTTATTTTATTGTAGGCTATTATTGATTATTTTAGGTTATATTATCATTGGATATATATTATTTATTTATTTTAATTTTTTCTTGGATTTTTAAAATTATTCTATTATAGGTTATTCTCTTTTTTTCTTGGTTTTTAAAAATTATTTTATTGTAAATTATTTAAAACTATTATTGGTTAGTCTACCATATGTTATTTTGTTATATGTTATTTCACTTTAAATTGTTTTCTTCTATTTCAAGTTATTTAAAATTATTATACATTAAAATAAAATAATTTATAATAACATAAAATAAAACAACCTTGAATAATCTAAGGTATAATTTGAAATAACATCTAATAGATTAAAGTAAAATAACCGAAGGCATATCTTAAGGCTAGTTTTAAAAATTAGCTTAAAATAACCTAAAATAAAATTTTTATAATAAGTTAAGATATAACTTATGATATTTTAAAGTATAATAACCTATAATAATTTAAGGTATAACATCCTCGGGTATAATAACTTATAATTACTTGGGGTATAATTTAGAATAACCTAAGGTAACTTTAAATAACATAGGGAATATCTTAAAGTAGCCTAAGGTATTGAAAACAATAATATAAAAATAAAAGTATTTACCATAGTAAATTATAATAATGAATTATGTTAATTAGTAGTGAAACATGATGTTTACATAATGATTCTATAATGAAATAACTTTAACTAGGGTGAAATCATTAAGGTGCAATGAACCTATTTCATTTTAAAGTTTCTATAATGATTTAAATTAATGAATTGCACCCCACTTTTGTATTAATTAAAATTGATTTTCAAAAATCATGGAAGATTTTTCTTCCATGAAAAATAAGTGTGACCCTAGTTTGGAATGGACTAGATGAATTTGAGAATCATGGCATATGTTGTCATGATTTTAACTTTAAGCTTATAACAATGTTTACAAATTTAATAAAGGGCCAAATGAAAAGGAAACCCACATTAAAAAAAACATGTGAGAATTAAAACAAGGCACTTAATTCCCAACATTTTAAAAACATTTTTTTATATTACGGATATTGAAAATTTTCAAATATTTTGAATTAACAAATCATGTTATTCTTTAATGAAAGGTCTTAACAAACATTATAACAAAAGGTGTCCATGTATGCTAAGTGATTTCACTAGATGTTGAGTGAATTTATTTGTGATAATGAACGAAACTTAGTGGGGAAGCAATGAATTCATTGGTTTAGTGAACATGGACTAGTGGAATGGGGATTAATGACCTGCACCCACATTTTGTGGTAGTGAAAAGGCTTTAAAACAATTGGGTTACATGTTTTTCATATGGATATGTTTTGTGAATATTTCAAATTTTAAAAATGAAATAATGTTTTTATAACTTGTATCAAAATTTGTTCAAGGATTTTTTATTCAAAATTTAGCACTCACTAAATGAAATCATGGTTTTTCAAAATGTTCAACTAGATTAAAATATCCACATTAACCACAAGGATGTTCATTTTGACTAAAGGCATGAGGCATGAAAGACACATGGTTTTTTTGGTTGATTCTTTTGATTAAATTGATCATTTTGACCAAATGTTAAATTATATATTTAATCAAATGTCCAATTTTTTAAAATGGTCCATCAAGATGCCCATGGCCTAGTCAAATCAGCCATATTGAATGGCCATGCTTAATCAAATTGGTCATATTAAGTTGGTTAACTAACTTACTTATTATGCTTACTAAACTACCTACTTACCTACCACCTACATACTTATGTCCTACCTACCTATTCTTATCTACCTACAATTTACCAAATTACCTATTTATCTACCTACCTACCTATATTTATTTATCTATTTACCTACATACCTACCTATAGTTTACATAAATAGGTATGCACATTTTAAAACATAAGTAAGTAAGCATGTGTACCTACTTACTTACCTAATTAAGTACCTACTAACCTACTTATATGAAAAAATTTGAAATTGAAATTTTTTTATACACATTGACAAAAAAATTCATGGAAGTTCAAATAAACATTTTAAATGCATTTGGTATCATATTTTTTTACAAAATGGTGGGGTGGTTTGATGGCCAAAACAATAGTGTGCCACCAAGGAGACCAAGGTTTAATCCCCTTTACTAACATATATTATGTGGAGTATGTATATTCATATATATACCTTATACACGTGTGTAAATGTCTAGTACTTAAATGGGTTGTGTATAGGTAGGTAGGAGGCCATGGTGGGTAGGTAGGTACTTATTTTTTTTATAATATTTATATATTTATAAATTGAATTATTTTTTTAATTAAGTTTTTCTAGTTGCCCTTTTTTTTAAAAATTTGACTAATAACAAAGATCATTTTATGGTCAACACAAAAACCACCAATCAAGTTGGACATGTTCAAATCGACTTGTCTTGTATGACTAAATGGTCAAATTGACCAAATGTCAAAATGACTGGTTTTTGGTTTAATTTTTCAACCAAATAAACCATGATTTCTTGTAGTGACTTTATATAAAAAACTCATGAAGATCAATAAAAATTTATATGGAAGCAATGATTATTGTTAATGTTTGGTTTGAATTGATTTTAATTAGATGTTGCATTCAATTAATAATATATTTTATTTTATTTTATTTTTGTAAGGGCTAAAGGTGTCTTGTTATTGAAACAAGATACCATTTTAACATATTATAGTACATTGTCAACTTCGACATATGTTTATCAAATAAATAATCAATTTTGAAATTATCATTTCAACATATAGAATATTATGAAATTTCAATATTTCCTTTTACACTTTTTTTAATTTCAAAAAAATTTAAAATAATGATATTAAAATTGAAGCTACCAAGGTAATAGGGCATGGAATATTTATTATTTGAACCATGTTGCAAAGAACTAAAAAATATAATCAACGTTCATGAATTGGTTAGGGATGCAATGGCAATAAGATTTAAGGAAGTTTTGTAAGCAATAATGGAAACACCATTCCAACAATCTAAATCCAATTCAAACATTAACCATAGGAAGTCTTCCCAAATGGGTGGTTTAGAAATCATCATTATTTTTCCTTTTCTTTGAGGTGGTATTAGATCAAGACATTATGGAAACAAAAATTGCATAGACTATGAGAAATTATGTCCGTGGAAACCATACTACCTTATAACTAGAGCTCAAAAACCATTGCAATACAACTTTGTTACAATTACTACATGAATAGTGCACCTCTTATACAATTATAACTTATAAATATGTTGAATTAATAAATAAATTTCCACTTCAGAAAATAGACTAGTTGTTAGGTAGTTGTAGCATAGTTGTAAATGGGTGTCATATATAGTAACTTATATGCACCATATATACAAATATAGTCAATTATGTTTAATTTCTTGAGGAATTGCACTGTTGTTGCATAATGCAACTAAGTTAGGATTGTTGAAAAATAGTTACATAGTGAACAACTATTTTACAACTAATGTACAACTTTCATACATGTGATCATGCCATGTGTTTACATTCCCACCATCCATTAAGGACGAGACATGTAATTGGTTTTTGACTATGAAGCCCCTTGTTGTAACTTGTTGGTTACTATGTTGCCACTAAAGCACCACTATTTAACCACTAGATGCCACTATTATGCCATTAGTTATTACATATGTACAATTAAAGGGCCACTATAGTGCCATTTTGTTTTGACATTTGGCTTGTTGAGTTTCCACTACATTGCCACTATTGGGCCACTAAGTAAGTATTACTTATTTACTATCCATATAATATGTTGATTTACATATGTTAAATTTGATTACAATTTTCCATAAAATTTATTAACATATTTATATTGGATGTACATTAAGCTTTTCAAGCTTATACACTTAAAATGTTTTTAATTTACATGAATAAATGTGTAATTGATAATTGCCAAAAAAAAATTGGATAGCTCCAAGTGGCACCCACAAACGTTGCATCTTGTGGCATTGACAGGCCAATGTGTCATGGGTGTATTTAGCCATGCCACACCATCATTAATGCCACTTGAATTCAATACATCCTATGGGTGAATAGGAATTTTTTGTTTTGTAATTTCATGGAACATTTGATTGGACGTCTTTATTATGTTTATGGGCACCCTAAATGGTACAAATTACAAGTTCCTACCAAATTTGGGCACACTAAATTTCCTCCAAAATTATAGCAAACAAATCCAAAAACATTCATAAGTTCATAAAACATTGAGTATAATTCAAAGCCACATTCTCATTTCGAGCTTTACATACATGTTTACTTTTGAAGATAATTTTTAAGCTAATTAAAGCTTGTATTTTTTGCAATACCATGTTTGAAAACAAGCTAGTTAGATTAAAAACCATTGGTCAAGATAAAACATGCAGATGAGTTTAAACATTCTCATAGCAAGGTGAAAGTAAAGGCTGTAATGTTATGATGACAAGGTTAAGATCAAGGTAAAACATATAGATGAGTTCACTCCTAGAAATTTTGGGTTTTGCAACTGTCGTTTGCAACTAAAATTCAGTTGCATGCGACACATGCAACTGCAAATTTGTGTAGTTGCACAAGACAAGTTGCACAGGACATGCAATTGCATGCAACATTACATATGCAACATGTATATACAGTGTTAGTATACATGTTCATACATACATACCAATCCAATGTAGTTGCACCTTATGTGCAACTTTCCTTGCAACTACATACAACTAATCAAAATATGACACATGT
>Ga0116229_10016086_pt1 | contig 10089 bp, 10 predicted proteins | sample S1TSphgellanicum_3_FD_87313 | JGI IMG/M metagenome (GOLD analysis project Ga0116229, IMG submission 87313) | Host-associated microbial communities from peat moss isolated from Minnesota, USA - S1T2_Fc - Sphagnum magellanicum MG | ecosystem: Host-associated > Plants > Peat moss > Unclassified... | reverse complement strand
TGCCTGCTCGAGGGCACCCTGCCGCCCGACCTCGAGATCGTCGCGCGCAGCGAGGACCGCGTCATCCAGGGCGTCGCCCATCGCCGCCTGCCGGTGCATGGGGTCCAGTTCCATCCCGAATCCGTGCTCAGCGAGCACGGCGACGCCCTGATCCGCAACTTCCTGGCCGTGGCCCGGGCCGCCGCGGCCGACTAAGGTCTTCGGCCCGGCGGCCGAACACCAAAGCGAGGGTCCAGTCCGTGGGCTCCGTCAGTCATATTCGGAAGGGGGGTGAAAACAAGAAGAATGTCACTAGCTACAGTAGCTCTCTCTACGCTCGGCCTTCCGGGCCAGTTGCTCAGCCTGCTGTCCGGTTCGGGCGGCCATCGCGCTGCGAAATCCAAGAGTTCATCGACGAACGAGAACGCTTCGAATGCGTCGGAGTTCGGCGGCGTGCTCAACGGAGCGCTCGCGAGCGGCACTGCCGTCGATCCGGCTGCGACGCTGACGTCGCTGGTCGCAAGCGGAACGCCGCTCTCATCCATCGTGGACCGGCTCGCGAATCAGATTGCGGATGCGGTGCAACAACGGTTGCCGCAGTCGCAACTCTCGTCGGGAGCATCACGAACTGCGCTGGTCGACTCCATCAAATCGGCACTCTCTCCGCCATCCAACGCACCGCCGGGTACCGCCGCAAACCAAGTGGCGGCCCTCGAACAACGGTTGCAACAGTGGCTGCAAGGGTTGTCGAGGGGAGAAGCGGACCAGCAGACAGGGCAGCAGAGCGATATCTCGGGTAAGATCTTGGACGCCAACTCGGCGAGAGAACTCCCGGCCCAAACGCAAGGTTCGACCAGCACGCCGGCGACCACCGGTGCTGCTGCTCTTGCTCGTTCGCTGTTGAACGCGATCGCCGCATCATACGCGGGGAGCGCCCCTTCAACGTCTCCATCCACCACGCCGGCGAAGCCGGCCGTACCATCGAAGTCCGCTTCGCTGGGTTCATCCGCTTCCGTCGTGACGTCCACGCGGGCTTCGGCCGTCGCGGCCGTCGCTTCCGCTGCGGCAAAGACCGGCGCGGGCGCGCTCCCAGCCCCAACCCCCACCAGCTCATCGACGGCACCTGCGCCCGCAGCGCCGGCGGCGAGCGCATCCTCCACGGCAGCCGCGCAGGACGCGGCGTCGGCCCCGGCCCAGACGCCGGGCGATCTGGTCGCACGGATGATCGTCCGGGCGGCCGGCGTCGACGCCACGCACAACGCGGGCCTGCCAACCGTGCAGTCGTCGGCTCCTTTCGCGCAAACGGCGCGTGGGACGGCGACGGCGCCGGCTTCCACGGCGTCGCCCGCGGCGACGGCCGAGAAGTTGACGTTGCTCCTGACCCAAGCCATCACCGCAGCCTCGGGAGGCTCCGGCGAACGCGGCGCGGACGACGCGCTGCAGGACCAAGGGGCGAACGCGGACACCGCAGCGGCTCCGGCCAAGGCGGCGCGCGTCGACCTGACCTCGTTCTCGTTACCCACGACGGCCACCGCGCCGTCACCGGCGGCGCCCGCCACGCAAACGGCGTCCGCCGCGGCCTCGGCTCCCGCCGATCCGACCGCCGTCATCGAACAGCTCGTCAAGGGCATGTCGATGCGGACGGGCGCCGACGGGACGTCGGAAATGCGCCTGCACCTCCAACCGGAGTCGCTGGGAACGGTCACGCTCAAGCTGACCGTCGACGGCAACAACGTGTCGGCGAACGTCGTCGCACAAAACGGCGAGGCTCGCACCGCGTTGCTGGCAGGCCAACAACACCTCGCACGCTCGCTCGCCGACTCCGGCCTGAAGCTCACGAGCTTCACGGTCGATCTGTCGGGTGGCCAGCAGCAGGATCAACGTCGCGATCAAACCTCCGGATTCGGACGGAAGTACGCGGTCCTGGAAGGGCCCGCGGCCGACGCCGACTCCAATGAAAGTTCGAGTTCGGGCCCGGCGCTTTTGCCGAGTTCGACGCTCGGTCTTCTCAGTTACTTAGCATAGGAGAACCTCATGTCCACGTCTGGGACATCACCGATTAGCGTCATCGCGTCGACGCCGCCGGCTTCAACGCAGCTGGCGAATTCGTCGAACGCTACCCTAGGCCCGAATGCGTTCTTGACGCTGCTCACGACCGAGCTGCAAAACCAAGATCCGACGAGCCCGACGGATGCGACCGAGTCGGTGACGCAGCTCGCCCAGTTCTCTGCGCTCCAATACCAGCAACAACTCGCGGATTCGTTCTCGGCGTTTCAGTCGAACTTCGGCGTTCTTCAAGCGGCTTCGCTCGTCGGCAAACAGGCCACGGTCGAAGTCAGCGGTGCCAACGGAACGTCGTCTACCACGACCGGAACGATCTCCTCGATCGACGTGCAGAACGGAACCCCGTACTTCACGATGACCGGTTCGAACGGACAAACCATCGAAAACACCCAGGGCCAACCGCTCCTGTACTCGCTCTCCCAGATCGTCGGCATCGGCGCCGGGTCGGGGACGACGACGACGGGCTCGACTCCCTCGGGTGGAACGACCGGTGGAAACTAGGTAAGGTCGATGGATCAAAGCGATATCACGAGCGTCAAGCCGACGCCTGGCATTCTCCCAGGCCCGGCTCCGCGGCCGGTCGGTACCCCGGTCGACATCCCTGCCTCTACGACGGGTTCGAGCTTTCGTTCGATCCTCGAGCAGACGCAGTCGTCGCCCGCCTCCGGCAGCGAACCGCTGCGCTTCTCGGCGCATGCCATGCAGCGGCTGCAATCGCGCAACATCACCCTTACCAGCGACGACATCTCGCGAATGAACGACATGGCCGATAAAGCGGCCGCAAAAGGCGCGAAGAACTCGCTCTTCATCGTACGCGACGCAGCGATGGTGGTGAGCATCAAGAACCGCACCGTCATTACGGCGGTGGATCAGGATTCGATGAAAGAAAACGTCTTCACCAACATCGACTCCGCAGCGATCATCTAAATTTCACTCATCCGGGGCGGACCGCAAGGAGCCTCGGCCGTGACGCCGATCGAACGACGCGTCGCGGATCCACCTCGAGGTCAACACAAGCATTATGGCGGGATTCGACTCCCTCTACACCGGGATCACCGGCCTGAACTCGTATCAGAGCTGGATCGATATGATCTCGAACAACATCGCGAACGTCGATACCACCGGCTTCAAAGGCCAGAGCATGACGTTCGCCGATCTGTTCTATCAGAACCAGACCTTCGCTTCGGCGCCGACCACGACCAACGGCGGCATCGACGGCCAGCAACTGGGCTTCGGCGTGAAGGTCAACACGATCGACACGAACTACGCGCAGGGCGGTTTCGACACCACCGGCGTCAACACGAACCTCGCGATCAACGGCGACGGGTTCTTCATCCTCAATAACCTCACCGGAACCAGCACGCCGACGTACACCCGCGACGGCGACTTCCAGCTCAACCAAAACGGCGTCCTGATCGATCCGGCGAGCGGCCTGGCCGTGCAGGGCTGGACGGCCAACGCCGACGGCGTCGTGACCCCCAGCGGAACCACCGGCAACATCACGATTCCGGTCGGCCTGAGCGAACAGGCCACGGCCACCGGCGCCGGCACCAAGGTTGGTCCCAGCACCGCCGACGACGTATTCGACGTGGCGTTGGGCGGCAATCTGGATCAGTCGCCGTGGCAGCAGTCGCTCCTGCACACCATCAACGCCTCGGCCACCAACGGCTCGGCGTTCACCGTCACCACGACGATGTACGACTCGCTCGGCAACGCGCACGAAGCGACCATCACCTACACGCCGGATACCGCCGGCGCGACCGCGGCCGACGTCACCGCCGGCGGCGCGGGGCTCAACATCACTGCGGGCGCTCAGATCACCAGCGGTACGATTAGCGCCTCCAACAACGTCAGCACCACGGTCACCGTCACCACGACGACGCCGGGCGCCAACGGAAGCTACACCATCACCGATACCCAAGGCAACACGATCACGGCCGCGGCCGGGGCGCAGGGCGTGGTCTTTGATGGCGCCACCTTGAACCTTGCGACCCCTGCGGTTGCCGGAACGCAGACCTTCACGATCGCGGCCGCAGCGAACAATCTGCCCGCTACGGTAGAAAATGCGGCCGGAACCGCCGTGACGCCCGCGACCCGCTGGGCCGTCAGCGTTTCGTTCACCGACGGCACGACGTTCAAGACGCTCGCGACGGCCGGCGTCGCCAACGCGAACGGTAGCGTCAGTGCCGGCAATCAGCCGACGTTCGGAAGCAGCACCTCCGGCTTGGTCGGGTATGCGTACTTCGACCAGAACGGGCAGTTCATCAACACCTCGACGGTGGAGACCGGCGCAGCCGGCTACTCGATCAACGCCAACACCACGAACGCCGCCGGAACCGCCGACCTGTTCCACACGACGGGAACCGCCGCGAGCAACGATCAGGGTAATCTCCTGGACGTGACCCTGTGGGGCAGCAGTGCCGGCAACAACGCCCAACAGGCGCAGCCGGGTGCGATTGCCCTGGGCCTGTGGCAGAATGCGAGCTTGGCGGGTACCTATACGGCCAACGCGATCTCGCAGAACGGCTACCAGGCTGGGACGCTGGAGAACATCACCGTCGGCGACGACGGCACGGTGACCGGCGCCTTCACCAACGGCCAGCAGAAGACGCTCGCCCAAGTCGCCCTGGCTCGTTTCCAGAACGAGGACGGTTTGGAACGCGTCGGCAGCAACCAGTTCGAAGCCTCGACCAACTCCGGATTGGCGCAAGTCGGGCAAGCCGGCAGCGGCGTCTACGGTTCGATTCAGTCGGGCGCGCTCGAGCAGTCGAACGTGTCGCTGGCGACCGAGTTCACCAACCTGATCGTGGCCCAGCGCGCGTTCGAAGCCAACACGCGCGGCATCACCACGGCCGACCAAAACCTCGAAACCATCATCAACCTCCGCGCAAGCGAAAACTAGCACTCGACCAGTTACCACGCGCAATACGCGATGGCTGGTGGGTGGCGGTGCAAGCCGTTGCCCACCAGCTTTTTTTTGTTCAGCCCTTCCCGCGAAGCGTTTACCAACAGGGTGTCCATCCCAGCCCTGGGGTCCCCCGGTCGCCCGCCGCGGGTAGCCGCGTCCGGTCCGCATTGGCCAAGGAGGGCGCGTCCGGCAGGTGCCTAATGGGAGGCTGCGTGATCGCTCTGACCCGGCTCAACGGCCATCCGGTAATGGTGAATTGCGACATGATCGAGTCGCTTGAGGAGACGCCCGATACGGTCATGACCTTGACCTCAGGCAACAAACTCGTCGTCCGCGATTCGGCGGCCGAGGTTCAACGGAAAATCATCGCGTTCAAGCGCGCGATCTACGTTCCTTCGGACCCATGAGGCGAGCGGCCTAACAAAAACTTCATAATCGCCGTGCCCCAGCCGATACCCAAGAAAGACTTGCCTTCCGGAGACTAACCCTTGGACTTTGCGACCATCCTCGGCCTGCTCATCGGCTTCGGAGCCATCTTCGTTGCCGGTTTCGTGGGCGGGACCGATCCGGGTATCCTGTTCGGTCGCTGGGAAGCGATCGTCCTGATCATCTTCGGAACGCTCGGGGCCACCCTGACGTCCTTTCCGATGCGCATCTTTTTCCGGGGCTTCTTCGGGGGCTTCCGGACCGCGTTCGTCGAGGTGGACTACCACGAGCGCGACGTGATCTCGACCCTGGTCTCCTTCGCCGAGAAGGCCCGGCGCGAGGGTCTGCTGGCGCTCGAGAACGAGGCTGCCGCGCTGGACGACGAGTTCATGCGCAAGGGCATCCAGCTCGTGATCGACGGCCGCGATACCGAGATCATCCGCAAAGTCTTGGAGACCGAGGTCAGCAACACCCAGGAGAAGGGCGGCAAAGCCGAGGCGGTCTTTACGTGTCTGGGCGGCTATTCCCCGACGCTGGGCATCATCGGCACCGTGCTCGGCCTGATCGGGATGCTCAAGGGCCTCTCGAACATGGGATCGAGTACCAACGTCGCCGGCACCATCGGCGTCGCGACCGCGCAGGCGTTCGTCGCCACGTTCTTCGGCATCATGTTCGCCAACTTGCTGTGGCTGCCGATCGCCACGAAGATCAAGGAACGCAACGGCCAGCTCTTGCTGATGCGCGAGATCATGATCGAGGGCATCCTCGCGATCCAGGCGGGAGACAACCCGCGCCTGCTCGAGGAGAAGCTCCTCGCCTTCCTCGATCCGCGCGACCGCGGGACGGACATCGAAGAGGGCGGACACGTCGCCGCCGAACCGGGTTTCTCCGGGTCGGGGGCGTAGCCCGGCGCGCTGACGATGGCCCAGCCCGTAAAGACCGCGGCGCGCTCCGCCGAGTCCAAGTTCCGCAATCGCCAGAAGGAACAGACGCTCGAGACGGCCGGCATGATGCGCTGGCTGCTGACGTACGCCGACATGATCACCCTCATGTTGGCGCTCTTCATCATCCTCTTCGCGATGTCGACGATCAGCCGCGTGAAGGTTCAGGAGTTCGCGAAGCTCGTTTCGGCGGGCTTCGACAATACGTGGTCGGTCAACCAGCCGCCCAACGGCGGCACGAACGACAGCCAGTCGTTCGATTCCAGCTCCAACATTCCGGCGATTCAAAAAGAACTGCAAGAATACGTTCAAAAGAACAACCTGCAGAAGCAGGTGCAGGTCCACATGGACCACCGCGGCCTCGTGATCACGCTGCTCTCGGACAAGTCCTACTACGATAGCGGCAGCGCCGAGCTGCGGCCGGAGGCGGAGACGATTCTCGATAAGATCGATCAGTTCTTGAAGAAGAACAAGCAGTTGATTCGCGTCGAAGGCAACACCGACAACACGCCGATCAACACGGCGGAATACCCGACGAACTGGGAACTGTCGACCGCGCGCGCGGTCAACGTGGTGCGCTACTTGGTGGAGCACGACGGGCTGGACCCGACCCGCGCTTCGGCGGCCGGCTATGGAGAGTTCCGGCCCCGCAAGGCGAACGACACCGACGACGACCGGCAGCAAAACCGGCGCGTCGATATCGTGCTGCTCAATGCGACGACCGCCGCCGAGGAGAAATAGTGTCCAGTCTCTCCCAAGAAGAAATCGATGCCCTTATCAATCAGCTCTCGGGATCCGAGGGCAAGGCTCCGGTAAAGGAAGCCATCGACGGCCGCCGCGTCAAGTCGTTCGATTTTCGCTTCAACAAACGTCTCGATAAGTTCACGAACAACCAACTGCAGACGCTGCGGACGCTGCACGAAAACTTCACGCGACTGCTCAATAACTCGCTCTCGGTCTACCTGCGAACGCGGGTCGAGGCAACCATCGTCTCGATCGAGCAGATCAGCTACGGAGACTTCATCGCCTCGATCGGCATCCCGTCGATCCTGGCGATTTTCTCGATGGACCCGCTGCCCGGCAGCGGCATCGTGCAGGTCGACCTGAACCTCGTCTTCTCGATCATCGACCGGCTCCTCGGCGGCCCGGGCTGGTTCCCCAACAAGCTGCGCGACCTCACCGATATCGAGCGCACGCTCATGCAGCGCTTCATGGCGCGCATGCTCAACAGCTATCGCGAATCGTGGAACTACCTGCTGACGCTCTCGCTGAAGATCGAGGCGTTGGACTCCAATCCCCAGTTCATCCCGCGCATCATCCCGCTCGATCAAATCGTCGCCTACATCTCGATGGAGCTGAAGGTCGGGGACATGGCGGGCGTGATGAACTTCTGCCTGCCCTACCTGGTGCTGCAGTCTATCGGTCAACAGCTCACCGACTTTCAGTGGTCGCCGACCGTCGTTGCGGGGCGCGGCATGACGGAAGAAGATATTCATCAGTTGACTCGAAACGTCGAGCGCGCCGGGGTCGAAATCGAAGTCGAACTCGGACGGACGATGGTGTCGCTGCGCGACCTGGTGGCCTTGAACGAAGGCGACGTGGTCGTGTTCGATAAACAGACCAACGAGCCGCTGCTCGCGAAGGTGAACGACCGGGAGAAGTTCCGGGTCTTTCCGGGGCTGAACAAGGATCACCTGACCGTGCAAGTCGCGCATACGATAGAGAACGAAGATGACTGACGTGGGGGAGAGCGAAGCGTAAATGTCCGATTTGGAGCATCTTGCCGACTCGATGCTGAACGCGGCGAGCGTCGTGCTCGGCCGGTTGGTCGAGCAGCCGGCAGCCGCGACCGGATCGACCCGCAACGACCACGAGGGCTCGATCCACACCGATGGCACCGAACTGATCACGCTGGCCGAGGTTCCCTCGCTCGGCGCGAAGATCGTCGTCCGCTTTCCACGGTCGGATATGCAGGCGGTCGTCGGCATCATGCTCGGCGGCGCCGGCGATCTGGGCGAGATGGGCCCGATGCAGCTGTCGATTGCCTCCGAAACGGTCTCGCAGATTGCGGTCGCCATGGCCGAGCAACTCGCGCGCGAGCTCAACGCGTCGCCCGACGGCGTGCGCGCCGAACTCTGCACGGACGCGGGCGTCCTGCCGCCGCCGCCCTTCGAGTCGTACGAAGCCACGATCAAGGTGGGCGAGGATTTGTCCCCCCGCGTCAGCATCGATTTCGCCGCGATCACGCGCTCCAAACTCGGCATCGACACCGGCGACGCTGCCGCCGCGCCGGCCACGGCGATCCCCGCGGAAGAGCCGGCCGAAGAGAAGCTGTTGGCCCGTCGCTCGCGGGCCGTCGGTCCGCCGCCGGATGCTCAGAGCGTCAGCTACACGCCGATGCAGCCGACGGCGATGCGCGCCGCTCAGCCGGGGCAGGCCAATCTCGATTTGGTGCACGACGTGCCGCTGCAGATCAGCGCCGTGCTCGGCAAGACGGTCATGCCGCTGCGCGAGGTCGTTTCGCTGCAGTCGGGGCACGTCTTCGAACTCGACAAGCTCGCCGCCGAACCGATCGACCTCTACGTGAACAATATCCTCATCGCCCGCGGTGAGGTGGTGGTGGTCGACGACAAGTACGCCGTCAAGATCAGCGAGCTCAATCCGCAGGTCGGCTAGCGCCGCGCGCTGATATGTCCGGCGGCTTCTGGTTCAGTTATTTTCTCGCCCTGGTCGTCGTCGCGCTCATGCTGCTCGGGCTGTGGGTGGTCGTGCGCGGCCTTTCGCGCGGGCGGATCTTGGCCTCGGCCAGCCGGCGGATGGTGACGGTCCTCGAATCGACCATGCTCTCCCAGCACGTGGCGGTGCACGTGGTCAAGGTGGGCGAACGGTACCTGCTCGTGGGCGGCGGAAACAACGGCGCGCTCACGACGCTCGCCGAGTTGCCCCCCGATGAAGTCGACGCGTGGCTTTCGGCGCAACGCGAAACCCTGGGGAAAGCCGGTTGGCTCGGCACGATCGGTTCGCTGCGCGGACGGCTATGAAGGCGCTGCGCCGCCTGCCGGCCCTGGTGTGGGAGCGCCATGGGTTGGTGATGCTTGCCGGGCTTGCGACGTTCGTGGCGCTGTGGGTGCTGCCGGCGCTGGCCCTAGCGCAATCGCAATCGCCGAGTGCGCCCGTCCCGCCGGTCGTGCCGATTCCCAATATCAATATCGGCGTCGGGCAGGCGCGTTCGCCGCACGACGTGGTCGGCGCGCTGCAGATCATGCTGCTGCTGACGGTGCTCTCGATCGCGCCGACGCTGCTGGTGATGGTGACGTCGTTCACGCGCATCATCGTCGTGCTGTCGTTCGTCCGCACCGCCATCGGCACGCAGCAATCGCCGCCCAACCAGGTCTTGAGCGGTCTGGCCCTCTTGCTGACGTTCTTCGTGATGGCGCCGGTGATCAAAGACATCAACTCCAACGCCGTCCAGCCGTATCTGAAGAATCAGATCTCGCAGCAGGTCGCGCTCGACCGCGCCTCGGCGCCGTTGCGCACCTTCATGTTCCGGCAGACCCGCGAGAAGGATCTCCAGCTGTTCTATTCCATCTCCAAAGAGCCGCGGCCGTCGCAGCAGAAGGACGTTCCGACCTTCATCCTGATCCCCGCCTTCGTCATCTCGGAGCTGAAGACGGCCTTCGAGATCGGGTTCGCGCTCTACGTGCCCTTCATCGTCATCGACATGGTGACGGCCAGCATCCTGCTCTCCATGGGCATGATGATGATCCCGCC
>Ga0116229_10016085_pt1 | contig 10090 bp, 14 predicted proteins | sample S1TSphgellanicum_3_FD_87313 | JGI IMG/M metagenome (GOLD analysis project Ga0116229, IMG submission 87313) | Host-associated microbial communities from peat moss isolated from Minnesota, USA - S1T2_Fc - Sphagnum magellanicum MG | ecosystem: Host-associated > Plants > Peat moss > Unclassified... | reverse complement strand
ATGATGATGATGATGATGATGTGAGGGTTTGGTCAATTCTGGCAGACAGATGCAAAGGCAGTGAATGATGAAGAAATGAGTGCAAAGCGTGGGAAGCCCACTCTCAGTCGGAAGTTTTTAGAGCTTACTGTAATGCTTTTCCTTATCTTTTTTTCCCCCTTCTCTGTGAAAAGAATAACTTCCTGCCACTACTTCATGTTCTCCCTGTTCGGTTCCCTTCTTCTATGCAAATGTGTTTTTTTCTCTGTACTGAACCCAACACATAAGAAAGTGTAGTAGGAGTGAATATATATCTCTCTCTCTAAGACTTGTGATTGATTACAGGTAGATATTGGATGCGAGACGAGGGTGGTTGTCTCTGAGTGCAAGTATGTGATGGATGTTGAAGATGCAGTTGGCAGGAAGGTTCTCCTTGTTGCAAATGTTCCTCCAACAGAAATCCTTGGCTTACACAGTCACGGTGTTTTCTACAATCCAACCTGTTTCTGTACTCTAGATGAACAATTTGTGTTAGTTATTCTCAAGTATGAATCTTTTTTGCAGGATTGCATATCAAGAATGGAAATGCTGTGTTGAGAACAGTGAGACCAGAATTGAAATTCTTCAGAAGTTTATGGGTCCTTTTGATCACATCAAGCTTGACATTCACAAGCTTTGCGAATGGAAAATCATTGGGCGTGTGTGCTCTCTTTTTATATGCAGGAATTGTGCTCACAGGATTGAATTATGATCCAACACCCATGCCCCGCAGCTTCAAACTGATATTGCCAGGCCTCGGTCGACTACCTCCTGGATCCCAGGTTAAAGGTGTTTGTCTGCCATAATCTGAGACAAGAGGAAATAATGACAGGACATATATCATGGTAGGTATTTTATCACAGTAATTGTATCCAAGCTATCCATTCCTCCTTTGAATAGTAAACAATGACAACACCAAGTTTGTGCTTGTAAAGACATTTGGCCCGTTTTGGTAGTCTTTGGTTTCCTAATCCATGCTCCTCCCATTGGTGGTCCAAACTTTCTTTGTGTTCACATTCTAAGTTTTCATTGGTCTAGTTGTAGTCCTTGATTTGTTTAGATTTTGCAATTGGACTCTCGTACACAATTTGATCATGGAAAAGTTTATATGTTTTTTTGCTGTTGATGTTTGAAATGATTGAAAAGGAGGTCTAAAACCCTAAACCCTTTTGTTTAGTAAACTCTTGAAAGTCTTTTGATCAGTGCTTTTGTAAAACCCAATCTGGACACGTAACGTGTTAAATGGTTGCCTTTGATGTGAAATGCATGTCAGTTATTCCCCTGAAGGGATTTACTACTCTAGAAAGTCATGTGCATGTTATAATCTTTTTCCACATTCTTGTGACTAGAAGACTGATTGGTTGCCATATTAACAGGATTAGTGCCTTGGGATTCTACATGAAATATTAATCTGCCAATGGACATGAAGTTCATTTTATCCAAATGTCTTGAAATTTGAGTGATTTATAGAGTGTTTGGTTTCTTTAGTTTTGTTGACATTGCCTTCATGAAACAGTAATCTTATGAAATAGAGTCTAAATGGGCCCTACATGAGGGTCACCCAAGAGTTATGGTTTTAGGCTCGAATTTACACAATGTTTTGTTTTTATTGGACATTGATCATAAAGTTACCATTGCATTTGTCCTCTCTAGAGAGGGTGCAAAATACTATGTATTGGGCATGTAATGGTGAAGAAGGTGAGATATTGGGTGGGGTTCTGAAATACAATGATCTCCCAATACTCATGAGAGTTATATTCATGTGATGTTCTAATCACATACAACCACACACGGATAAGTTTGATAGAAAAATCTTCAAATCTTTGATAGCTTGATTCAATAGTTAACACATATAATCTACAAGAATCTCAAATTGTGATGGGGCAAGACTAATTAACTCTGTATTATGGAATTCCATATGTTGTGTCATGTACACTACATAGCTCTGGCACTCTATTTTTTATTTTGATTTTGATATTTTTCTTATATCACATGCAACAAACTACACCTCTTCATATAAAGTTTTGTCAATTATTGTTTAGCAATAAATCTTTTTAAGAACTCATGAAAATAGTATTCACAAAAGTAATTAGTTCATTTATGTTGTTGTCAAATGTTGAACATTTTTCCCAAGTACATCAAAGCCGACATGAAATGAGTTACTTCAATATTGCTAGGACCGAGTTTATAGCACAATGTGTTTAGTAGATTAATTCAAATACATCCATCATCTTTATATGTAAATAAAAATAATTCAAAGACAATTGAGCTAGGTCTATGTATATTGGCTTCACAAAATTACGAATTTGGGAAAAGACAGAATTGAGAAAATAAGCAAATAGTTAACATGTTCATGAGGTAAGGCTAATTGGAAGGTGAATTTGACACGTATCCTATCAAAATACAACTAACTAGGTCCGCCACATTGAAAGGGTTCATTTTGGTCTAACCAAATAAAACCACTTGTTACTCACACCTTGACATGTTCAAACCCTTGGTTTGACAAATTCAGTGAAAGAAAACAGAACGGTCAACAAAAAATACTCAAAAGAGTATGTCATATACAGAACAGCAAAACATTATATACAAACGTTTTAATACCAACCACTTTGAAAAGAATAGATAATGTGCATTAAAAATTGCAACCCGTGGAATTTGTCACACTTAGAAGAAGCCAATGTTTAACAACATTTGACTCACTAAACGACGATTTAACTTGCTTGTTTCTTTTGAGGTATCTTCTTTCATGTTTATGAAATTGATTGTTTTTCCCCCCTTCCCTTTGGGTTGTGTTGATATGCACCTTTTTCTAAACCCTTCTACTTTAGGTTACTTGTAGTAATACTTTTTATTCATATGAGGTTTCTATTGGCAATACCATCCCTAAGTTCATGCCTAGAGCATACTCCGATTTCAAGAGATTTGTGGAAAACTTTGATTAAAGTATCCTTTTTCTGGAAGGAATTACACAGGTCACTATGTAGCTTGAAAGTGATTGATTCCCTTTTGACTTTGCCTAGTACAAATATATGGATTCTGGAACACTAAGTTTTTGTTTGTCTTATACTAGGGATGCAACCATACACAAAATAGTGGTCAAAGTACCTACTCTAGAAGAGGAAGGAAAGAAGCCTTCAAATCACCATCCCACAAATTATTTAGGGTTTGCAATTTTAAACTTCGGTGCAACACCTTGCTTGATATGCGTGAATTCCATACCCAAAGCAATCGTATGTAACATAACCATATTTGATGGACACCTTACTATCATTTTGGCACTTTGTAAAAATTGCACAAAACAATTTTGTAAGGCTAAAAAATGGTATTCCTTTCTTGGGGCTTTGAAGATGGGGGCAACAACTGATATGGCATTGAGCCCCCCTCTCTCTACATGTTCGAACGTAGGAATTGGGCACAATTGACTTCTTTTCTTTTGTTTTCCTACTCATGTTTCTCAAAAGCAAGATGGCCAAGCACACTCTTGGCGAATATTTTGGGTGTATAATAAATTAAACTAGAGGGTTTGTAGCAACAAAGTTGGTGGTGTAAATTTTGCACATACTTTTTAATTCTTTTGCAAAGTCAGCAGCAGGGCTGGCTGATTATGCAAACCTGGGCAGCTGCCTATTTCTTTTGACCAAGAGACAAATGGGCCCTTGGTGGCCGATTTTTGCCAGGTAAGCACTCAGATGGTGAACCAAGAGGGGTCGGTTCCCTACTCCTTATTTCCAACTTGGCCACCTGCTGAGTCACACTGCAAGGATTTAACACTGACTTAACTTCAAGTGTGAATGCACCATGAAAGTGTGAACGCTCAAACTGTTTGTTTATCTGACATAATTGAGACTAAAAACAGATTTGGCTCAATCATTCCGAACTTTGTAAACGATTTGCTAGACATCATCATGTTGGATGCCCGCATTCGCATGCATTTTCAAAGAGTTGTTGACCTTAAGAAGTTTTGGGGGACAAGGGTGGAATATATCTTTGAATGACAAACTTATGTCTGATTTTGATTTATGAGAACAACAAAAACTTGCAACTCCAAAGTCAATGACTTTCTCTTAAAGCCACTACCATTTTCTTATCTTAATGTGGTGGGGAGAGGGGAAGGGCACCTTAGAACATCTCCACCATCTAAATGGCATTGCATTGTACATGTAAAGGCCTTATGTGGACAAGTGTTAAACAAGTGCAATGAATTATATGTGACGTGATTTGTGACACGCTCTAATCGTCGGGTTTCTAGATTTTGATGCTGCAACCTAGAGCCCTTACCCCTAGTTAACCACCCTTGCTTGGTTAACTAAACCCACTCGATCACCCAACCCAACGACCCCCCATAGCCTAACCCCTAGGCCATAACCCCTAACCCATCTTCTTTTTTTGCCTTTGGCCCCCCCACCACCCACCACCTCCTTGTGACTTTCGCGTCAAACCCAGGGAAACAAGCCCCTCCCCGGCCCTTGTCCCCTTCCCTTCCCTTCATGGGTTACCCTTATACTACCCAGGGAGCCCCATTCTCTTCTCCTTGCAATGTTGCATCCAATCCCTAGGGACATCGTTCTCAGGAATGCAATGCATCCCTGGCCATAGCTTCACCCGTCCCCAGGGACATATCTTCCCGAAGGAAATTTCCCTTCTCCACAAGCACCCTTTTTCCGTGTTGGGAAGTTCTTCTACTCCTCGGTAGAGCCCCTCTTCGAGGAATGCCCCTTCTCCCCACTGAGATCTCACTTTTGCTGCCCGGTGGAGCCCCTCCCCACGAAATCTCCGTTGGGGAGATTTTACTATGTCCCTAGGGACACCTCCCCGGGGCACAACATTAACATATTTCGAAAAATGAATTATTTTAGTAGGCATTGTTTCCAAGGATGAAGTGAAACTATTTGGACCATTCAGATTACTCCAAATCATTTTCATCCCAAATTTTCCCATCATGTTCAATGTCTACCGTGGATGTATCCTTCACAAACCTCCCCCAAGGACACATCCATCCATAAGTTTCATAAGAATAGAAATCATAATAGTGGTGCAATATTTTCATTATTATGAGCGTTCCAAATTTCGATGACACCATCAAATCACCTTCTCCATGATCGCATGTGAATAGGAACATTCAATTGATCACAATTCAATCGTGTTGTAATTTTTGTTCACTAAAGATTTGCCAAACTTTTTTTTTTTTGTGTCTTGCATTCTTGCAATTCATGCATAGTCCTACCCTTCATGCATTTTGCATTTAGTGTGTGACTCAAACAATGGCATATTGCAAAGTTGACCCAACATGTTTAACAAAGTTTGCAAGTTCAATTGATGCACTAAAAGACAATTATGCATGTTTGTACTTTGAATTGCAATAACCTCCAAAGGGTAATTTTAGTTGTTGCAATCTTCAATGGGTTAACAAAGAGACAAATGGTCATGGTTTCCACAGGGTTTGTGCGTTTGCAATCATTTCATGGTCTGAAGTATTTGATTCTTTAGATGGCAAGTGCCAATGACCTAGTGAAAAAATGCATTTTGTGTAAAAGAGATGTACATTAATTCCATTTGGTTCACTTGAAACACCTTGAATCAACAATTGTTTTATGTTGACATATCATTGTGAGTTTGGTCCTAAGGATGAGAGGTTGGAAGAACCTATTGTAGACAAGGTGTAAGGTAGGGAACAACTTTGGTAATTAGGCCGTAGGAGAATGAAGCGATCTCATAATGATTCCATCAAGACATGATGTCAATGTGGGTTTAGAGTTGGCCAAAGCTATGTTGCACTTGATCTTGCATTAATCCATTATTACTGTATGGAACATGTGGACAACATTAGAACTTGAGCTATCGGCTATGCAAATTATGACAAAACATGAGCAACATTATTACAAGCATGATCCCTCTAAAGAATCGTGGACACATAGTCACTTTGTCCTCCCCCATGACATACACAATGCCATGGATATGTATGTTAGTTAAATTGGAATACAAATGTCATCGGGAAGTGGTAATTGGCGTCAAATTGTGGATTAATGCAAATCTTGACAAAGTGTGATGAAATTAACCTAAGATTTTTTAACCTTTGATCTAACATTAAAGATAATATATTGTGTGTGTGTGTTTTTTTAATATTTTCTTAAAAAAGAGAAAAATGAATCCAAAACAACATACACTTCCTTTTGTATATTTGAAGCTAACAAGCTTAATTCATTAACCATTCCAAAATCTTCATCCATTATGTTATCAAAATAGGGGGATTTTCTAATTCTTCCATTAATTTTGTGTTCATAGTTATTACAGATGTTTTTTGAAACAATATAATTTTGCTTACAAACTTGCAAATCAACATTCATCATGTTAACAATTTTGTAAGAAAAAAAAGACACAAATTGGGGAAAAAAAAAAGCTCAAAAGATAATTCGAAAAAATAATACCTTGTTTTTACTAGATTGTTCAATTTCCTTGGATGGAGACTATAAGCAATACAAGCTTTGTTCCATTCATGTCTACCCTTTCTAGATTTCTTTTGGCCAAGTTAAGTATTTCTCCAAATTTGATTAAGTAAAAGTAATGAACATTTCCTTCACATTTTTGCATACTTTATTTTCTATTATGGCATATTGACAAGCCTTAAAGAAAGCATGGCCAAAGCAATAACCTTGAAAACTTTCCTCCAAGCCTAAAATTTCACAACAAAATAACAAACTTAAGAGCATTAATCATGGCATTCAAATTAGAACCTTCATTTTTAACATAAGCAATTATTTTCTTCCTTAGATAATATCAATCCAATAACTTAGTCAAGCTTCTTACTAATGCATGTCATGTAGTCTTTGATGTTTCAAATAATCTAATAGTAATTTGTTTTGCTTTTCAATTCCTTCCTAAAAAAATAATAACAAGAGCAATTTAAACATCATAGGCTCCATGAAACATCCATAGATTTGAACTTGTTGTTGTAGAGATACAATCCGCCAACAATGGTAAAACATATTTCTACTTGCATTTTTCCACCAATTCAAGCAAAACTTTTTGAAAAAATTGCTTTTTGGATGGAAACAACAATCTTGGACATAAATGCATTGCAAATCTTTTTAGCCACACACTTTCAACAAATTGCATTAGAAGATGATTTTTAAGAATTACCAATTCTAAATCTTCCAATTTTTCTTTTTGTTGAGGTTCATCTACCTTGAAAGGGGTTGTGGAGCCAAAAAAACTTGAAATTGTTGTAAAAATGTTAGGTCTCATTTTAGTTGGTAGTTTTGTGATTATTGCTTTACCAAAATTGTTTGAATCTTTTTCAAACTTCATTGCAAGGATAACATGATCAACATACACATGTTTTTTTAATGTGTTATTCCATTGTTTTTGAAGTATGAAATAATTCCTTTCTTTAAATATGTTCTAGAATTTGTAATTGTTATTTGATTAGGATAACATACATGGCATTTCATTGATTGAGGAACTTTGTTATCAACTTTTGCACCATCATTAATGCAATAAAAAAACCAACACAATGAGTTCCAATTATGGGGCCACCATATATTTTCGTTCATGCAATTGTGCCAAGGTCTTTTCTGTTTTCTCATTTTCAATTTGTGAAATTTTAATGGTTTCTATTTGAGGGTTTTAAATATTCTTAGATCTTTTTTCAAATGGTTCATTGTTCATTTCAATTTTATCCAATGAACTATTTTCATTCCCAAATGACTATTCCATTTTTTTTTCTACCAATCACAACAGTTTTGCCAAAATTAGTGAAAAAAAGAACTAAGAATTTTTTTTAAAAAGCAAAGAAAAAAGATCTACATGGATACAAATTAATTTTAAGAAAATAAAATTGTTTAAATCCTTTACGATAAAGAGACATCACAAGTTTAGTAAAACTACAAAAACATAACAAACAAAATCTAGAACATGCAAAAGCAAGAAATAATGATATATATAATGACAAGAGAAAAAAATCAGAAAAATAATAGAGTAAGTGATATTATTTACCAAAAATCTTTTGATGTGTTCCAAAGCCTGTAAAAAAAACTATCATGCAAATATCAAAGGAAAATGGAAAATCAAAATGCCTATTTTAGATATACAAAAAAAACATGGAAGAAAGAAAAAAATCTACCAAAGAAAACAATGAAAAAACTACAAACAATCATAAAGGCATTTTTAAAAAATGAAAAAAATGTTACCAAAGAAAAACAATTACTAAAGGAAAAATAAAAAAAAGAAAGTTACAAAATTAAAAATAACAGAAAAAATTACAAAAGAAAAAAAAAGAAAAACAATATTTACAACAAAAAATTAAAAAACAAGGTAACCTATGGAAACCAACTTGAACTATAAGTATCCACATCATTCTTAATTCTAGAACCTGCATAAGTAGGTAAAGGAGCAATACCACATAGAAGGTGGTGATAAGCAAGGAAGTAGGTGACAAGTGGATGACGAGCAAGGAGCAATAGGTTCAATGGGTACCTAATCATACAATAAGTAGGTGACATAAGTGATGTAGGTAAGTGACAAATGACAAACATGTAACAAATAGGCAACAATGGGTGAGTAGGCCACAAGGAAGGAGGCAATAGGAACATGCAATGAACAAGAAGCAAGCATTGCATAGTAAGGAAAATGGGAAAAAAAAATGAGAAAAAGAAAAAGAAAAGTAAACTATCAAACAAAAAGAAAAAGAAAAATGTAGCAAAAATAAAAAACATAATGTACAATTGAAAAAAATTTGTTTTTTTAATCTAAAAATGTGGAGGATTCTCATTCATGGATAAAATCACACAAAACACAAAGTGGCGCCAAATTGGAACTTGGACCCCTTTTATTTCTATTGACAGAAGGGGAGAAAGGTTGTTGAAAATTGAAACCCTAGCCATTTTAAACCCTAATTTCTAGAAGGTTTGTTTAGGAAAATCATGGGATAATTTTTAGCTTTTGCAAAAGGATTAAAAAAAATTACTTGACACCTAACATGCGTTTAAAAATTATCTTTTACTATATACAAGGGTAAGAATCGGGATTGGGTTTAAAGGCAATACCCTACCTAAACATCAAATTTTTTTTAACAAAAAGGACTTGAACAACTTTCATCATGGTCAATTTTCAGTTTAGTTTTTAGAAACACCAGTTTTGGGTACACTTTCTTGTCATAACTTTTGTTTTCATATGTTATTAGAATAAAGTTTTGTTTGAATCATCTTTTAGCATATATTGTGTTCTTGCTTTACGTCTTTATGTTTTTAGTTTTGAATTAGATTTAGGCTTGCATTTCTTGTGATTTATATTGCTTGTTGTGTTCTTGGTTTAGTTATTGTTCTTGTAGTTTTTTTGTGCCCATGATAAGATGTGAACACAAAATTGATGTTATTGATGATTTTAAATATAAATGGTATTTTAAGCTATTATATTATATTGAACACTTTGATTAAAATATTTGACGTTTTGCTATTCATTAAAATTGATTATGAGAATCAAAACAAAAAATATGACAAAAAAATATTTTCATTTTGTCTTTACTATTACAACTTAAAAGGTTTTAAATCCATTTTTGGTTTTTTTCAAAAAATAACATGTCTTTTAACAGTATTGCCATGTTGCTTTGCTTTGTGAAGATGTTTGCTTTCTTCAAAGTTGTAGTCAACATATCCATCATAACTTGTGCATGTGTGTTCATCATGTGATTTTTATTTTTCTCCTTCTATGCACTATCTTTGGCATCTCTAGCACCTTGAGGTTGCTTTGTTGTAGACCTTGGAGTTTTGATGTTTTGACTATCTTGAGCTCACTTGCATCAACTTCTATCATAGTTATAATGTTAGTAGTGCCCTTTATGCTTCATGGTTATGGACTTCATAACTTCCATGCACACATAGCCCATTAAGGGATGTCTTTAAATACTAACTAGCCACGAATTAAAATAAAATTTTACTTGTTTGGATGCTTCAACTTGTATTCAAACTTGAAAGTCTTTTGCAAAATATGCTTGTTAACATTTGGTTATTGGGGAGCTTAAAGAAATTCAAATTTCTTTATATGATCTTTGAAACATCATGTTTTCCTATTCCCCATT
>Ga0116229_10016084_pt1 | contig 10090 bp, 13 predicted proteins | sample S1TSphgellanicum_3_FD_87313 | JGI IMG/M metagenome (GOLD analysis project Ga0116229, IMG submission 87313) | Host-associated microbial communities from peat moss isolated from Minnesota, USA - S1T2_Fc - Sphagnum magellanicum MG | ecosystem: Host-associated > Plants > Peat moss > Unclassified... | reverse complement strand
CAGGGCTTGGGAATTAACAGAAAAATATGAAGAAAAGGGGAAGTCGCAGATGACGCAAAAGGCGTGGGGGGTGGGGGGGGGGGTGGAAGGACAAAGTACATGAGTGCAAGAAGGAGAGGGGAGGCGGTGGAAAAGAAAGTGCCGTATCTTGAGGAAGGGTTTACTACTGTTGCAGCAGCAACGCGTGCAATCGCCAGCAGAGAAATGGCAGAAGAGAAGGAGAAGAAGAAGAAGGATTGATTCTCTGCACGGAAAGTCTACTGTCCCCACCCTTCCCTTCCTCTCTCTTTTTCCGGAACCTCCGCTTCGACCGTGCGTCTGTGCACGGTGATGGGATAGGTGCTGCTGCCTGCCGATCTCTCGCCGCTGTTGCGTCTTGCTTTCTTTGGTCTCCTCGCGCTTCCTAACTAGAGGAAACGGTCCTGTTTTCGTGAGATTTCAAAACTTTCTTACAGCGAAAATTGCAAAGTTTCTTCTTCTTGCCAATCGATGGTATGGTAACTCTTTGCGCTGAATCCTCCACATTTCTTACCTCTGACAATCGGTTCTTCGATGTGAGCTTAAGAAGAATTGGTTTCAGAGGAGTATGCTCCTGTGCATGCTGCTTGTCTGTCGTGAAGAAGTTCAAGCATGTCCTTGATCCCAGCAACATACTCCATCTCAAATTCAGAAAAGCGAAGATCACAGGAGAAGAAGAATCTTGTGAGCATTTTTCTCCCTTCGTGTGCTCTTCTTCTAGCAGGATTTTTTGTTTGGCAAGAAACATCTTTGGAGCATTTTTTCTCTATAACGTGCTCTGCCTTTCTGGCAGAATTTTGTTGGCAGGATTTCTTGCTTCGACATTTGCTAACCTCTTTGCATTGTTCATTAGATTGGCAAGGGAACCACGATTGCTTCAACCATGAGGAGAAGGAGTAGTTTGTCATTCTTGCTTGTGGGGGGATCCTCTAATTGCTTCTTGATTCTCAGACTGGATTTGCAACAGCAAGTCTCATCTCATCACTTGTTTTCTTGAGCACAGTCACATGAAGGCTTTGTCTGAAACTCTTTCGTGCATTGTTGAGCCACAGAGAGAGAGAGAGAGAGAGAGAGAGAGAGAGAGAGAGAGGTAGAGAGAGGTAGAGAGAGGTGTCGCAGGAAGTTGAAGATTAAGAGAAATTTGTGACAGTTTGTTTACCATCATCATTGCAATTTCTTGCAACAAAGGACATACAAATGAGGCATGAGGATGAGTGCAATTTCTTGTTGCAAACAAAGGATATACAGATCTGCACCAGGATGTTTGCAAGAGCTCACACTTTTTATTTATAAAACTTTTGTATACCACTTTGACCATGAAGTTGCTTGTCAGATTTTGTCTTCTGCTTCTACACATAATCACAGAAGACAAAAGAGGGCAGGGAATCTGCAATTCTGCTGCTCACTTACTGAGCTCTGCAGCAAATTGCTGCATCTCTGCTTGCATATGTAACTGAGCCTTAGAGACGATCTCTGGTCCAGCTTTCTGAGGACTCCCACAATCAAATGGAGGTTGAGGATCATACTCCATACTGAGCTGCACAGTTTTGGCTGTTGTTTCATCAAATATCAAAGCTACCAGCTGGAGAGCCATGTCAATTCCAGCTGACACACCTGCTGCTGTGATTATCTTGCCCTTCCAACACACAGTCACACATGAACAGGGGTATGTTAAGTCTTTTTGATCTTCTGCAATTCAGAGAATTTCTTCACTTTCATACCATTATAGCATCTGTTTCTTGGTGAGATACAAAGTTGAAATGGCAGAGGTTTCTTCACTTTCATATCATTCCAGCATCTGTTTTCAGTGAGATTGCTCATTGAAATGGCAGAGAGCTCTTCACTTTCCTACTGTTACAGCATCTGTTTTTGGTGAGATTTAAGATTGAAATGGCAGAAACAAGGAAATGTTGATGAATGCCATGTGAGGAATTTTGTTCATGATATTTTTACTACCTGTCAAACAACTCTGGCCTTTACAGGCTTAGCACCGAAGTTTGTAAGAAATTCCAATGCATTCCAGTGAGTTGTTGCTTCCAGTCCATTGAGCAAGCCAGCAGCTCCAAGTAGGAGAGAACCCGAGCATACAGAAGTTGTGTATAAGCTAGTCTCGTGCACCTTGTCATCAACAGCAACAGGGCAAAGTCCAGAAGAACCATCATCAAATTCCATCACAGATATTTCATCTGAAACTCCATACTTTGTGATCCTTCGAGTGCAAAACATGAGCATCATAACTTGATCAGTGCACAGTCAAGGAAGGTGATTTTTCCATCATGCTGTATTCATTCTTCACAAGAAAATTGAGAGCTTGATCTTCTTACCCACAATGCTTTCTTTTCTATGTTTGCAGATCAGGGAGAGCTCAAACACATCAATAGATTCCTACATGGATATTGAAACTGAAATACCTTACACAGCCATTGTAAGATTGTCTTATCTCCCAAAAGGGCATTAGTGCCCATGCCTCCAGGCACAACAACTATGTCTGGATTTGGCACCTGTGCACACAGATGAATTCCGTACCCATCAGTCTCAAGTTCTAGTGCAACAGAATTTTTTCCTGCAAACATTTCTCCAGGTACAGATTTTTGACATTATATCGAACTTGTGAAAATTTCTTCAACAAAAAGTACATGCAAAATTCTTCTTCAACAATGAGTGAAAATTTCAACTTTTTAAAGTGAGATATTCCTGCAGACATCAGCTTGAAAGTTTGAAACACTACATAGATCATGCTCTTTGTTTTTGTACCTGATCAAAAGAGGCTGTGGCTTGGATGGTGAATGTGCCCACATCTTTGTAAAGCTCTCCTGCAGTGTGGCTCACAAACACAACCTTCACATTGGGCAAAAAGTTCAGCACATCATAAGGGCCCACAAAATCCAATGCTGTCACTCCTTTGAAGACGAGAATGGCTACCTGCAGGTTCTTCTTCCCCTCCATTTTCCTTCCCTAGCACTGCTTAAACTATTGCAAACTGCTTGAAGATCAAAGAGTGTGAAAGCTTGTGTTATTGCTGGATCCACAAAAGCAAGCACAACTGTATATAGATTACTATCTATGTATCACAAAATTGCTGCCGTTGCTCACACTTTGATGAAAAACTGAGGGGACTCGGAGTGTTTATATACTCCTCTTTTCCTTTACTTGCATCACAAGTTTGCTCAACTGTTGATACTGTTGATATTTACTCATAAACTCGTGATGTAAGTAAATTCAAAGTTCCAATGGGATGATCAAGAGACGCATCAACTAAAACTTTTCCACGAAGGTGCATATAGTTATGTTATTTGAATGCAAAATGAATTTGATGAATACTAGCGGCTTATACGTTACAGCTAGATCTTCAGCTGTCTATCAACATTTGGAAACATGGTGAGAAGACCAAAATGCAAAAAAATCACACCTCACACAAGCACACACCCCATCGTCAGCTGTCTATCAACATTTGGAACATTGGTTGCACATGTTGATGGTTCCTTAAGTTGCTCAAAAAAAATTCTTAAAGTAGTTTCATTGTCAAAACGTCAGCCCCAAGTCTTAATGACATGCAAAGTCTCTTCCATGTTAGGGGAAAGTCAAGACTCGGGCAGAATAAGTCCTTGGGTAATGGTTATACCATTAAAGGCCAGGTTCAAACAAATCATGAGAGATATGGAACCTAAGTAACGGGTTTAGCAGTTTTTTTTTTTTTCCTTTCCCCCAAATTTGTGACATAAGTGGAGTGGCAACCATCCAAAATATTATTTAGCCAGATTTGGCAATTGCAAATTATGACATTTATGAGGGTAAATTGTTTTTAGTAAGTGGAGTGGCAACCATCCAAAATATTATTTAGCCAGATTTGGCAATTGCAAATTATGACATTTATGAGAGTAAATTGTTTTTAGTAAGTGGAGTGGCAACCATCCAAAATATTATTTAGCCAGATTTGGCAATTGCAAATTATGACATTTATGAGAGTAAATTGTTTTTAGCATCCTTCTATATTTTTACTCCATACTTAAACTTAGGGCAGAACCTAGCAATTTTTTAACAAAATTTTAAAATTCGAAATTTGGCAAAGAAAGCCCCCCCAAAACACTAAAGTTTTAGCATTTTGAAAAAACAAATCATCATTTGGCGAAAATTCACCCAAAAGAAAAACACTTGTTAATCTATATTTTTGTTGACATGTTGGGAGAACCTATTGCCTTCATATGGTGACTTTGGAATTTCTTCCCCCATAATGTTGTGAGTTGGGCCCATCCATTTTGACGGAAAAAAAAAGAGTCCTTTATACCATTCACAACTCTACTTTTCTCGTCACCAGGATGCAAAAATTTGCCCCGAAAACAATTAAGTTACACCCAAAGTTTTTACTTGTTTTTGCAAGGAGCCATTCAATTGGCCCATCACAAAATAATTTTGGAAATTATTCCCCCAAAAATAGTGCCTCCCTTTGGGCCACCTTCATAGGTTATGAAGATTCATCTTTGGGCAAAAGATGTGGTATGAAGTGCAGTACTATTGGGAACATCTTGAGGAACACATAGGGAACTTGAGAAACAGGTTAAGAACATCATTGAGAACTTGTTGGGGGAACACATTGGGAACATCTTGAGGAACACATAGGGAACTTGAGAAACAGGTTAAGAACATCATTGAGAACTTGTTGGGGGAACACATTGGGAACATGGTGAGAAGACCAAAATGCAAAAAAATCAAATCCGACACAAGCACAACACCCACCCCCCCTTTGACTTGGGCCGTATAGAAGGATAGATAAAGAGATCATGTTTTTTCCTTCCATAATAAAAGTCATTACCTCTAGTGTGGTGAAAATTAGAAAGCAAATAAAACCTTGCAACATAACCTTCCACACCTTGATGTTCATGTTTCATGTTCAAAATCTTTTCATGTTATGAATAAATCTCATTTACATACTTGTTTTGCATATTTCATGTCTTTCTTTTGTGTTTTTATTTTAGTTTTTTGGTTGGGGATCTATGTTTAGGTTTCTAACATTATGGATTGTCTTTTTCTTTTTTTCTTTTTTTGCTTATGATAATAATTCTCGTGGTTGTGATATTTTTCATGCATGTGATAGTTCCAACCACAAATGTGAATGGTCAAATTATCAATATAAATATGTTCCCAAGGATGTATTTGGATATTAATAGAACTTGGAACCTCAAGTGCAATAAATGATACAGTGTCACATTTTAAGGTGCATTCACACTCGGTGTTAGTGACTCTAGTGTTGAGTTCCTTCTCACCATACTAGTCATTTAAGACTTAAAACTTACTTATCAAGAAGATTTTATATTAAACTAACATTCACTAAACATTAAGCTATCACCCATTTAACATTGGGTGCCACCTAGGATGCCACCTAGATTTACATTAAACATTGATTTAACATCAAGTGTGAATGCACCATAATAAGGACGAAGTTATTTCAACCTTTATTCATATGACAAAGGGTGTTGAATGTTCATTTGTGTGTGTGTGTGTAAACATTATTTATGCATCTCCTTTAAACAAAAAAAACATTCAACATGACAACATAAAATCCTTATTCCTTCCCAGGACTAGAAGAATGTAATAATATAAGGCACATAATTGTCATTTGGATCAATTCATAATTTTTCACTACATGAGTTTGTACCAATTCCTTAAAAGATTCAATTGTTTATTTGATGTTCAATGACCAAGAAAAAGGTGAATTTGTTATGAGTATCATGCATTGAAAAAAATTGTATAATTAAATTTACAATTCATACTCTCTTTAGAATATCCAAATATTAGTATGCCACTTGTAATTGCTCCTACTTACATTATTTATTCCTATGATTTATACATAATTTTAAAATGAAAGAATGAAACAAATAAATTGTCATTCTTAAAGATCTACAATCACAAAATATGTATTATACTATTTTTTTAAAATGTAACATGAGAAACATTTGCAATTATTTTTATCAATACAAATTTTATAACCATTTTTAAAAAATTGAAATGTACTTTAAAAATTCAATTAATCTTTAAATTAAAACTTTCCAATCATGACTGTATCCTTTGAGCAAGGTTCCACACTGAAAAAAATCAAGCTAACTTTTTAGGAGAAAAGTGGAAGAAGCCTCAAGACACAAAAGAAGGGTTTTGGGTTAAGGTAAACCTTCAAGGTGAAAACATGAATGTTGGACTGAAAGAAGCGTTTACAGTTAAGGTGTACCTTTGACATGAAAGCTTCAATATTGACAAAAAAGACAATGATTTAAAGTTAAGGTAAACCTTTCAGATGAAAGCTCAATGTTAACACAAAAGAAGGGTTTAGGTTTAAGGAAAACCCTTAAGCTGAAAACTTCAGGGTTAACACAAAATGACTCTAGTAAGGAAATCCTATCATCAAGATGCCATCTTCTATACAACAAAACTTTCAATTAGAAACTTCTGAAGCTCATTCTAATCTTTAATCTCCTTCTAAGACTTTGAGTATGTTCCCCACAATCTCAATATCTGCAAGTTATTTTGTCCTAAGTACAAACCACTGCAATCCACAAACAAACAAAGTTCATAACTTCACATGCACTACTACAGAGGTGTCCATGAAAAGCAAAAATATGTAAATATATACATATTCTTCAGCAAACTGCACAACCCATCAATGACTTTTTCTATCATTTACATAACCCTAATATTCATGGAATCCAAGGAGCCATCTTCAGTTCACCACCTCCAACAAAATGCTATCAACATTCAAAAAGTTGCACAGAATCTGCAAACATAAATGTATTCGGATCTTGCATGATCCTTGCAATGAGATTTCATCCAAGGACAGGTCTACCCATGAATCTCTTATAAACAACAAGAAAGTTGTAGATAGAATCCTGAATCTTCTACAAGCACCTTTTTCCAAGAACCCCATAACTCAATAGAATAAGTCAAGTCATTCAAACTGACCTATGATGCATAGCCTCATCCATCCTGGAGCAAAATCACAAGGGAGAAAAGCTGCCTACCAGATGCATCCTAGCAGTCAAACATATCGCAAAACCAGTCATGAAAGGAGTATGTTTGGATGATCAATAGGTACTGCCTCTGATACATCATACCTTAACTCCAGTCATCAACCCATCACTGACATCTTGGAATCTATTTTCTTCCCACTAAACAATAACTGTCACGAGAATTGAGAAATCTCCATACTCACAATTAAGAAAGCCAGAACAAGTAAACAAGAGAGATTGGAAAGCATTCTTTAGAATTTGTTTAAGCTGCAGAAAACCGTGTCTAGATTGAAAAAATGTCAATTGACTCTTGTACCTGCAATGCGGCAACAATATAGCAGCAAATTGTGTCCACACTGTATCCCAGTCCTCTCCTTTTCTGCTTGATTGGTTTTCTGCTAATTCAGTCTTTACAAGGTAAGCCCACTTCTGACAAATTCAAATCATCTGTCATGTGTACAGGAATTCCAAAAAACTGCTTTTACCTGCAAAAATAAAACCCAGTGGAAGTACAATGTCCTTCTTTACTTGACAGACCTTTCAGATGGTTATTCAGAGGGAAAAATAAGAGACCTGTGCACATTGCTGATGACAGGTTTTCCCCTTGTCATCATAACCAATCCCATGAACTTTGAACAGAGCATCCTGGGGCAAAAAGGCCTCATAAACAGTGAGTCCAATTTGAGGAAAGGGATCTAACCCTCCCTCTGTCAGGAGGTTGTAAGTGAGTCATTCAGTGAGACGGACAATATCAAGGAAACACCTCTGGATCCACCGTATTATCACTCCAATGGCAGCAAGTTGGGGAGCTAGCATTTTTTCAACGACATGGTTGAGCAGATAATACTGGAGGAGAGCAGGCAGGAAGGATTTCACAAATCAGAGAACGGGCGCCGTAATTTAATCTCAATAGGGAACCACATAGGGCAAGGCATATATATCAACTGCTGGCAAGTAAATTGCCTTGGCCCAAACCTGTGCTGGCTCCTCTGCGTCCACCTCGGCCTTTGGCTTGGAGTGGGTCTTGAGAGGCCTTCGCACAAACAACCAATCCTCATCCGCAGTCTCCGACCAAATGCTGGTTTGCATAAGTGGCAGCGTTTCAGAAGCAGAAGTAGTTGGTAAATTGGCTGCCTCTTGCTGTCTTTGTGAGACTATGTCACTGCTATCCAATGAATGCAACTGTATACTAGGTTCTCTACTGGGTCTACTAGGAATACTGGAACTTCTTTTAAGAGGCAAAACTAGGAGTGGCTTCGCTACAGCATTGCCATTTGGTCCTTCTTTGGTATCATACAATAGATGGGGAGAATTCGTGGGTGTCCTCTCGGTCAAGCCCAAGGGGGGCCCCTCCCCTCCATCCCCATTCTCCCCTTTGCCAAGAGGGCGCTCAACAGCAGCTGATGGGTATGACTCGCTCTGCACTCTTCCATTCTGTTTATCTTCATGGAGCAGATCATTGACCAGGCCAGTCCGCTGGAGCTTACTGGACCGTAGTGAGTCTGTACCAGAAGCAAAGCGTGGACCCAGTTGCAATCACGATGTATTTGGTCAACCCACAGACAGGTCTGTCATTGCATGACTTTTTGCAGAGGGAGGAGGAGGAGGAGGGCAGGGGTAAAGACAACACTGTCTAAGTGGACAACACTGTTTTCCCAAAAAAAGAAGAGATAGCACAATGATAACAGAGAAGTGAGAAGAGCACTTCCACTCATGTTTTTTGTCTTCTCAGCAAAACAGTGCCCCCCGCCCCCCAAAACCATCATTTCTCCACTCGTGTTGTAATAGAAGGATTTGTAACATGTTTCTCAAGGTTCCCAACATTGCACTGTAGTAATAACACAAAAGCATCCTAGAAAAGGGGTGAAGCTTTCATGAGTAGCAGGAGAATTGTGAACAATCACTATCTCTCTTTGCGACCAGAACCCACTCTTTTCTTTCAGAACACCAAGGTCTGGAGATTCACTCCTTCTTAGTGACCACTCTAACCAAGGGCAAAATGACAACATTCCTTTCTGCTCATCTGCAGAATGAGCTGAACAGTGCAGAATGCCAGATGCAGTTACAGTGATAGTCTGATTATTGTGGGACGTCCATAGTACACCTTGAATCTCTTAACAGGACATTCCAGATTCTGGAGGAGACCTACTGCAGTATTTTTCGGATGAAAGGAGGGAGGGAGGGAGGAAGAAGGAGAAAACCCAGAGAAACAAGGTCACGAGCAAACTTACCATGAGCTTCCCCATTCAAGTCACCAGCCTTTTCCTTTTCCTTTTCCTTCTTCTTCTTCTTCTTCTTGTCTTTATGTTTGTGCCGTTCCTTCTGTGTCCCCTTACCCAGAGAAACACAAGAGCAATTCACATCATGCTTTTGACAGACACACACATGAGAGACAGATAGAGAGAGATTGTTGTCAAGAGTGTGAAAACTTGGAGATAAAGATTGTACTAGGGTTATGGAAATGGGAGGAAGCACATAATGATGATGAAAGCAGGCAGAGAGAGAAGATCCTTCATAACCTAGGGTTTGCAAATCGCCAAAGTGCACCTCAGAAACCCCAACAGTAAACCTATCTTGGAGATCCACCATGATCCCAATGCGAGGCGGATTCAAAGCTCAACATAGCAAAAGAACAAAAACATCACAACCAAACTCGCAATTGCCAAGGGAGAAAAGGAAAAATGGAACCAGAGAGAGAGAGAGAGAAGGTAGACCTTTGTAATAGGCGGAGCTAGATCGGTGAGCTTGTGAGCCTCCTTCTCGTATCCCGGCGGTGGGTATGGATAGCAGCGAGACATGACGCTGAGGAGGAGCGTCTTCTTGAAAAAGACCTCGTGTGTACAAAAGCCCAAACCAATTCCCTCAGGAGCAGGAGGCAGCAGCAGGAGCAGCAAGGAAGAAAGCGCCAGGACCCAGTCACGGGAGGCGTACCCCGCCACTGCCCCAGCACCATGTCACCACATTCAACCCCACCCTTATATCCTCTCCTCTCTCTTTCTCTCCCTCACACACATGTATTTAGAGCCCTGTAATCCCCCCTGTAATCTCTCTCTCTCTCTCTCTCTCTCTCTCTCTCT
>Ga0116229_10016083_pt1 | contig 10091 bp, 7 predicted proteins | sample S1TSphgellanicum_3_FD_87313 | JGI IMG/M metagenome (GOLD analysis project Ga0116229, IMG submission 87313) | Host-associated microbial communities from peat moss isolated from Minnesota, USA - S1T2_Fc - Sphagnum magellanicum MG | ecosystem: Host-associated > Plants > Peat moss > Unclassified... | reverse complement strand
TTACCAAAGACAGTGTTCTGTGGATTCATCGCCACTTGATTCTTGGCCGCATCACCGATGAGACGCTCAGTATCCGTGAACGCAACATAAGAAGGGGTAGTTCGGTTTCCCTGATCATTTGCAATGATCTCCACACGATCATGTTGCCACACTCCCACACAACTGTACGTGGTACCGAGATCGATACCGATAGCAGGTCCTTCTCCCGCCATGTCTGTTATAACCTTCGACAATTCAGCACCTGAACTACAAGTTTTCCCGAATTCCTATACTACCAAGAACCGCACTAAAACCGCAAGAATCCAAGTTCTCCGAAACAAAATTAAAAATCTCCCTCTTCTCCAATTCACGCCAAAAACAACCTCGAAACAAGGCTTAAGCCTCACTACAGCAAATGGAGCAGATATATCAGATTAAGACTCGAATCTTCAAATCGAGAACAAAGTTATGAGAATGCAGGGTAAGCAGAGTGGGCTCTTATACTACATACACGGATGCTTCCGGCGACAACCAGATTCTTCTTCTTCTTCTCCGCGTCTACTCCACAGACGTCGACGGCTCCAGAACGCTCCAGAACGCTCTTGGACGCTCTGGAAAGCTGTAGAACACTCCAGAAGCCTCAAGGAACAAAGGGAACAAGGGGAACTACTCAACTAGAAGCCCGAGGAACAAAGGGAACAAGGGGAACGAATCGACGAGAACCCTCAGGGAACAAGGGGAACGACTGGACGAAAATCCTCAGGGGAATAAGGGGAACTACTGGACGGGAATTCACAGTTAACAAGGGGAACAAGTCGAACTACTCAGCGAGAAGCCTACGGGAACAAGGGGAACAGCTCAAAAAGAATCCTCAGGGAACGAAGCGAACAAGGGGAGCTACTCCACGAAAATCCTCAGTGAACAAGGAACAAGGGGGAACTAACTACTCACGAGGGGCCGAAGGGAACAAGGGGAACTCCACGAAAATCCTCAGGGAACAAGAAACAAGGGGGAATTACTCGAAAGGAGCCTAACGGAACAAGGGGAACTACTCCATGGAAATCCTCTGGGAACAAGGGGACAAGGGGGGAACTACTCCACGAGGAGACTGAGGGAACAAGGGGGAACGAGCAGAACTAGTCGACGAGGATAATAAGGGAACAAGGGGAACAACTTAATGAGAATCTTAAGGGAACGAGGAGAATTGCTCGACAAGAAGGGGAACCAAAACTCGAGAAGCAACGGGGAACAAAGGGAACGTAGGGGAACCTCTGGGGTGGGGGAGGGTAGGAAGTGGGGGAGGAGGGGCACAACCCGCCAGTACCTAGTACCTACTTACCTCCTCTTTTTCCACTGGATACCTTTTTCTGATTTTTTATAGGGCCACCTGGACAGAGACACGTGGGAGAATCGAACTACTTACAAGTAAAAGCTATTTTGGGTGAGCTTTCCACCTCCACCTGTCACTTCCAGGTGGCATATTTGCCTCGTCCGGTCAGCAATTGGTTAGAAAGTCCTCCGTGGAGTGACCCCAGGTGGCGCTTCACGACCGGCAGCTGTCTAGGTACCGGGGGTTGATTTTTTTTTGTTTAGTTTTTTATTTGTGTGGGGAAAGGGTTGTTTACCAACACTGTGTTTCTTTTTTGTGATGTAGCCAAAATGGCGATGATCCACAGGAGGATTCGGCCAAATTTGGCTACAAGCTAAATATGAAACTAATTTTTTTTATAAAAAATCCTTCTATATTTTTAGGTTGAGAACGTGGTAACACTTGAAGGCTTACCAAGTTATCAATTCAATTATTGATAACTTATTAGTTGATTATTAATTTTTTGAAAAATTAATAGATAAAATACCCTATTGGTACAAAATTCCAAGAGCCACCAAGAACCTTATGGGTTTGTTATTAAAATTTCAAATTTTCATAATTTACTTGGATGATTGGGATTACATCTACATAGTTATCAATCCTAAAACCTTAAACATGTTTTTTGATTTTTTTTTAATATAAAAAAAAATTATAACCTACCTTACCAAGGTAATATAATTGATAGCTTTCAAGGTGGGTATTTGAAAATTGACCCTTATGCATTATAGGTGATTATTATTAAACAAACCAAGTAAATTGATAATTAAGGATATTATTTTGACAACGAAATTGATAACTAATGGGTTTGGCAATAACCAACCAACATTGGTTCAAACCTTACATACTTTTATTTAAGAATTAAATTCCTTGGAGGTTCATTTCTTGGTCGATTTGCCAAATTTGTTATGAATAATCATGCTCAAACAACTATATAAGAAAAGAAAGAAAATATACAAAGGAACATAAGGATCATAACAAAAACAAGTTTTAATTTTTTTTTGTTGAACTAACTATCTATAAATGCGTCCCATTTAAACTTAGACAACTCCAAACCTTTTCCTTAGCAAAGGGATAACATCGAAAGGGATAACATTCTTGTGGAAGATAATTGTTCAACAAAGGATATTAATATTAATATGGAGTGTAGGAACATTCGTTGCCATTGATTGCAAATAGAATTGTGTATTATGTGGAAATTGTGAGGGTTTAGGGTTTCCAACACTTCCCTACACCCATCACATTGAAAAACTCTTTTCACATGTTTCCACAATAAAGTTTCATGAGAATTGTCATCTAATCACCTTCACTATGTCATGTCTTGTGTTCATGTTTTTATCAAGACTTCCATTCCATTAAAGGCATGTGCAAGCTAGAATGGATCAATATGAAAATAACATGATAAAAAAAATATTAATTTTTTTTTTTGGGGCACCCTTGTGAATTCTAATGAGTTACAAATCAAATGTTTTTTGAGTTTTATGAAAAAGAATTCAAATATATAATTCTTATGTAATTAGCTTAGGTGCAATTTTTTTAATTTATTCAAAAATTAATGTTTTACACCAAATGGGGGACTTTTCAAAAAATTGTGCATGCCCTCGAATGTAACAATACATAAAGAAATTGTAAATGAATTCACAACAAACATAGTTTGTAATAATGAATTCATTTATTAATCCCCAAAATTTATAACAATCATAAGCGATTCAAAATAAAAGTTTCTAAACCATAAAGATGGCATTAAACTTTCAAAGATTTTTAGGGATGTCATGAATTATTTTTTTTAAATGATGAAGTTCATTATAGTTTTTTTTTTTTGCAAATTTATGATTTTTTTTTTCCCACAAACATTGTATATTGGGATGATTATAAGTCACCATTAACTATATTTTAAAAGAAGATATATTTTTTGCAAACCTCAAACATTAACATCCAAAAATGTCACATCATTATCACAATCAAAATACACTAAAAAAATTGTATTCTTAAAAAAATATTATTGTATCATTTTTGGCCCATCTCTAGCATGCAAAAACCCTAAAATCCAAAAAATGGTACAACAAAACTAATCGTGGATAGGACATGACATTGAAAATGGTCTAGGAAGTTTGATGCATGGTGAATTCTTGGGTCATAGGATATTTGGATCTTCCATTAGTAGACCATGTGATGAAACATTAAAAAAATGTATATGTGTTGTTGTTGCTATTGTAATTTTAGGTTATTATTTTATCACATTCAAAGTTTCATGCTCTATTTGGATTAAATGATTAATGATCATCCTCAAATTATAACTTTTCAAAATAGGGGACATTTGCAAAAAAAATTGGACATGTTTTTCATTCAACCAAGGGGGCTTAAAAAATGTGAAAATATACATGCTAAGATCAAAGAAAAAATGTCCTAGCATTGGGAAAGCAACAAACATCCCAAGAAAATTGTGTCTATCCTAAGGAAAGTCAGTTCCATTTTATTACAAATGGCATGTGAAAAAATAAATAAAATCCAACCAAAATTTCTAAGCAAATTTTATAATACATTTCAATGTAAATAGGGTACTTAAACATAATTTTGAAACACTTTAAAAATATGCTAGATTATATCATAGCATATTAAAAATACCCCTTTATTTCACATGTTTTATAAAATACAAAAAAAATGACTTCCCCAACTATCCATGAAGGGAGAAAAAATATTTTTTAATAAAGATTATGCCACACATCAATATTGATTAAAGTACATTGCAAAACCTAATATTTGTAGCATCTTGCAAAAGAAAAAAAAATGCATTTCATTGTCTTTATGGACGCAAGCCAAAAACAAACTTTCAAACCCTAGAAGTAAAGCAATGTATTTAATTAGTGAACACATTGACACCAAATAAACAATATGCCAGAAATGGGATTTACAATGATAGAAATGATTACATTTGTGGTCATTTGAGACACATCCACCTTCACGACTATCACACTCACAATTAATTCAACAAATTTTAATGAAATAATTAATGCTTCAACAAAAGGGGTTTGTAAGGAGCCCAATTTTTTATTTTTCAAAATTTTGATAGTCAATGTTAAATATAATAAATGCATAAAAATTTAATTGTATACAATGGTAGACTAATGGCATGGATAATCCTTCACTTGAACCAAGTTAGGGGTTCAATTCCTTGGTTTCAATAGTCTTACTTGTGAGATTCTTTTTTTCCAAGCTTTCTTTCTCGGGATTTATTTAACATTGAACCTCAATGTAAGGTATGGTATATATTCACCTCAAACTTTTTTGTTTTTACCACTATCTTCTTATGTGATACCTTAGTACCTTGGCCAATTTGACACTAATTATATTATTTTTAGAAATGTTGAAATTTTCAAAAAGTGTTTCTTCCAAATCAATTTTTTATAAAAAGGATAATAGTTAATATTTAAAAATACTCCATTTTTTGAAATAAAATTTTCAAAATTAATTAATTATTCAATAGACATGTGTTGAAATGGCCAAGGTATTACAATAGTAGTCACAAACCACATTCCCAATTGTGTCTTCTATGATTAGGATCACTTTTTTCATCATTTTTAGCCGAGACTATTCTAGCCTATTACTAGACCACTTTAGGTTACCCTAAGTTATTATATTGGCCAAGTATGTAATTAACATTTTTTAATTGAAATTTTACATGAACAAAAATATAACATATAACATATTGGTTATTGGGTAAAAATTATAATTCAAGTGATTTTGTAATAAGATCATATTTATTCTCAAAATCAGAATATAATTAATATAAGGTAAGTATTAGTCCTAGGTATTAGAAAACAAATTAAGCAAATATGTGTTACCAAATTATAGTTTACATAGTTCACAAATTGAAGTAAAATTCCAAAAGCTCATGTTCTTTTTGTGGTTGGTGCATTTCAAACTTTGTCTAGATTTAGGATTTTATAATCACAAAATGTTTGCTTTGACTTTCATATTACATATTGGCTTGTTCTATTTTTATTATTATTTTGGTCATTAATGGTTGTTTGTTTGGAATATATGAACATGTGAACAAATTGTGAATCCCTTGTCACTTTTCAAATTTTTAGTTAAACCTAAAAATTAAGAAAATGCATGGTACCAAAATTCAATGCAAACATAAATTTTTAGTTTAATTCAAATTGATTTAATTATGTGAATATCAAAAAATTAGATAATTTAAAAATGAAATTCTCTCAACATAATAACCCACAAACAATACCCTTTTTTACTTAGGTAGAGTCAAACTTTAACATAAAATGTTCTTTTCCCTCACCCATTTCTCCTTTTTGCCCAAGAGATTTGTTTCATTTTTTTCCCGTACTCTTCCCCATTTTCTCTCCTTTTATTCTCTTTCTTTCCCTTTTCTTTCCACAATTTTTTTAGCCAATTTGTGCTTCAACATCTTGAGTTTTACCTCCAATGTTTTCAAACTCATCTACACTTTTCCTCCCACATTTCTTTTCACCTTTTTTGTCCCCATGCTTTTTAACATAAGAAATGTTTAAATGGAACAAACACATACATTTTAGGTCATGAAGGCCACTGCATTTTGAGTTCATTGTTTCATTCAATTTTATTTGTGTTTAAATTATGTGCTTGTGTATAAATTCATTGTGCTTAAATCAATTTAAAATAATAATTCAAAGCTTGAAGCTTAGGAAAGAAATGTTTTTAAAACTCTTTTTGGAACCTCAATTCATGTGAAGTACAAGGTAAAAGCCAAGACATGAAGCACTTAGTTTTGAAAGTCATGGTATAATTGTATGGTTCACAATAAAACAAATTTATGACATTGAGTTTTCATTGATGGAAAGAAAAAGGAATAAAAAAAGGGAGGGGAGCAAATGATAAGAAGAGGAAAATTGTGAGTAGTACCTTGGATCAATTGTCATGAGAATTAATCTCACAATAATAAATAAGTAAAAGATGGATGTTTTTTGAATTTCAAATCAATGCGAATAATATAAATCCAAATTTATTTTATTTTATTTTTGGTTGTGTGAAGTTGTCAAAGAACTTTCATATGGTACACCCCAAGCAATTGCCACATGGATTCAAGTAATGTTTTGATCAATTAAGTGCATGCATTGAGTTTCAAATGTTATGAAACCCTACCAACGACAAATGAACCAAACCTACCCCCCCCAAAAGGGAAAACAAGGAACAAAATGGAAGGACCCATGTGTAAGAAAATAAATGAACCACCTAAAAGGGCAAGCCACAAGGGGAACATCAAGTTCTTGAAACCCCCTCCTTTCACAAAAAACATATCAAATAAAGAAAGGGGAGAACTTATTGAAAGGATGTTTAGCCTAGATGAACCCTCACCTACTATAACAACACATTTCAAAATAGAGATTGCTTATGCATATTGTAATGTCATTAACACCTTCTGCTTATAAAATGCACACAAAATTGAAAGAAGAGGGCTTCCGGTGCCATTTGTTCCCCACACCATATTGGCACATTGATGAAGAAACTTGTCCACTTGTTGGTGCAAACATCCAAAAACCTCTATAATTAGAAAGAAAAACATGTCCATCAAAAACTAATTGTGATAGAAACCATCTTTCATTTGAACTAATTGTCACAACAACCTCGCAAGAAATAATATCTTGTGAAACTAAATCAATTCGAGTGGGGTCGTGATGATAACATCTACCAACGTGTTGACATCATCAATTGATAACATAATGTCGATTCGATGATGTGAAACCTTCATGGCAAGGGGCAGAAGGACATGGGTTTGCTTTTGCAAAACATGAAATTTTGCATCTTTTGCAATGGTCACAAAAACATTTTGCACAACAACATGCAAGGCTGTCCTTTCCCCACCATGAACGCAACGAAGAATGTGAATCCTCATAGGATCCAAAAATTAGCTATAAATGCAACATGACATTCCAAAGACTAAAAATTGGGAAACACCCAACCTAATGCACAATGTGATAGAGAAAACATTTAAAGTTAGGTGAAAAAAAGGATGATTGGGCAGGCTAACAACCAAACGCCCTTAATTGGCCTCACACATGATTTCAAATCACCCAATGTGAATCATATGGTAAATTTAAAATGATGATATAAAGGAAGGGTTGTGCAATCTTTTTTAAATATTTTCCTGAAGGTGATTTATGCCTCTTTCAACCAATTGTTCAAAGGGGGGCACACATGTTACAACCCTCAGGGGAAGAAGCTTTCGTGTTAATTTCAAATGCACTTGGAAAAGGAGTGGGTTGTAGTTGTTCACACCTATTGCCTCCAACGAGAATAGGCAAGAATTCGAAACCTAGAAGGTATGACAAGGGTAACTAAAGCCCAACTCCCCATACAAATAACTAGAGCAATGACCTCCAAGGAAATCAACCTTACGCTCCCATTGAAAATGAGGAGAACCACATGCCAACGAACTAAAAGGATTTTGAGACACTCCAATAAACTCGGACCCAAAAATCTTTCAAAAATTCCCATTAGGGTTGAATAAAAAATACCAAAATAATTCCAAAAACCTAAAAGGGGAAAACAATGAAGCAAAAAGGAAGGCCTTTAAGCAAAACATCAAGAGAAGGTACCAAAAGCTATTTGGATCCCTTAATTTCAAGAGCACATCTACATGCCAAACATTCTCATTTAAAACCTCTTGTAAAAAAAAAAGGCGAAGGAGGTAAAGTCAAAGGGGACACCAAGGATTTCGATTTTATAAAGGGCAATAAAATTTAATAGGGGGGACAAACCTAGGAAGTAAGTTAGATGAAGCCCAATGCAAACACTTGTGAGGTTGAACGAACAACCCCACAGAAACCAAGTGGGAAACAAAATGACCAAAGGCAAGGGAGACGACATGGGTAGGATTGAATATATAGGTGTTATTGCTTAGGGAAAGGAAGAAACATGAAGGGAAAACCCCCAAAGAACAATGTAAAACAAGAAAATGAGCAAGTGCAAAAAAAGGCTTTGCAATCAACTCACCTTAGCATGTGCCCACAGAAGAAATAATGATAAACAAAACCTTCGATGAAAATTGATGATTGAAGAACAAAGGAACTTGAAGGCTACAAAAATAATGAACAAAAGAACTTGAAAGCCATACAAAGAACAAACAAAAAATAAAAGATGGGACGATTGGCCTCTTGTTGCTTAAAGCTCCTAGAAGATGGCCTTACACAAGATGGCATTGAAAGAATTTATAATGTCTATTTAAAACACCACCCAATCCAAAGTGGCCCAAATACCATAGACCACAACTTCACAACCTCTTCTAATCGCCACCCTAAACTGATATGGTGATCAATGAAAAACAAACACATCATGAAATTATAGGCATAAAACCCTATTCACCAACTAATAAAACATTTTCCCACTGCAATTGAACGGATGCCCTTAAAGGGTTTGGCTACAGCCAAAAACCAATTAACACCAATAACCTGAACCATAGACCCAAGGATACAATTCATAGCTACATGGGAACACAATTGGTGAAGTTGAATGAAACCATTCGTTGAATCCTCCAAGTCAAAAGAATTTCGAAAATGTTCAAAAACAATGTTAGATGAACCACCAAACGACAAATGAAACATGCGTAAAAATGTTCACCTATAAAGAATCCACAAAAAGCTTAAGTTCTAAATTTGGATGAAAGTCCAACAAAAAATCCAAGCAAGGAGGGTTTATGTCATGCGATTGCAAAACTAACATTGTGTTAACCATCTTTGAAGACGCCAAAGTTGTAACAAAAGGGGCAAAAACCCTAGCAACACATGCAAATTCTCCAATGCACCCTAGAGCTAAACTTTTTCCTTGTTCATGCGGGGTTGCTATGAAGGCATAATCAAAATTGAGCAAAGTTACAAATGCGCCCATAATTGAAAACAAAGTTGTTGCTTGTGTTTACAAAATATGTTTTGCTTGAAACTCTTCCCAACCACCAGAAAGGAATTGTCAAAAGCACACCCTAATCTTTCAAACTACTTAACATAACTACCCAAATTTAAAAATGCACCAATGAGGGTGGTGGGGATGACATGCAGTAGTTGGGCCCTAACTATAAAAGTTCATTTGTGAGATGACCTAGGAGTTTTAATAGGTGGATCAACTTGGGTTTGCTTTGAAGGTGATATTTGTTTTCAAAGTTCATTATGTTAACATTCTAAAAATTACGAGGCTTCATCTTTACTTGGAGAAACACATTTTGGCTTGAATGTTTCTGACTCTCTAACTTGATCATTGTGAATGTCATGTTAGGATGCATGCATTGATTTCATTTCAAAGTGTCAAAGATGTTTTTTGGTTGTTCGATCTTTGGATCCAACCTCCAGTAACATATGTTTAGTCCTTTATGAACTCAATCAATCTTTGCAATTTCATCCTCTCGCAAGATTTTGGTCAAAATTTCCACCAAAGATTTCTAATGTGTAAACTTTAAATCCAACAATTTGTTTTGTAATCACATTTTTGAATGAGTAGATTGGAGCACAATTGTAACCAAGGCTTAGAATAGAGGTAAAATGGGTCCATAATAAAAGCTTAAGGTCTTAAAGGTTAAGGTCTCAAGTTTGAATATTTTCATGTAAAATTTCATTTCTTGTTTTTTTTCTTTGGTTTCGATTTTATTTTAAATTTTCCTTTCAGCTCTATTTCTCTTTGCATATAACTTTAAAACTTCATTTCACAAAACCACATGTTTTGTTATCCACCTATTGACTACTTAGAAATTGATGGTTGACGA
>Ga0116229_10016082_pt1 | contig 10093 bp, 11 predicted proteins | sample S1TSphgellanicum_3_FD_87313 | JGI IMG/M metagenome (GOLD analysis project Ga0116229, IMG submission 87313) | Host-associated microbial communities from peat moss isolated from Minnesota, USA - S1T2_Fc - Sphagnum magellanicum MG | ecosystem: Host-associated > Plants > Peat moss > Unclassified... | reverse complement strand
CTGTTTCATCTGCAGGAAGAGGCGCCGGGCGCGGTGTTCTGGCACCCGAAGGGTTGGGCGCTGTTCCAGCAGCTGATTTCCTACATGCGCGAGCGCCAGTCGGAAGCCGGGTTCCAAGAGGTCAACACGCCGGAAATCATGGATCGCGAGCTCTGGGTGCAGTCCGGGCATATCGCGAACTTCGGCGACAACATGTTCATGACCAGGACACCGGATGATCGCGTGTTCGCGATCAAGCCGATGAACTGCCCCGGACACATTCAGCTGTTCAAACAGGGTCTGCGCAGCTATCGCGAACTGCCGGTGCGCTTCGCGGAGTTCGGCAAAGTCCATCGCTACGAACCCTCGGGTGCGCTGCATGGCCTGATGCGCGTGCGCGCCTTCACGCAAGACGACGCACATATTTTCTGCACGCCGGAGCAGCTGACCGAGGAAGCGGTCAAGGTGACCCAGCTGATCCTCAGCATCTATCGGGATTTCGGCTTCGACGACGTGCGCATCAAGTTCTCCGACCGGCCCGCCAAACGCGTCGGCTCCGACGAGAGCTGGGATATGTATGAGAACGCGCTGCGCGAGGCGGCGCGCGTTGCCGGCATCGAGACCACGCTGAACCCCGGGGAGGGCGCGTTCTACGGGCCGAAGCTGGAGTTCGTGTTGCGCGATGCGATCGGGCGCGATTGGCAATGCGGCACCCTGCAGGTCGATCCCAATCTCCCCGCGCGCTTAGGCGCAAGCTATATCGGTGACGACAGCGCGAAACACACACCGGTCATGTTGCACCGGGCCATGTTCGGTTCGCTCGAGCGTTTCATCGGGATTTTGATCGAACACCACGCCGGCAAACTGCCGACCTGGCTGTCGCCGGTACAGGCCGTGATCACCGGAATTACCGAAAAACAGTCCAATTACATCACGGAAATCGCGGAAAACCTGAAAAATCAGGGGCTTCGAGTCGAAACGGACTTGAGGAACGAAACATTAGGCTTTAAAATCCGCGAGCATATAATTAAACGTGTTCCTTACGTGTTGGTCGCTGGCGACCGAGAAGTCGAGGGACGCACCCTGGCCGTACGGACGCGCAGTGGAAAAGATCTAGGTGCAATTGAGCTTGGTAAGCTCGCATCCTTGCTTTCCGACGAAGTAGCGAGTCGCGGCCGTCTTGTTTTGGAGGATCGCGTATCGCAACTTCGAAGCGCGTAAGGCGCAATGAGGAGATCTCCGCACCGTCGGTGCGTGTGATCGCCGCTGATGGTAGTCAAGCAGGAGTCATGTCGCGCGCGGAAGCGCTGCAAATGGCAACCTCGCAAGCCCTGGATCTCGTTGAGGTCTCACCGATGGCGGAGCCGCCGGTGGTCAGGGTCATGGATTTCGGCAAGTTCTTGTTCGAACAGAACAAGAAAGCGCATGCAGCGAAGCGCAAGCAGAAGCAGATACAGGTAAAGGAAATCAAGTTTCGTCCCGGGACGGAAGAGGCGGACTACCAGGTCAAACTGCGTAGCATCATCCGCTTCCTGACCGAGGGTGATAAGGCGAAGGTAACCTTGCGTTACCGAGGCCGTGAGCTCGTTCACCAAGACATTGGTCGCAAGCTCCTGACGCGGATCTCTGAGGATCTCGCCCCGTATTCGGTGGTCGAGCAGAATCCGTTGATGGAAGGCAAGCAGATGATCATGGTGTTCGGGCCCAAAAAGAAGTGAGCGGCAGACCTTAATCCGTCTGTCACCCCGCCTATAGCGGCGCCGATCAGGGCGAAGCGAAAGCTTCGTCCGGCGCTTGTGAATAGGGCCAAAAAAATCAGGAGTCGAACGTGCCTAAGATGAAAAGCAAGAAGGCCGCGTCGAAGCGTTTTCGCAAAACAGCGAATGGCTTCAAGCGTGGTCAGTCCCACCGTCGTCATATTCTGACGAAGAAACCCAGCAAGCGTAAGCGCCAGCTGCGACGCGAAAGCGCCGTCAACGAGACCGATGTCGGTCGCGTCAAGCAAATGCTGCCCTTCGCTTGAGAACCTGGAGTAACAGAATATGGCAAGAGTAAAACGCGGTGTCGTCGCCGGTCGACGTCACAAGAAAATCCTCAAGAAGGCGAAGGGCTATTTCAACGCTCGTCGCAAAGTCTTCCGTACGGCCAAACAGGCCGTCATCAAGGCGGGTCAGTATGCCTACCGCGGTCGTCGTGAGAAGAAGCGCGAGTTCCGCGCGCTCTGGATCACGCGCATCAACGCGGCGGCGCGTATCTGCGGCATGACCTACAGCACTTTGATCGATGGCTTGAGCAAGGCGGAATTGGCGATCGATCGTAAGGTGCTCGCCGACCTCGCGGTTCATGACATGCCGGCCTTTGCGGCCATCGTCGAAAAAGCCAAAGCCAGTCTGAAGGCTTGATATCCAGGCGGCGGCGGCCGAGACCCAGCCTTTAGGGTTCGGGTCTGGCTGCGCCGCCAGCTTTCATGGCCTCTCCAGAATCCTTGTCGGCGCTCGTTGAGCTCGCGCTAGCGCGCATCGAGGCGGCTGCGGACCTTGCGCAGCTCGACGAGGCGCGCGTCCATCTGCTCGGCAAGAAAGGGCTGCTCACCGAGCAACTAAAGAGTCTCGGCAGTCTGCCTGCCGCGGAGCGGCCTGCGGCCGGCGCGAAGATCAACGAAGCCAAGGCCGCGATCCAAGCGGCAATCGAGGCGCGCCACGGCGCGCTCGAGCAGGCGGCCCTCGCACAAGAATTACAGGCGGGCGCGATCGATGTGACCGCGCCGGGCCGCGGCCAGGAACGTGGTGGCCTGCATCCGGTGACGCGTTCGCGCTTGCGCATCGAACAGATCTTCAAGCAGGCGGGATTCCAAGTTGCCACGGGCCCCGAGGTCGAAGACGACTTGCACAATTTCGAAGCACTCAATATTCCCGCGGACCATCCGGCGCGTGCGATGCACGACACCTTTTATTTCCCCGATGGCCGGTTGCTGCGCACGCATACGTCCCCGGTGCAGATTCGCGCGATGCAGGCGCAAAAGCCGCCGCTCGCGATCATCGCCCCGGGCCGCGTCTATCGCTGCGACTCGGACATGACGCATACGCCGATGTTTCACCAGGTCGAAGGTCTCGTCGTCGGCGAGCACGTGAGCTTCGCGAACCTGAAGGCCATGCTGCATGGGTTCGTCGAGCAGTTCTTCGAGCGTCCGCTGGGCATGCGCTTGCGGCCCTCGTACTTTCCGTTTACCGAGCCCTCAGCCGAGGTCGATATTGAATGTGTGTTCTGTCATGGCAAGGGCTGCAGGGTTTGTAAGCAAACCGGCTGGCTCGAGGTGCTCGGCTGCGGCATGATCCACCCGAACGTGCTCGCGACATCGGGCATAGACCCCGAGCATTGGCAGGGCTATGCCTTCGGCATGGGTATCGAGCGGCTCACGATGTTGCGTTATGGCGTCGACGATCTGCGCCTGTTCTTCGAAAACGATTTGCAGTTCCTGAAGCAATTCCCATGAAGCTGACCCTGCGCTGGCTCCAGGAATTCGTGCCTGTCACGGTATCGCCCGCGGTACTCGCCGAACAGCTCACGCTGACGGGTCTCGAGGTCGAGGCCATCACGCCGGTGGCTCCCCCGTTCTCGAACGTGATCGTGGGCTCGGTGCTCGAGACCGCGCGCCATCCGGACGCTGAGAAGCTTGCCGTTTGCCAGGTCACGACCGACGGCTCGGACCGCTTACAGATTATCTGTGGGGCGCCGAACGTGCGGGCTGGACTCAAAGTCGCTGTGGCGATGGTGGGCGCAGCACTGCCGAACGAGGTCAAGATTCGCCGCGCCAAGCTGCGTGGCTTGGAATCCTTCGGGATGCTCTGCTCGGCGCGTGAGCTTGGCCTCGGCGATGAGCACGACGGCATTCTGGAATTGAGCCCCGATGCCGTGCTCGGCACCGATGTGCGCGCGGCGCTCGATCTCGACGATACGATTCTCGAGGTCAAGGCGACCCCCAATCGCGGCGACTGTATGAGCGTGTTCGGGATCGCGCGCGATTATCTGGCTGCGCGCGAAGGCCGTTACCTGCGCTATCAGGCACCGGCCGTGCCCGCGCGCCTCGATGCGGCCTCGTCGCAGGCCTTCTGGCCGCTCAAGATCGAGGCGCCTGCGGCCTGCCCGGTATTCACTGCCCGCGTGATTCGCGGCATGCGCCCGGGTGTGGCCTCGCCGCCCTGGCTGCGTGAGCGCTTGCGCCGCATCGGGATCAATTCGATTTCGGCGGTCGTCGATGTCACGAACTACATTGCCGCTGAGATCGGTCAGCCCATGCATGCTTACGATTTGGCGAAGCTGCAAGGCACCGTGCACGTGCGCTGGGCTGGCTCTGCTGAGAAGATCACGCTGCTCGATGACAAGGACTATGTGCTCGATCCGGAGTTCCTCGTGGTCGCCGACGATTCGGGCGCTGTGGGTCTCGCCGGCATCATGGGCGGTCGCCCGACCGCGATCTCGACTGAGACGACCGATGTGCTGCTCGAGGCTGCGCATTTCACGCCGGCCGCGGTTGCGGGTCGCGCGCGACGCCTGGGCCTGTTCACGGATGCTGCGCAGCGCTTTGAACGGGGCGTCGATCCGGGCTTGCCGGCCCAGGCCATCGAGCGCGCGACGGCCATGCTGCTGGAAATCGTCGGCGGAGAGCCGGGCCCCGTGCTGAGCGCAGCGGCCTCGGCGGACGCTCCCGTGGCCGCAGCCTATGTGAGCCTGCGCCGCAGCCGCTTGACGCGGCTCCTCGGCGTCGCCGTGCCCGATGCCGAGGTCGGCGCCGTGCTCGCGGGGATCAGTGAACAAGTCGAGACGACCGCCGACGGTTGGCGGGTCAAAGTCCCGACGCATCGCTTCGACCTCAAGATCGAGGCGGATCTGATCGAGGAGATCGCGCGCTTGCGCGGCTTCGATGCCATTCCGGAGACGCCGGCGGTGACGCCGCAACTCCCGGGTAACGCGACCGAGTCGCGTGTGCCGACCGATCAGTTGCTCCAGGCCTGGATCGATCGTGGCTATCGCGAGGCGATCACGTATAGCTTCGTGGACCCGGCGTTGCAGCGTCCGCTGTTTCCCGATTCGCCCGCGCTTGCGCTGGCCAATCCCCTGTCAGCCGAACTCGGTGAAATGCGCGTGTCGCTGTGGCCCGGTTTGCTGCAGGCCTGCCGCGATAACTTGCGCAGGCAACAGACCCGGGTGCGTCTGGTCGAGATCGGCAAGAAGTTCGTTTTGCAGGGCGCGAGCTTGCAGGAGATCGAGTCGCTCGCCGGCGTCGTGACCGGCAGCAGATTGCCCGAACAGTGGGGCAGTGCGCAGCAGCCCGTGGACTTCTATGACGTCAAAGCCGACCTCGAAAGTGTGCTTGCGCTGACCGGCGACTCGACGACCTGGCGATTCGAGGCCGGTAGTCTTGCCTGCTTGCGACCGGGACGAACGGCGCAGATTTTCCGTGGCAGCCACGCGCTCGGCTGGGTCGGCGAACTGCATCCGCAACTGGTGCGTGATTTGAATTTCACGATCGCGCCAATTTTGTTCGAAGTAGAAATTAAATCAGCTTTCGAATCCAATGTATTGAAATTTAAGAAAATATCTAAGTATCCGAGTGTGCGCCGCGATTTGGCGGTCGTCGTCGATGAAAGCGTGCCTCTGGCGGTCCTGCAAGAAACTGTTAATGTGAGTGCCGCGGGCCTGTTGAGCGAACTTCGGATCTTCGATATTTATCGCGGTTCGAACATAGAATCAGGGCGAAAAAGCATCGCTTTAGGCTTGATTTTACAGGACTCTTCCCGCACTCTTACCGACGTAGATGCAGATGCCGTAGTGACCGCCGTCGTCACGCGGCTCCGGGATGTTTTGAGCGCCACGATAAGAGACCAATAAGCATGGCAGCCCTGACCAAGGCAGAAATGGCCGAGGCCCTATTTGAACAATTGGGTCTCAACAAGCGAGAGGCGAGGGAACTCGTCGACCTGTTTTTCGAGGAAATTCGTGCAGCGCTTTCATCCGGTGAGCAGGTCAAGCTGTCCGGGTTCGGCAATTTCGACCTGCGCGACAAGAATCGTCGACCGGGCCGCAATCCGAAGACTGGCGAGGAGATCCCGATCAGCGCGCGTCGCGTCGTCACTTTCCGTCCGGGCCAAAAACTCAAGGCTCGGGTAGAGGCCTATGCTGGAACCAAGCAATAACAGCGAATTGCCGGCGATCCCTGGGAAGCGCTACTTCACGATCGGCGAAGTCAGTGATTTGTGCGGAGTCAAACCGCACGTACTGCGTTACTGGGAGCAGGAGTTCCCGCAGCTAAAGCCGGTCAAACGGCGCGGCAATCGGCGCTATTACCAACGCCAGGATGTCCTGATTATCAGGCAGATCCGAAGCCTGCTGTACGAGCAGGGCTTCACGATCGGCGGTGCACGCAACCGGCTCGAGGGCGATGACGCCCAGGTCGATCTGAACCAGAGCCAGCAACTCATTCATCAGATGCGCATCGAGCTCGAAGAGCTCATCAAGATCCTGCGCCGCTGACCCCGATCAGCTATCATTCGGTCCCTCGGTCGGGGCGTGGCGCAGCCTGGTAGCGCACTTGCATGGGGTGCAAGGGGTCGCAAGTTCGAATCTTGTCGCCCCGACCAATTACTTACGTACGAAAGGGGTCTGGCTTGTACCCCGGCTTGTACCCAAACAGCGGTCATCTTGCGCCGGTTTCGATACCCGACGCATCCTATCTTGCCCTGCGGTAAAGTTGCGCTGAGCGATCATCAGTAGGGACTTAGGCCGCACATGGAACGTAACCCTTACAGCCCACCCAACTCGCCCGGCGCGGATATCGTGGACGAATCCGCCCCCCCTAATCGTGACGTGCTGATCGCGTGTCGGCTCACCTGGTTGTCGGTCGGCTTGTGGTGTCTCGCTCTGGTTCGCGATGTCCTAACCCAACGAAGCATTGCAGTTCTGATTGGGGCTGTGATCGGAGCTGCGTTCTATTTTTGGTTCAATTCGTGGGTTGTTTCCAAATTGAAGGCCGGCAGGAACTGGATGAGGCTGTTCCTCACTATTGTCGCGGTGCTGGGTTATCTATCGATCCCGATATTCTGGAAGTTCTGGTCTGCGGATGTTTTCCCGCGGTACGCCGCAGATCCGATCAGGGCCGTTTTTGATGTGCTTCAGGCAATTGCAGGCATTGGCACGGTCGTCATGCTCAATCTTCCCGGGTCGCGGGCTTGGTTTGCCCAATCGAAGATTCGTGTCTAATGCCGCATTCGCACCTCATCAAACGCGGGCCCGACGTGATGTCCGGCAACACGCGCAGAGCTGGCTTTGCCGTTTGTATCGCATGGGTCGGTTGACGTCGACCGCGACGACTCGTCCAATTAGGCCGACAGAACCGGTCAATGCGGATTTTGAGAATTGAAATTGTTCGCCGTGAGTGCTTATTGCAAAGCTAATATTCACGTGTGCCGGCACACCCCTGGTCTTGGTGGGCGAGACCGACGCAGGCAGCCCCGCGTCGCAATTCGGCGTATCATTAAGGCCGGTTCTAGACTCAGCCGCAACGTGCCTGCGCTACGCCCGACATGATCAATTACCAAACTGACCGAAAATCCTTGGTCGAACTCGGCGAGCGCGAACACGAGACCTACGTCAAGAACGATCCGTTTGCGCACATCGTGATCGACGATTTCTTCGATCCCAAGGTGCTCGATGCCGTGGTCGCTGAAGTCGATGCGCTCGACCGCGACAAGCGCTACGCCAAGTTCATCGACCGTAAGACGGATCACAACAAATTCGCGTTTTACCCCGACGTCGTTGGGCCCGAGACGGCACGTCTGGCGCAGACTCTGAACTCGGGTCCGTTCATTGCCTATCTCGAGAAGCTGACGGGGATTTCACATCTGATCGCGGACCCGTCGTACTTCGGCGGGGGCCTTCATTGGATCGAGAACGGCGGGTACCTCGAGATCCATGCCGATTTCAATCATTTGAAACCCTATAACCTCGAGCGACGCATCAATCTGCTCCTTTATCTGAACAAGGATTGGCGGGACGACTACAAGGGTCACTTGGAGCTCTGGGATAGCGCGACCATGAGCAAGCGCAAGGAGGTGGCGCCCGTATTCAACCGTGCCGTGATCTTCTCGACGGTCAAGGAGGCGCTGCACGGACATCCGACGCCGCTCAGCGCCCCCGCCGGCATCGCGCGTCGCTCGCTCGCGCTCTATTACTACACCAACACCTGGGAACCTGCGGTTCAGTCGCATACGACGCTCTATCACATCTCGCAGAAGCATCAGGTGCGTTTCCGGCCCTCGCGCGTGATCCGGGGTTTCGTGCTCGACTTGATACCGCCGATCTTTCGCAAGGGCGTGCGCGCGATCAAGCGCGCGATCAAAGGCGAGAAGCTCAGCGAACTGTGGGATTGAGGCGCGTCGGCGCCGAAGGTGCCAAACGCTCGAGCTCGGCTTTTTGCTTCGCGGTGAGGGCGCTGCTCACAAGGCCGTAGGACAGCGACACCAGGCGCTTGATCTCCCTGAGCGGCACATCGGCATCGAGCCGAACGCTGATCCAATAGCGCCGATCGAGATGCGATCGATGTCCGACCCCGGTGTAATCCTGACGGAGCACTGAAGCGAGTGTGGGATCGCATTTCAGGATGACGTCTTCGGCCCCTCGCACGGACAGAATGGCAAACACCTTGCCCATCACCTTGTAAATGATCACGAGCGGCGGCGAAGTCTTGCGGGGTGCGAACGGCAGTCCCTGCGCACCGGGCTTGGTTTCGATCCAGGCCTTGATCGTCGCGGTGCGTTTGCTGAGCTGCGGTGTTTGGGCTTCCGGCGGCGGATCGAACAGGCTGATCGTGCTCACGCGTTTTGCTTTGGTGGATTTCATCTTCCGACCTCCATGCGCAGTTCAAGAACCGTTGAGACGCGTCCAGTAAGAATGCAAGCGTTGCAGGCCGGTCCGGACCGTGGGAAAGCGCAGCGCGCCGCCGATCCGCATCTGCCAGTTGATCGTCTTTCCGAGGCCGCTGACCAGGTCGAACAAGTCCTTGTATTGGCCGCGTCGACCGCTGGTCGTATACGCGATCTTCAGGGCATCGCAGATCACCGCGACCGGGAGTTTATACACGCGCTTCTTGGTGACGAAGGGGTCTCGGACGCGTGCCGTGAACTGCGTATCGCGTACCAGCAGCCAGGTCGCGATCCGCTCCATGAGGAAAATCTTCATGTGCGCGCCGAGCTTGCCGCGATAAAGAGTCGCGGACCGGAGCTTTTCGCCGAGTGGATCCGTCGGAGACTCCGCGATGGCGAATAGCTGCTCGTTGACCTCGAGCCAGGCCCGCCAGAAGCGCGGTTTGGCAATCGCATAATTGGAGTAGACCTCGTTTTGCGAGTGCGTCACGAGCGACGTGAGATTCGTGGGTTGTCCGATGCGCGTGAAGAACTCGCTCGACACGGCCAAGAGACCCGGATGCACGGCATCGCCGAATTCGAACACGTTCCAATACACGGCGGTCCAGCACAGCGTCGGGCTCAAGAGCACGACATCGGCGTTCTGCCCCGCGCCACGCACGAACTCGATCGCCGCCGTTGCGCTGAGATTGGTCTTCTCCTTGAATCGCGGGGAGACGAAACCGTAAAAGGAGTCCTCGTCCAAGGTTTCCTTCAGCAGGAAGTTTCGGATCGGCCAATATTCGTACCAGTCGGGCCGCTCATTCGCCGTATTGTCCAATAGGAGAAAGCCGGGATCCAAGTCCTTCTGGTCCGCATAGGGCGGCTTGATCTGATAAATGAAGACGTCGGACATGTCGCGAGCCGCAGCGATCAAACGACGCGCCCGCGACGGCCGCCGTCGAGGAAGTCCCGAATATTGAGCGCCATCTCATCGAGGCTGCGCTGCCGCGCTTCGCGTGCAGCCCACGCGACATGCGGTGTCACGAGCAGGTTCGGAATCGTGGGATCGAGGAGGGGATCGCCGTCGACGGGGGGTTCCTGCGCCAATACGTCGACTCCCGCACCGCCGAGTTTGCGCGCCCGCAGGGCGGCGGCGAGTGCGGTGCTGTCGACGAGTCCGCCCCGGGCCGTGTTGATGAGCAGGGCGTCGGGCT
>Ga0116229_10016081_pt1 | contig 10093 bp, 5 predicted proteins | sample S1TSphgellanicum_3_FD_87313 | JGI IMG/M metagenome (GOLD analysis project Ga0116229, IMG submission 87313) | Host-associated microbial communities from peat moss isolated from Minnesota, USA - S1T2_Fc - Sphagnum magellanicum MG | ecosystem: Host-associated > Plants > Peat moss > Unclassified... | reverse complement strand
GTCAAACTGCCAGTTTGACTCCCGACCACTAAAATTCGGGAATCGACCTCTTCCTGACGTCTCCTCAAGGAGTGCAACACAGCGTTGGAAAGCTTTCAACGAAAGCTAAAACTTTTGTTTAGACCTCATCCCAATCTGAGTTCGGGGCGAGGAGCTATGAGCGTCCAAAGTCCCGGGACTCCAACCCGGGACAATTTCGGGATTCCAACTTGGGAGTCCCGGGAAAAAGAGTCATTCGGATCTAGCCTTCGTGGTGAGACACAGAGAATACTATATGGGGGAAGGTGGTGCCTTCCCCCGAGTTCGGGCCGTGGTGAGTCTTGTGTGTCAAAGTGCCTGTGGCTTGTCCCAACACACAAGGGTGTTCTCGAATGCTAACTAACCCTCTTGTGGTTGGTTTTGGATGCAGATTCAAGCTTGATAATCTAATCCCTCTTCCAAGTCTAATCCCGGGACTTCTAGCACGCCCCTCTACCCCCTTTTAGTGCTGGAAGTCGGGAGCGACCCTCAAGTCTCAACTTTCCGCAACTCTACATAATTGGACCCTCAAGTGGGTTCAACAAGGGGCTTGGGAGTGCATCAAATATGTTTCTTCATGGTTAATCTTTGAAGTCCCATTCTCTATTTTGTAATAGATTAATCCATTTTGGACTTAGGTTTTTTTATCTTATAATATTACCACACCCAAAACCAAAAAAAAGGTCAAAGGATACAACAAATAACCTCTTCATTTTCAAAAGGAATAGGTTTGTTAACATTTGGTTTGTCGAAGGCCCATGGAACAAACTTGCAACCACATGGAATCAAAAAAATGTGTGTTGATAGACCATAAGGATCTTGAAATTTGCATTCACAAACTTCTAGTGTAATAGTGGTTACAAACCTACGAAACAAATCATGAATCACAACAATATTATAAAGTGAAGGCATGTCACCTTGATCTTAAGCAGGTTGAACATCAAACTTTTCAAAAAGTGAAGGTTCAATTGACATTTTCATTTCAAAACAAGTTGCAAATGGCAACACAAATTACAACACATAAACAACAATTGCAAATGGCAAGTGTTTGATGTGATAATAGAAAACACTTGAATATTAAGGAACACAAATAATACCTTACCTCTTAATAGTTGATATGCATGATGAATGTCAAGTCATGCAATTGAATGCTTAAAGGTAGTTGCATATGCAATTATGGATCAAAGCTTGAACAACAATGACATGACTAGGTTTGATGCACATTTGTTATAGCTAATGCAAAACACATGACTTGTTTCACAACAATCACTTGAAACATCAACCAATAATGATCACTTGTTCAACAAATAAACATTGAAATGTTCAAAGTTTGAAAGAATTTCAATGATCACAAAGCACAAATCAATTAGGAAGCTTCAAAAGAGCACAAGAACACTAATTCCACTTATGTCAAAAAGAAACAATATTAAAAACAATAATTGATAAGTGTCATAAACCCTAAATAAAAAGTTATGCACAAATGGAGTAATTAGGTTTTAGCAAATAAATGATAGGTTTAAAGTTGTTTCATAAGGCAAAATGTTATTTCATTGGGTAGTACAAGTTCAATTAAGGCCTATTCCAAAACATAATTGGTTGTTTGCACCATGGATTCATTGGCACATGTTTCTTTCATTATTAATGTTTTCAAAAGACAATTGACTATATTAAAAGTTAAAACAACACATGATTGTACTTGTCTTACCTAGGAAAATGGTTGAAATATTACTAAAATAGGACAATACAACAAATTACATTATTCGAGAAGGAAAAAAAAACTTATTTGATAATTATTTAACTTATAAAATTGATTATCTAACTTGATTACTAATTGAAATTATCAATGGTTTTCAAAAATGTTCAAATTATGCACTAACCAACTTGTTATTTGGTTTGTGCAGGTTCATGTGAATAATTGATGCTTGTCATTCTTCCTAGTCCCCATCCTGAAGCTCCAGCACGCCCCTTTACCCCCAAAGTGTTGTGAGTCAGGGAATGTGCCCCAACTTCGTATTTTTCCATTGTTCTCACCTTAGACTTACCTTTGAATTTATCAAAGAGCTTGGGAGCGTGTCACTTCCACCCACAAATTATGTTGATGAAATTTGTAAGGTCATTATAATTGAATGTCATACAATTTTAATTAAATGCACACATTTATGGTTTTAAAGTTAAATCAAGGTGTGAGTTATGTTTTGTTGATTTTTGGATTGTTATCAATGATGAATATGATGGGGATGGGATAAAAGATGATAATATAAAGTTTTTTCTTATAAAATTAGGACAATACAAGGAATTTGGTGAATGCAATCATAAGGAATTCAAATGGTACAATGAGAATGAAAATTTGTTCAAATATTTAAATATGGAGGTTGAACTAAGTACCTACCTACCTATATACCTATTTGCCCATCTAGGATAAACACCTATCTACATATGACCTATTTACCTACCTAAATTGAATACCTACTTAGGTAGGTAAATAGGTAAAAAAATAGGTAAATAAGTTAGGGAAATAGGTAGTTAAGTGTAAGTACATGAATATTTATATGTTATTTTGGGTTAAGTTGTTTTTATTGACTCATCCCATATGCCCATCTTTTTAAATATGAAAATGAAAAATAAAACATTTTGTTTATATACTTTTCAAGATGAGAATGAAAGTCAAAACATATGGGATAATAAATTTAGTTACAAGTCATTTGCAATTAAACATTTTTAGTTGCAAACTACTTGCAACTAAAAAACATTATCCCATATGTTTTAGCTTCCATTTTCATTTTGAAATATATATAATTAAATAAGTAAATGACAACTAACTAGCTAATTGATTAACTAACTAATTAACTAATAAGACTACTAATTATTTATAGTTATAATCATCAATATCTTATGATTGTGAATTAATTATATTTTTCATTATTATTAATTATAAATTAACTTATTAGTTAAATAAACAGTAATAATATCTGATTTTAAATATATATTAATTATAATAATTTATCAACCAATTTAATTAGTAAAATAACTGAAATATTCAATATTTAATAATTATTAAATATTAATTATAAATATTGAGTGCTAGCTTTTTTATATCTAATAATTAAAACCTCGCCTACGCAAATTATTTTATTATAATTATTCCCATTATTATCATTATATATAATAATAATAACATTAATTCAATTATTATTGTATATAGTTGGAAGCCAATTTTATTTTTATTATTCATATTATTACTTCACTCATTAAGCTATTTATGAACTATTACAATAAATATTTTATATTTTCAATAAGTATATTTTTCCTTCAAAAATTATTTTGTGCATTTGTATAATAATTTATTAGATTTCCATTCTAACTAATACAATAATTATTATAAAATAATAAAATTATATAACTGAAAAATAAAAACTATATATCATTAATTGAATATAATCATTGAATAATGAATAATTAATAAATATCAATTATAAATTTGAAATATAAAAACTTAAAACTATATATTAATATTTCATAGTAATTATTATATTAATATAATAATACTTCATAATTGATTATTTATAATAATTTAATAATTTAATTTGTAGCTAGCCTAGGTTAGCTATTTATTATTATTATTATGATGTCACTTGTTAAAACTATTATGACTTATTATAATTAAATTTTCATTTTTTAATAAATAAAATTTATTTTTTAAATAATTACTTCAATAATTATATAATTATTTTTCCTATCATTCTAATATGATCATCATCATCATTATGATCATTATGTAATAAGATATTATTATTTTAAAATTTTAATCAAATATCATATTGAAATTTAATTTTTTATCACATGTAATTAATATAAATGTATGATAATAATAATAATAATAATAATAAATTTCATTTTTGATCATTTTAAGAAGAATAATAAGATGGTTTGGATAAACTTGTAATATGGGCACAATATATTTAACAAATATCCTACATAAAAGTTTAATATACTCAAAATATACACTATTTAATGTAACCACAATATCAAAGCCATTTATGTTAATAATAATACTTGAATACACATATAATATGGTTGTTCATATAAATTCAAAATATACATTTATAAATCCTAATACACCCAACTATATGCCTTAAAATTCACAAAATACACTTTTGTATATTCATAGGGTTGTAATTAAATTGGTCACATTTGTAATTAATGGGACATAAATTGTTCTTTTTGGATGAAAACTAAACTAAATGTTGTTCACATTGAAAGATGAACACCAAAATAGTTGCAAACTAGTTGCATTATAGTCGCAAATATGACCAAGATAAGAAATAGTTACAAAAATGTCCAAATGTAGTTGCAAATAACTAATAATCGCATGTAGTCACAAATATAGTGGTTACATCTTCATGTGACCACTATTGCGACTTGGTGCCATATATTTTCTTTTGTGATTATAATTTTATGCAACTTGTCCAAGGCAACTAAACCTTCCAACAATCACATGTGGTAATTATAACTAAAAATTAATTATTGATTTGCAAATTCCTTATAATGATACAAAAATCCATCATGATATAACAAATCATCTTGAAATTGAAACTTATTGTGATTACTAAAGAAATCTTGACCTTGATTCTGATTATTTTGATGTCAATAACAAAAGGATTTTTCTCCAAATCTTCATGAATTGACAAAAAAAGGGTTTGTTAGTAAGAATTATTCATAATGTTTGAAGTTGAAGATGTTTAAGCTTGAAGATGACATCATGTTGTTGGTCGTAGGCTTCATTTCCCTCTTTAGGTGCGAAGTACAAATAATAGGATAATGCATTTGGTTACCTTTGTTAGTGCCCAAAACTATCTATGATGACAAATCAAAATTGAAACAAAGATAATGACCATCAAGCTTGGCATCGATTCAAAACATGAACAATCATGAAATACTAAAGATTCTTATGATAATAATACATGATGATTTTATGTTGAATTTTTTTGAGTAAATGACACCATTTGTCAAAGGCATCCACGATAGTCAAAAGTTCATTGTCATGAATATCATAATTTATTTCAATAGAAAAAACTTATGAGAATGGAAATCAATAGGATGAAAAAGGTTATCATTTCCAAATTGTGAAAATGCAACACCTATTATGAAGCCAAAAATGTCCATTTTCAGAATAAATGTCCTAGAAGGGTCTACATGAATCAAAAGTGGGGTAATATATTTGGATGGTTTGGATTATGACATGTGGTGCAATAGAAATATGCCATGTCCCCCCGTTATAGGTTACTTTGTGCATGGCCACACCCAAATGGCATTTTGTCTCAGGACTCTCAAGTGGGAGTCCCGAAATTCTCAAAACTAGGACTCCTCCGACTTTGGAGACCCATAACTTTGTGTGCAGACCTTCGATTGAGATGAGGTTTCAAGCAAAGTTGTAGCCCTTATTGAGAGCTTTCCAACGGTATGTTGCACGCCATATGCACGCAAAGGAATCAAGGTGATTCTTTACTTTTAGTGATTGGAAGTCAAATTGGTCATTTGACTCCCAACCTTTCTTTTGGCCATAACTTGTGTTTTAGGTACCCAAATGAGTCATGCAAGCCCATTTTAGACATTTAAATTTCAAAAGCTTTCCATTGATATAAGGAACTCTTCAATACAATGAATTTTAACCCCTATAATCGCCCTTTAGAAATTTGGGAGTCCATTGGGACTTCAATTCCCAAAGTGGGAGCTCACTTAAAAATGTGGAGGTTCATTCCCTCACATTTTTTCCACTTATGGGAGCATGAAACGTGACTCCCGGGCTCCCTCTTGGCTTGCACCTTTGCAAGCCCAAGGGTAGGGTTGCGACAAGAAAGGTTACATTCATCATTTGTTATAACTTGTTTACAATATGAATATAAAAGGTTGTTTTGAATCAAGATTGATCTTTGGTGTAATTTTCATATTGTTGATAATTAAGCTAAATTTTAAATGTTCAATTAACACATTTGGAATAGGTTGAATTAAAGGAATTAAAAATTCTTCAAAATCAAATATATGAACCTATAGGATAAGGCTTGGACAACCCATGTAACCTTCCCCATGGCCATTAGGACAAGACTTATTTTATTTTAAACAATATGCTTTTTAATAAAAGGTGTATATATTCATACCAAGTTAACAAATATGTTCAAAACAAAATTTGCACAATTCAAAACCAAACCCTTATTAACCAAATAGGAATGGCATAACTTGGATAATCCATTCATTTATCAACATCAAAGAATGTGCTAAATTCAATATTTTTTTTAACAATCTAAAATTGTCATAAATAACACATAGATGTGATTGTAAAAAAACTTGAATCAATATTGTGACATGACTAAAATTCATATACCAAGATAATAAACTTTTAAGTCCAAACTCAAAAGTTTTATTCAAAATTGTAATATTTAACACTTGAAAGGTTAAATTCAAAACTTGCAAGTCCCATCATGGGATGGTGGTCATGGCAGATATTTAAGTAAAGTAAATTCACATCCAACACCCATGAAAACCATGAGCATTCAAGCTAATTAACATACCATTAATGGATAACCTCTTAACACACATACAAGATGGGTAACTATCAACTAATCTTTATCCCCTATGTGATTTAGATTACATTAGTATTTTAGCAAAAGAGTTGGGCCAATTTTTTGCCCAACATTTAATTGCGCTCTACACATGATGAATTGTTATCCTCCCCAAGGGTTTGATTGGTGGAACATCCTAATGTTTGTGAAGTTAGTAATGGAAAGGATGTGTAATGAACGGTTTACTTAGGGAACACTAAAGATGTTGGAGGTGGTCAAGGCATTGAGCTTTACTTCATAATACACTTTCGATTCAACTTTAACTAAAAGGTCAAATAACACAAGAGCCAATTCACAAGCATTGAAACCCATCATTATTGTTATTTTCCTTTAGATTTCCTCCAACTTGCAACATTCATGTAGAAAGTGACAATGCATTTTGTATGGATTGGTTATCAAATGAACTACCTAAGGCCAATGCTTCACATTGTGAAGCCTAAGTAATGATGTGGAGTCAAATATTGTTGAATGATATGTTTTTATACAAGGCATGCCCCTTCCTTCCAAGCCCCTTCTTAATAACATTCCAAATTAACTTATTGATATGTGTAAAAGCCAAGCATGGAAAAAATTACATGCCATTGATCATGCAAACCTAATACATATACATGTATAAAACACAAGCATGTGTAATTATTCAAGGTGAACAAAAAAATTGAACAATAATAAAAACATTAAAAAATAAACATTTTGAATTTGTGCATGCATTATAGATACACAATGAAAGTTAATTGAACAACTTGTTAAAGCTTTAAACTTGTGGTTATTTAAATACACACATAAAATAAATATGCACTATGATGGTTTATATGAGAACTTAGAATCAAGGAGGTGACAATGGGTCAACTCAAAAAACAAGATGGCCATCACAATAATTATAATTAAATTGTTACCAAGATGAATTAAAAATGTATGGATAGGGACTAACTTTTTCTAATTTTGGGTATATCAATCCAACAATGGCATGGGCAAAAGTAGTTAGAATTAGGTCCCTTGCCCACATTTCCTTTAATCAAATTCAAAATCTTTTTGTAATTATGGCACAACCATATATAATCATTGATGATAACTTTTTTTTAGTTAAGGCTATATGTAAAGTTTCCTAAACTATATCTTCCCTTCAAAAGGGTATTTGGTCACTTTTAATGTGCACACAAATGTGGACATGATTCATTAAAACTTAATAATAATGGTGAAAGCAAAACACTAAAAATAGTATACGATAAAATGAAATCATAACTTTTCTCACCACTAATTAAATAAATGTCATGGGTAAATTTCTTACCATTCCAATATTATGTTGTTTTTTAGTTTTAGGAATTACTTTTATGGAAACTCACAATAGTTTTGAAGAATACGATGTGTAACTTTGCTAACATCAACAAGCGATTGTGAAAGCAAAACCCTAAAGGTTTTATGTACGAATGGAACAACTAAAGTTCAATGTGGGTGAAATAAACTTAAAACAAAAATTGAATACAACAAAAGATGGCCAATAAAGGTTGTGGAATTAAGAACAAGTGAATGAATACATACGAGGATGTGGATGTAATAATCTACATGAACGTAAAAACAATGTACCATATCATCTTGAAATCGACACAATGATTTTACGTTGTTTCTTTTATTGGCCATAACAAGGAATATTTTGGTTGAGAAAGAGGTGCCCCTCATCAACATGTTAAAAATGTTCCCAATGGTATCAATAAGTTCACCTTGTTGTTGTTCCATAAATTTGTAATGATTTCTTCAATTGTTCCTTACGATGTTCCAATCATTTTATGTAGTTATATCCCAATGATTTCACATGGGGGCCAAAAGTTCCCAATGATTTCACATGCTTCTTGTTCATCCAAAATTTCCACACTTTTCAAGTATTATTATCTCCACAACTTTCTTTATCAAATGTTGTACTCTCACATGAAAAAGAGAAATGAGAACATCAAAACCAAAGAACCCTACCTTGAAACAAATGAACAATTTAACAAATTCATTACAAAAGGAATGAATGGGTAGTGAAATGACACGAACAAATTTATAAATTAAAAAAAAAAAAAAAAAAAAAACAAAAAAAAAAAAAAAAAAAAAAAAAAAAAAAAAAAAACCCTATTCGATACAAATGAATAAAATAAATAAACAAATTAAGGAATGATCAATGGATGAGTGAAATGATCCTATGAGGATAAAAACAAAACAAAATAAAATCCATACCATTTGAATTGAAATGAACCATTGCTTGAAGTGACTACAAATGCAAACCCTAAACACTAATACTCTTATGAAGTAGATGTAAAATTTCTTCTCTCAAGTCTTCTTCATAGATATAAGGACTTCTCCAATTCCATTCAAAATTTGCCTCATGTGCTTTGACATAGTAGAAAGGTCTTTGAAGGGTCTTAAAAGGTTTGTCTATTGATCCTTCTTTGGATGATTCTAGAACTTTCCGTTGGGTGCTAAATAGATCTATCATCCCCGAGGGCACATGCACCTCCAAAAAAAAACATCTAGCCTTATTTTCCCTTTCAAAATTCATTCAATTTTTGGGCACACTACACATGCCCACAATATTAAGTATTATTGTTATTATTTGATATTATTATTTGGCTTGTGTATCAAGCATCAACTACCCTACTACTACTACTACTACTACTACCTTGGTAGCTTCAACATTAATTATATTATTTTCAGAAATGTTGAAATTTTCAATTTAAAAAAATAATTCAGATAACAAGAATTTGTGAAAGAATAAAATTTCAAGAGTATTCTATTTGTCAAAATAATTTTTTAAATTAATTAATTATTTGATAGTCATGTGTGGAAGCTGCCAAGGTACTTTAGTAATCTTGTTGTTGCTTTTTTTTTTTGGTCTTTTCTTTTTTAGGTTGAATTTTATCCTCCCATCTACTTATTAAATTCTGATCCCCAGTTTTGAGTTTCATCCCCAGTTTTCGTGACTTTTACCATTGACCACTAACTAGGCATGAAATAGTGGATAAATGATAAAACAGGGGATGAAACAGGGTATGACTTTACAAATAACTGTAGGCAACTTGTGTCAATTCAAAAAGTGCCATGGTATCAACCCTCCTGCCCTTCTTTTTTTTTTGGGTGGGCAGATGATTCCTCAGAATCTTGTTGATGCTTTTCTTTTTCTTTTTTAGGTTGAAGTTTATCTGCCCGTACACTTTCTAATTCTGATCCCCAGTTTTGAGTTTCATCTAAGGTTGACTGTCTTTAGAAACAACTGCTAACTAGACATGAAACAGTGGATAAGGGGTCAAACAGGGGGTCAAAGAAGGTATGACTCTGCAGTAAATAGGGATGAAACAGGGGGTGAAACAAGGTATGACTTTACAGTGGATGGGGGATGAAACAGGGCATGACTTTACAGTGGATGAGGGGGTCAAACAAGGGATGAAACAGGGTATGACTTTACAGTGGATAGGGATCAAACAGGG
>Ga0116229_10016080_pt1 | contig 10094 bp, 8 predicted proteins | sample S1TSphgellanicum_3_FD_87313 | JGI IMG/M metagenome (GOLD analysis project Ga0116229, IMG submission 87313) | Host-associated microbial communities from peat moss isolated from Minnesota, USA - S1T2_Fc - Sphagnum magellanicum MG | ecosystem: Host-associated > Plants > Peat moss > Unclassified... | reverse complement strand
ATTAGACCAAAAATGAATTAAGAAAACATTGACACTCAATTCAGTCACAGATTGGACATACAACTTAATTCCATTGCTTTCAAATCAGCACTGGTAGTTTGACCCCATTTTTCCTTGCATGCAAACCAATTAACCATTTACTGGATCATCCATCATAACAGAAAAATTCATGTTACAGGAGCATAAAAGCCTGATCACATTGTTTATTCCTGTGACTACTGATGCAAAGAAAATAGAATTGCATGAGAAATAGCAAAAAATCCTGGAATCTAAGTCTGAACCCATCCATGCATCACAGGTGAAGTGGTCAGCAAACTGCTCATCAGAAGTAAGAGCTATCAATCTTCATACATGCCCACTAGATGACATTGATCTTTGCATATACTAAAAATCATCCACTCCCTGACACATAAATTACTTTCAGTAGAGATTCAAACATGAAACTCCTCTCCCTATAGAGTTCACATGTGGAAACATGCATGGGCACATATGATTGGAGTGAACATATAACCTTGTCATTGCTCACTCCATTGTACAATATACATTCAATTTCACGGCCACCAGAACATACCTATGTGTGACATCACTTGTCTGAGTATACAGCCTTAAAGACAACTGGTCAGCAACCCAATTGAATGCCACACCAGTGGAGATCCTACTACATTGTTCCTGTTCCCAGACTAACTAGTGACTTCATGTCATGTGAAGCAAGACAGAAGACCTTCAGATCACCATCAGAGTGACAAGAAAACCAAGGCTATACCACTAACTGCCCAGCATGGAATCAGAGCAGCTCCCCACTATCCATGTTACAAGCCACATCACCCCTATACAAATAGCAGCCCAGAGTTCTCACTCAGAACTCCCCGCACGGCCTCCAACCTCTGTGCAGTGCATGCCAGTATTATGTCAATGATTCCCTCAAGATAGCTACATTCTGATTCAGGCCAGTTGGGAACAAGCAACAAGGTGATACTTCTAATGTCCTCTCTGAAGAGAGCCGCAGCACCTGGTTGTCCAGCACTTCCAAAGAACCCCTTAAGGGATATAATTTGGGTCTATTAATAAAGCTAAGGAAGCAGTCAACCCTAAGAGACTGGCTCTGCTGGAGACATTCAAGCAAGGAAAAATCAAGAGTTCGGCACCAACGTGGTGCCTGGCCAGAGTGCAGAAGTATTAACTTGGTGGACAAGTCTATAGTGCAGAGGAGGAAAGGTGCAGAGGGTACAAATCTGGTGGATTGAAAAACATCAAGTGCTTCAAGATCGACGATAGCTGCAGACAATGCAGGCAGAAGTTGAGGTGGTGTTTGCATAAGTGCAATGCTCACATGACCAATGACCTGACTCATCCCCACCACGACTTGATGCTCCTGTTCTGACAGCACCAACTTTAGCCCTTGTCCCTCTGCCTTTTGAACTACCTGAGGCCTTGGAGCTGCTGCTTGACTTCTGGCCTCCCTTTGTAATGTCAACATCAGATAGCCCATTCTCAAGTGCACGCACCAGGTTCTCAAAGTATGTCCTTGTGACACTGCAATTGTCGCATAAGAATGCAAATGCATCAACCCCTCAACTCCTTGGGAATCACTTCTAACCATCAGGAACAAAGTAATGGATGTTAAATTATCTTCAGAGGTAATAAGAACTTCTCCACAATTACAATAGAAGTAAACCTGGATAGCATTTAGGGATGACCTGATAAAAAGGTTAGAGATTCCAGATCTGACAACACATCAGCAAAGAGCAAAACAGAAAACCCAACCAAAGAGCAAACCAGAAAACCCATGCATGTTCAGAGACCTTCAATGGCGACATGTATGGAATTAACCAGCAACACATCATTCTGAGTGACTTCATCAGCTCCCCACAGGGTTTAGGGTTTAGGGTTGATCATAACCAACCCAGTAAGTTTTATCACAAAAGCAGCACAACAAAACCTCAAAGGGGTGAGAACACAAAGGAAACAAAGAAGAAAGTTTAACACAAAACAAGCCAAATATGAGAACAGGGAAAAAGACAAGTAAAGACCAACACAATGTCAGTGTCTGTGTCTGCCTTCCTCTCTGTTTGGAAATAACACATCCAAAGACATGTGTCATACTGTGAGTGCAACTTGACTGTCTGCTTAACACATTACTCCAGGGAGGGAAATAAAAGAGAGGATCTTCACCTTGTCAAACCAGCTAATTTGCTGCGGAAGTCATTAAAGGAAGTGGTAGAATTTTCTGCCTCAATAAACATCTGTAAATCCTTTTCAGCACACTGGTGCAACCGCTCCAGCCCTGTCTCAGCCTCACCTGCATTACACATTCATGAAACCATCATCAACTACTTTCACTTATCTGCATCTCTGCCCAGAAAGAAGATGGCAATTTTGGCATGTGACAGAACATCATCAAAGTACTTGAATAGTTTGCACCCTAACCTTGCAGATACTCAAAGAATGCCCGCTTGGCATGCTCGTTTTCAGGAAGGTAGAATCCATATGCATATGTCCATTTCAGCACCCGCCGACATTCCACAATCTGATCAACAAGCCAAGGGTCAATACTTCAACTTGCTTCTCCAACCCATTTGTAAATTTAGAGGCATTCTGATTGTAATCCACTTGAAAAACTAATCTTACATCCAGACAACCAAAACTTGCCCTACTAAAACAATTAAAGATGCATTTCTTCCCAGTTTGAACCCTTCACTCAAATCTGAAAAAATAACAAGTAGCCTTTACTCTGTTGGAAGTCTCCAAAAGACATCCCAACCTAGACCCTCAAGCACAAACCCAAACACCAATAGTGCATGACAGTCTCAAAAGGCAAGTCATTGAGCAATAAATAAACTAGTCATGGATTCCTGATTCTTAACACACAACCCAGGAGTAACAGTCAATCTCACCTGCAGCCACGCCTCCGTGAGAAACTTCAGCTGAGAGACAGGTTGACACTGCTTATCACTGAGCTTCTCAATCTGCAAACATGCCAAAGACCATAGGAATCAATACAAGTCTGCAAGGAACACCTTTACAGGCAATGAATCATGAAATTCCCATAGTATGCCTGCACTTCAAGCATATAGCTCAACCCAGCATGATACTGTCAGTTATTGTTAATCACAGATTGAGACACAGGTTGCTCAATTCAATAGCAAAATACCTAAAATCAAATTGTGCCAAGCTTCTGTTCTATACTTGCAATAAGGTCAATTCCAGAAGAACCAGCTCTAAATCAATGCACAGAACCCAGAATTAAGTTGCAAGTGTTTCCACTAACAAAGGACAAGGTGGTGCAGTGACAAGGAAAACAGGAATCAACAATACCCAAAGGAACTCACACTCTTCCATATCCCCAAGACACTCACAGGAAATCATACCTCCAAAAGCTATTGTCAAAATAAACATCAACACAGATGAAGCAAATGCTCTTGTCAAGGAGGTGAAATTTTGTTGACTACCTGGACTTGCTGCATTTGCTGAAGATCAGAGAGTGCTTTTGCCCTCGACTGCATGAAACAATTGTTGTCAGTAAAAGACTGACAGTAAACTCATGGTAGCTAACTACTTCATAGCAACAGCCATGCCTCTGACTCAATGAGGCACTTTAGTAAGTTCTCATTCAAGAGCAGAGTAGCTTAACCAAAAACTTTTGCATTGGCTCTGGATCTCCAACCACTTGAATTGCAGATGCAAACTGAGAAAAGGAAAATACAAGCACAAACTGCCCACTCCACCAATCTCAAACTTACAGATTCATTTGTTGCCCAGCGCTCATAGTAATGGGTGTATCTTTCCAATGAGTTCTTTGCCATGTCCCTTCTCCTCTCAGCTTCATCATACTGACAATATTAATAGATGCTTAGTTACCCAACAACAAAACACCAAGGCATTTTGTAGACTTTGGATAATCAGTGGCCCACATTCCAGACTAAAGCCAGGACACATTCCTATCTCATCCACACACATGCAAACTTCCAGGACAGACAAAATCTGGACTACATATCTATCGGATTGCAGAAAAAAAATTCCACAACACTTTGAACATGACAGTTATGTCAGGTCCAGACAAACCAAACAACCATGCCAAGAATGACCATGGTAATAACCTTGTGAGTGTCACCCACAAAGTATGGGACAATCACATTCCTCTCCACTGACTTCATAGCTCCTAAAAGTGAGTGGAGATAGGACTACTATAATATGCTAAGACTCTTGGGCCAACAGATCAAGCATAACCTTCAAACTGAGTTCCTGTGACATTACTAGAAGCAATGGGAATACATAGCCAGGATGTTGGGTACCACTCAAGTGACCAGAAATACACAAAAATGCTGCAGTTCCAATCTGACAAGAAGCTTGTTTCCAATACCTAGACATTATCCAGCCTGATGACTCTCCAACCTTACAAAAACTATACAAGTAGAAGTTGCATACCGCGCCTTCCTGCTTAGCAGTCTCATATCGATTGCATGCATAAAAGCCTCCTGTTCGCTCTCCATGATCTGTCCATGTTCCCAGACAAAGCCTGCAAGCATCATCATTGTTCAGTAACAATGAGCATAACACATACTCAAATCATACATAGAATGGTGCATCCTCCTAATACAGGGCTACAATGATGTGAGCCATGAGGACACTAGAAATCACAACACTTGCAAAGATGCAGCAGCATGGAGGAGGGCAACATCATCTCAAACAACATGTAATCTTCTAACCTCACTTTCTCTTCAGTGTTTTAGTGAGACATGACCTCTTCATCCGCACAAAACTTTATCGTGATTGCTACATTAGCAATGCAATGGTAGTGGATCTGTGACTTCAACTTATGCAACAAAACACTTGCATCCATAAAAATTGCATCCATAGAGGGAACCCAGAAGTTAAAACTCTTACCAACAAAACTCAAATTTACAAGGAGGAGTGCAAGTAATATGCATGCAGCCTTGGTTCTTCTCAATTGGTCGCTTACATTTGGGGCAGGGCTTTGAGTTTGCCAAAATCCTATCACAAGACAAGGACAACATCATTTTGACACACCTAATAACTTCAACTGTATATGAAACCTACACAAGCACAAAGCCGAGTTGACAGTTATGAAGATTGTAGTGGACAAAAGTAAGCTGCAACAAGATCAGAAACAATGACTGGAATTTACTCAATTATAGAACTAAATATGCTGGAATATTAGTATGCTCCAAAAAACAGCTCAGAACATAGAAGATTGCATGCATAGGTGCCTTACCAGTTCATGTTCTCGGACTCAGCACAGTTCTTCAGTATCCACTTGTTGACAGTTTCACAATCAACAGGGCGATGTGCCTCCTCCCGACACTGCAAACAAATAACTATTGCACATTCAACCCTTTTCTCCTAACTCCAATAGAAACATTCTACCTAGAGTAATTCCTTTAGATAACTTGCACAGACAGGCCAGGGTCCTCGACTTGCCAAAAAGCAATGCAGCTTACATTCCAGCAGAAGCTGTGTCCACATTTGCAAACAAGATCATAGGACCCAATGCCCCGAATAAACTCCACAGCATACTCACAACCTGGTGCCGGACACCACTTAACCTGCAAAATGACTCTTCTGTTCAATTCATCAGTCACAACTCATAGAAAGACCAACACACTGTGACAAACATGTGAAAAAGTGGTAGAAGTGAAAAGACAGGACATTGACCACACAAAAGCAGTGAAAAAACTCAAACAAGCCAGAGGTCATTAAAACCACAGAGGAATGGAAAACTACTGTACCAATATTCTGTGTCCTTGCACCAACTAAGAGCTTACAAACCCAGTCTGCAAGGCACCTTGCAGCCTAGTTCCTACTTGTCTCTCAACATTGCACAGAGAACTCCACAATTTAGAACCAGGACATAAAAAGACAGCAAAAGAACCTGACCTTGCGGTTGTCTTCCACATAGGATCTTAGGAGATAACGTGAATATTTTCTTCTGTCATCCTCAGAAACTAGCTCATAAACCAGATCCTCCCCAACAATAGCTTCACACGGTGGATCGGCACATCTCAAACTAAGACATCCTGGTCCATCATTGATGGCTGTATGGATGTAGCCTGTAACCCAGAACATACATCCAAACACATTGAAAGATCAAACACTTCATACAGCCCCTTCTAAGTTCTGATGCACATTGCCACAGCCACTTAGAATAGAGGTTACTGGAAACCCTAGCGATCAAATACTGAAAAACAATGAGCTATCTTAACCAAACCAGCATGGGGCTGAGACACCTCAGCCCATAATCCAATCCAATGTCTGAGGAGTTTATATGTTGGTGTATTTACTCATGCCATCAAAGCATCACCCACCTGTCCAGCAAGAGTTGCAAAAGAAGTGACCACAAGCGGGTGCTTTCATCCTTTCAACTGCATGTGTCTCAAAGCAAATTCCACACAAAAGCTGCCCACAAGCCATGTAAGCAACAAGTGTAGTCAGAGGAAGCTCTGAAAACCTATAGTGCCAAACACAATAACAAAAGCAAGTATACATGCAAATAAACAACTTTTGGAGAAACCCTCAAGGTATCATCCCTGATAAAACTAACATCCTAGATCTCACCTCTTTTGAAACCCTTCTCTGAGGCACATGCTCCACAAGCCCAACAGTTGCACGTACCCGCACCTCATCAGCAAACCATTCATCGTTTACTTTACTCACACTCCTGCAACAAGCACACCAGAACCCCTTTCTTGAAGCATCTGTTATCAAAGTTGGAACATTCTTTCAGCTGTCTGACATCAAATAGGTCACACTACAGCATTGTCCTCTGACATCCACCCACCATCTTTCCAAGCTACTCTGTCAAGTGAACAAACTGCAAGTCATTAACAACCAATCTACACCACATAGGGGTCCCCAAAACCCATTTAATCTCTACAGACGGCCAAAGACTAGAACACATCTGTGGACAGAGAGGGAAGAACCATTTGAAGTGACGCAAGAGTGCACTAGATTCAGCCCGTGATATTGAGAGGACGTTGATGATAGTGTTTGTGGCTTCCTCTTGTCGCTGCTGGATATCTTTCTCACTTAGTACATAGTAGTTGATCTGGGGACCAAAACAAAAAACAACAATTAAAAATCACAGCAAGTTACAAACCCCAAACAAACACTTTTCCTGTGTGTAGGTATGGCACCAAGATCTCAGATACATACACTGGAACATAAAGAAGAAGTTTTTCCCTTCCAATTCTTCAATTTTATCCATACCCTAGTGAAGGGCAGACCCTGGCCACACCGACCAGATGGAAAACAAACTCAGGCAAACAAACACAAAGCGCTTTCAAGCTTTGAGGCATCATCAGCTAACAGGAGACTTTGTCCTGGGACCACTCGCAAGAGTGAGCCTGAGCGCTAAACGCTGATTGGGCTCTTCTCTCTCTCTCTCTCTCTCTCTCTCTCTCTCTCTCTCTCTCTCTCTCTCTCTCTCTCTCTCTGTGCAAACTCAAGGGGATCGTCCACCTTACTTGTGGCAGCATCGAGATGGGTTGCAAGTCATGGTCATCACAATCAGATATGATATCCTCTTCTTCATCTTCCTCTTCCTCTTCTTCCTCCTCTGCGTCCTCTTCCTCGTCTTCCTCCTCCCTGGTGTCATCATAATCCCCGTCTGACGTCCCTTCGCATGCATCCTGCATATCATCCTCCCATTCCATAATCCCCCACTCTTCCTTTAATAATAAGAATAGGCGTCTCTTCGCCCCCAACCGCAACCCCACCGCCTCTTCTAGTACGCAACCCCAAGCCCCCACCCACCCACCCCAAAAAAAAAAAGAAAAAAGAAAAAGAAAAGACAACTACAACAACAAACCCTTCCCAAATTCTGAATCAGACAGGGCTTCTTCCCCTAAGATGATCTGCTGCTGTGTGAATTTGCAAGGCTATGAATAGAGAGAGAGAGAGAGAGAGAGAGAGAGAGAATCTTAGGACATAGTCCGCTGATTGTTTTGTAAGGCAAAGTGGTGGTTGCAGAACTTGGCAGGAACAACTTTGGCAGTGACTTAGGGTCTTTTGTCTCTGTGTGTGCGCGTCTATTCTGTCTGTTCTGTCCCTAGTAGGTGTGAGGAGGGAGGGGTAAAGAGAAGAGAGAGAGCCGTGAATGCAACAAAGGAGAGAGGAGAGAGATGGGGGGGGGGGGGGGGGGGGGGGAAAAGAGAAAAGGGGGGGGGGGAGAAGAGAAAAAGGGGGGGGGGGGGGGGGGGGGGGGGGGGGGGGGGGGAGGTGCAAAAGGGTTGAAAGAGGGAGCAGTGCGACAGGCAGCAGGCAGGGCAGGGCAGGCAGGCAGGCAGGGCGGTCCAAGGAACAACACTAGCAAAGGAGAGAAGGTCGCAGTATTGAGCCTACTTTCTCTGACCCCTACGCACTCATGTTCCCGACACGTCACCTACTTTTTCCTTTTTCCTAGCCATTGGTTGGGAACGAACCTGCCCAGGTACCCACCCAGCGCTTTCCGGTTATCAATCCGGTTATTAGACCGGTCACTAACAACCTCTCATCCATCCATCCGGTCATTGATTTTTTTTTCTTTTTTTTTTGATAACCACTTAGTATTCAATTCCCAATTTTTTTAATAGCCTACCTGGATTGACCCAATTATCATCCAGGTAGGTTATCAATCTTTCAACAATAATACCCAAATAATCATTTAAGACTTGAATTAATGTAAATAATTTTTAATTTTCGAAAAAGCCTTATCAGCACCAGCTAATAATAACCAACCAACAGGATAACAAGTGGTTATCAACTGGTTCTTTGATAACCTACCCTTATGCATAACCAATGGTTTATTTACTCAATTTTCTTTAATAACCTACTCAACAACGCCCCCCCCTTTTTTTATTGATATTGATAACTTGTATGATCCCCAAAAATATTTAAATAATCTACCCTTTATTATTTTTTAAAAACAATAACTGGCCAACACTAGTAAGATCTGAACTACCAACCTCTTAAGCTATGATGAAAAACCATTAATTGTTTTAAAGTACCTCTAGGAAATGTTTTAAAGTATAGGATAAGGAACATTGTTTAGGCTCTTGTCGGTTTAAAGGCTCGGCCAAGGGCTCCAACCTAGGCATTGATGGGAACTGGGAACAAACCTTCCTAGGTATGATCCAAACTACCAACTTTGTTTTGAAGGCTAATTGGCTGTCAACTAGTGTGTGGTCTAGGCCATTGGCCCAATTGAATGAATTTTGTCTAGGCTAGCTTAAAGCCCTAAGCCCTTAAGGCATTCTCAAAACAAGGGACAATGGATCAAGGTGGTCTTTTGTAGAAAAGATATTCACAATTGTGATAAGTCTCCTTGCAAATACATAAGCAAAATTTCTTGGAAAGCTTTATATAATTATAACAAAAACTAGCATGTGTCATGAATGAATATTGTGATAAGTCTCCTTGCAAAATACATTCGCAAATCTTTCTTGGAAGGCTTTATAATTATAACAAACACTAGCATGTGTTACGAATGAATAACACGTTTCCTTCAAAACCTATTGCCTAATTTGCAAACTAAAAGGGAAAATTTCCTAATCAAAATTGCATGGATATTTTTTTTTTGAAAACTAGTTTTAAATTTTCTAAAACCCTAATTTAACTTATATCTCAAGGTTACAATTTGCAACCCATATTGTTCATGTAAACATTGTACATTTTCATAATTTTAAACATCTTATTTGCAAGTAGGTCAACTCATATATCATTAACCCAAATTGGAATCAACAAACATTTTTTTCAATTTATATTTATCCAATGTTGATGCCTCCATTTTTTTGTCTTGTTAGATAAAATACTATATGATTTGGTTGATTGGCAAACCAAACAAATTGAATGAATCATTGCGAGTCATACTAAATTTATTTTTTTCATGGTTTAAAATCCTTTTTTACATGATTGAACTAGTGTTTTTTTATTATGACAAAATTTTGCACTTATGTAAGTTCAAATCTTCATAAATGACATTCACAAAGGGATTTTAGGTTATGATGTTCTCAAAAAGCAAACAAATGAACATTGGCATGCACTTAACAATCTACCAACGACTTGACAAGGTGTTTGGGAAATGTTATATATATATATAT
>Ga0116229_10016079_pt1 | contig 10094 bp, 5 predicted proteins | sample S1TSphgellanicum_3_FD_87313 | JGI IMG/M metagenome (GOLD analysis project Ga0116229, IMG submission 87313) | Host-associated microbial communities from peat moss isolated from Minnesota, USA - S1T2_Fc - Sphagnum magellanicum MG | ecosystem: Host-associated > Plants > Peat moss > Unclassified... | reverse complement strand
TGCAACAAGGTCCACATGCATTTTCAAGGAGTGCACACTAGGTGTCTGCAAATTTTCTCACTGTCTTTTCAACTGTGCTCCTTACAGACATACAAACAGAAGGAAAACCTGAAGAATCACCATATGTTGGCTGATTTTGGAAGGAGGTCCATGAGTGTAGTCATCTTTACCTTATGGGCAATACATATGGAAAAAGATTGTTTGTAATCTGAAAGCAGGTGATTAAGCCTGCACACAATCTTCTTCTTCTTCTTCTTTTGAAGCCTTTCTGTTTCTTGGAACTGATGGAATATTAGAAAATCTGGACATTGGCTAACCTCACCGATTGTTGTGTGTGAATGAGAACCTCAATTGGGTTCATACAACATGTTGGGACCTTTTTTGAAAGGGATGGCGGCCAGACCAGTCCAGGTTTGAGGTTCACTTTCAGCAAGCAAGAGGCCGTGTTGTAAAGTCACCATTGAAATCCAGTTCCAGCAAAATTCTGCTCTGGATACCACAAAACCTATTCTTCTCTTGTGTTACCTGTGGAGTAACCACCCTGCAGGGCACGGTAGGGTAGAACTGCCCATAACCAAAAATGTACCTATCATTGAAAGATTTCCAATATTTTCTTTGTTCAGTAATCAAATTGAGTGATGTTTGTGTCATTGGATGCACAAACTGGAGGGCTATAGATGTTCTGTGAGTGTCAGAAGTAAATGAGCAACACATGAAGAGAATGATGAGTCTGTGGGGGATTGATAAGTTGCTACGACTTTTTTGAAAAAAATAGCTGTAGACACCTCTCTGATTCCAGCCTTATATCTTCCTCATTTTTAATCCATTTTGATTGATTTAAAACCTGAAGGATGTGCCAACTAAAGTTTTACAAAACTTCTTCGTATTTCAAAGGCAAAGATGCAACCAACCATCAAAGATCTTTAGCTCAAAATCCTAATCTATTTTAATTCACCCATCATCAAACACTGAACCCCTTTACACCAAATACCTCATATCTTCCCCTTTCCTTCACCAAATTGAGAAATTCTTGTGGTGTTGGAAGTGCTAGGTGAAGGGCTACAAATATTCTTGGAACTCCAGAATGAAAGGAACAATGTGTGAGGATTTGACCTACTTTGAGTTCTTAAGTGAATTTGCTCACCGACCTATCTACCCTAATGGTTGTTGTTGAAGTTGTGGAAGGCTCATTAACACAAGGCCTTGTTTAAAAAAATGACTTCTTCGGAGTGATTTGTCATAATGATTGGCCCAATGTGGTGGCATTTAAATACTCTCACGCCTCATGTTGTTCAATTTTGGTTTGTCGGTGGGGCTAATGGAGTGCTCATTTACATAGCTAACTAATAACCCAAACAATTGGTACTCTATGTTGGGTGAAACAAATTGAAGTAGAGGCCCAAATAGGGGTGTCATTGGATTTGTTCTTAAAATTAGATCCACCCACACTTGATATGTGAGCCTTTTACTATCGTAGCACCTGAACGATTTTGGCAACAAATTGTTGAATAATTAATTAAATTTTAAATCTTAACTTTGGCACTTAGATCTTTTATTCTGAAAATTTTGGCAAGTAATGGTTATATAAAATAATAAACAAGCTTCATTCAATGTTATGGAATAGTCTAATGTGTCTAGAATGTCTCAACAGTTTAAGGGTTTGCAATTCAAACCTCATAATTGAATTTTTGATTTAATTAAAATTTTGGCACAAATATTAAATAATTTTTAAAAAATTTGACCAAACGAAAAAAATTTAATTTATGTTGAAATCGTTTAGGTAATGTCTACCACATCCAAAATAGTTATGTTTTTAAGATGCCATAAACATGAAACATTGGATAAAGCATGATGAATATAAGGTAAATGTCATCACATGGGCCAATCGCTACAATTGACCAACCAAATTCTATCATGTTCTTTTAATAGCTCATTTGCATATTCATAGGCCCAAATATTCAATTTCACAATATTTAAACTTGAATTTCATCCCCAAAAAATCAATTTCATAATATTTAAAACTTGAATTTCATCAAAATTAAGTCTTCAACATTTCCACTTTTAATGCTCTAAATGGCTTCATACTTTTGCAATGGCAATTGATGTAAAGGCATAGGTTTTAGGGCTAATGCAAATTGCTTTCATGGCCCCATTCACATTTGTCACTTCAACATGTTATGTTGTATTGTCTCCTTTGTGTTTCAACTACTTCATGTTCTCATGTTGCTTGAGCTTGTGCTTTGCCTTTTAAACCAATGGCAATATGCTCTTATGTTCATGTCATAACTTAATTTTCTTTTTTGCTCGTGTTCTCTTATTTGTTTTGCTCTATCCATAGGCTCAAGAACCAATTGTGATCAATAATTATTTGTGTTGGTTAGGGTTGTGCTTTAATTCTCTATAGGATTCTTGTGTTTTGTTCTCATGTTGTTCTATTTTGTACTTTGACTTGGACACCAATTGTGAATTGTATAACTAGAGTTTTGTGTTTTGAATTTCAATTTGGCTCTTGTGCTTATTTGTGTTGTCCAATTGTGATTTTTTCCTTGATTATGTGATCTATTGTGTTGGTGGGTGTGCTAGCATGGAAGCTTGGAATGAAATGTTGCTTGGCAAATGGACTATTGAATTGGGCAACGATGAAGGCAAAGACCTTTTGCAACTATTGTTTGGTGTTGATGTTGGCCCAAAAGTTGCAGGTGATGATGGCATGGTGGCAATAAACATGGGTGCAAATCCAATTTGAAACAAGGCAACTTGGTGGAAGAGGATGTAGAGAAATGACTTTAGCAACATTTTGATGTATGATGACAAATTGATTCAATGATGTTATAGAATGCATTGATTGCTATTCCTTTAGATCATGGAATCTATTGCCAACCATGATGCAACAACAATGATTACCAATATGGATTATATGATTGGAATGTAATAACTTTTGGCCTAAATATGCAATGGGCACTTTGACAAGAACAACGATTGAGGTGTTTAAAGAATGGACCAACAAATTTTTCAAAATATTTGTTGATGATGTCAACATTCATAACAAAATCTATAAGGATCATTTGAGAAATGTTTTGTCAAAATTATGCAAAGTCAATCTAAACTTGAACCTAGGGATGTGTTCCTTTGGAAGAAGGCAAATTATGTTTTTGTGTCACATTGTAATTAGCCATAGCACTTGCCTAAACCCAACAAGGTGCAAGCAATACAAGATTTCCATGTTCCAAGGTCTACTGCTAATATGTGTGCTTTCCTAGGATTGATAGGTTATTATCAAAATTTAGTGTGGCTATGCAAAATTGTTGTGCCTTTCTTTGATTTGACAAAGGAATGGGATTTTTGGTGGACTCCCAACGTATCAAGAAGCCTTTGATTTGTTAAAGAAAAAGTTAATTGAAGCTCCCATCCTAATTTGCTTTGACTTTGACAAATCATTTATCTTGGATGTTGATTGACCATTAAAGGGTGTAGGAATCCTTTTTTAAAAACATGGCAAATAGAAAAATGTTATACTATATGTTTGTAAAACTTTATAATCTACACACAAAAAAATTGTCCCCATGGAAGGAGAATGTTATGCCCTTGAGTGGGGAATAATGCATTTTCAACAAGATTTACATTTAACATTTGTATGATTAAGAGAAACCACAAGTAATTGGAATGGTTAACAAACATTATTTCTAACCCATTTGGTAGACAAGGCAAGTGAATTTCCATGTTATAAAACTTCAATTTTAAAATGTTGCACCGGGTTGGATCCCTATATGTGAATGTTTTAAGTCAGAACCCAATTGGCATTTTCAAAGAAGATGAAAACTTTTGGAATGAGGTTTAAGATGAGAGGAAGGAAGTGGAAAGGATAAACATGGTGGATCAAAATACAATAATTCTAATGGAAAGTAATTGTATTTTCATTGTCATAAAAGCACAGGAACCATTTGTTGAAACATTTTGTGCTTGTGAGGTAGTGAGGGAAGCTATTGCAAAACAAGTTGTGGAGGAAACCATCAAGGAGAAACTGATTTTTGAGGAAATGACCCTAGAAGCTTTGATGATGGTGGAGATTGAAACAAATGAAATAATAGTATATTACATTTAATCAAATATGAAGCTATTAAACCAACATATGGACATTGGTAGGATGCTTATTGCATGAGATTGTTGATTGGTGCAACTTTGAATACATGGATTAACACGATTTTAGAACTTAATTGTGCCAAAAAAAGATTTAAAAACTATCACTAGTAAGAGGAGATTTTTTTCAAGAATTTTATTGTTCCATGTCCTAAGAGAAATAAATGATCATTACAAATTTACATGTAAAAATCGGACACTTCAGTGAGCATCGAATATTGATAGAGATCAAAAAGAAATATTTTTGGCACAAATGAACTAAATCTATCGAAGTTATGGTGAAGAGATGTGATTAATGTCAATTGATAAGGGAATTTAGTAACTTAAAGTTTGGAATTGACAAGATGAAAAACATATTTGTATGTGACATGTTTACAAGGTTTCATTTGATATTGGTAGTTGATAACCTAAATCACAAAGTGGCAACAAGTATGTGCTTGTGGCCATTCATCATTACTTAAAGTGATGTGAAACAAAACCTTTAAAAAAACACAATGTAATCACTATCATTAAACTTTGAAAAATGAAATAATTTACAAATTTGGTGTTCCAATGTTTATACTAAAAACAATGAGAATGAGTGGATGGATGGCATAATTTGACAATACGTGCAAAAAAACTATAATATTACCATCAATTTACTCCTCCACGTTGGCCCCAATGTAATGGGAAAACACTCAATCAAAACTTTAAAACATAACCTCATAATCATCTTAGGCACAAAAGTCAAGAATGGGGATGCATATTTACTTATAATTTTATTTGGGTATAGGTGTGACATCCAAGCCAAAGCCAAGTATTCACCATATATGGTTCTAATGAGAAGAACACCAAGATTCACATGACAAAAGTTAAATAATTAATATTTTGTGTGAAGTTGTTGATGTAGAAGTCAGTTTTGAATTGACAACTCACCAAAAAATGATCTAAAAAATGCAACTAATTACTAAGGTGCATGAATCTTTGCTAGACAACGTGGATTAAGCACAAAGGTAACAAATGAAGACTTATAATGCAAATAAAAGGAAGTAATTTTTATTTTGTGGATTTGGGGATGGGAATGTGTATGTCAATATGCATAAGCCTAGTAAAAAGAATCCCTACAAGTCAATTGGCAAAGACCATACCAATTTGTTAGATATAAGGAAGGCTAAGATGAAGGTTGTAGAATCTTGTAGATAAGGAATTTGGGTAAATGGTGTGAATAAAACCCTATTAAAGCTTTTGTGTTTTCCCTAAATATTTTTTTGCCAAAAAGAACAAATATCATGGAATTTTACTTGAGATGGAAGTGATTGTTGGTGATGAAGCACTTCTCTTATGAATGAATCTTGGTGATGATGGTGTTAATCCGAAGCATTAATGTTTTTCTATTTTGCAGGTTCTAGAAGGAAAATGAGTTTGGTATGAGGTGTGTGATGGATCAAATTGTTGATCTATGGTTGAGGATGGCAATGGTAGGGTGTGTGGAGGTTTGGAATTATGAATAAATGAAGCTATTGATGACCTATTGTGACACAAATACTTAGGGAATTTCTTTGTTCAATTTGATGTTGCTAGTTTTACATAGTTGTTCAATGAGGAATCACATGTGTAATGCAAGATGTGTATAGAGCATGATTAGACTAAAATAAGAAACTAATTTCCATTATGTTGTCCTTATGCCTTGTAAACCTCTACTCAATAAAGAAAATAGAAAAGAATTAGGAAATCATGAAAAAGTTAGGAACCCTTTGGATCCTATGACGAAGCTTTTAGAAATTGGGGATTTTGGGATTAAGTTGGTACGAGGGAAAAATTGTGCCTAAGTTGAAGTGGGAAATCATTGGTCAATCCATCAAGGGGTTTTGCTTTGCGGGGATGCATTGGATTGGGGATGTTCATCAAGTTTGCAATTGGTGAATTATGGGAATGAACATTGTAATTGAGCTCCTCTTGTTTCGGTTCATGGGTGTTGAGTGAATCATGAGTGGAGCAAGCTGTTAGAGTCTTGAACATTGAGAGCATCGAGCTGAGATTGCTTCCCGATTAAACTTTCTATGTTGAAGCACAAGGATTTAAGGTAGATAGGAATAAGTAGTAGGGATGATTTTTCACAAGGGTAGTAAGCATAGAAGCATTATGTTTGAGGTTGAGTAATCAGGAAATAATCCTTCCAGATTTTTTTTGGGTTGAAAGCGTGTGTCGTTGATACAACTATTTGAATATCCAGAATGCTTTGGAATTGAGTCCAGACTTTTGCATTATGTCTCTTTGTCCTTCCAAAGCCATAGAGTGATGTGGGGGTTTTGCTAAAGGTTTGGTTTTGTGTGTATGCAAAAATTGGATTGCAACATGAATGGGTTTGATTTCTATTTGAGCAATAAAATACTTTTTGTGTGTGTTAGGTGAAGGAAGGACCTTCACCTTCTTGAGTGAAGCCTGTGTGTAGTGATCATATTCAACCCAGGAAATGTTAAATTTTGAAGTTAAGAGACTGTTGATTTAGTCAAGGATGGGGTATATACCATGTTTAGATGCAAGTCATGAACTCTTTTGTGGGTGTGTCATTGCAGTTTTCCACCAAAACTTAGTTACTAAGAAAATCCATGGAGAGCATGTATCATCTTACTCAAGGAACAAACTTGCCTTCCTCAATCTCCTCTTCAAAGAAAGGAAAATCTACTTCTTCTTCAATTACTGGTACTCCAACCTTCACATCAGGGGATGGTCTTGAAGCATTTGAGCTGATAGACTTGGGGCTGACTACAACAGGAAACTTTTCAGGATCTGAATCTAATGCACCATGGATTACAAGCTAAAAGCATACTACCACATATGGAACACACGGAAACGAACCACATATGCTTTTAGCTTGCAAAACCCACAGGAACAACATTCTTCCCAAACCGTGGCGTCAGGTTCTCAATTCCAAATAGACAGTAAGTCTGCAAGAAGGAGCAATAGCAATTCCACCAATCTTTATGGGTGGGCATCTTTGCATATCCTGATCAATTTGGTTGCAGCCACAAGCATCTATCAAACTGGGACTGAAATCACTGTCCTTCCATAGCTGACCTGCAAGTGCCGTAAGGTGAGGAGATTTTCCTGAAACCTGCACCACAATAGATGCAGTTTGGGCATTTTAGACATATCTGTGAAGGTATTATTACTCTGCAATAGAAATTGTCAAGATTCCCAATAATGTCTGCACATGATTTCTCAACAGATAAGAACATTGCTCATTCTGAATCAATCTGCATCAAACCACTGAGCACCTTCCAGTACGTGCACAACAATTCACTCTGATTCTGCCACAGCCTTCAAAACCTGCAAGACAACTTTGATCATAATGGAGAAACTACACATCACCACACAGTTTCTTCTTCTTCTTCTTCTTCTTCTTCTTCTTCTTCGTCTTCATTCAGCAATGCAGACTCCCATACAGACACAATCAAACATAAGACATGCAAAAAAACAAACCACAAAACTACAAAACCCAAATACTCTCTTGGCCAAAAAAACCCAGCTCTATTTCTAAAACCCTGCAAAACCCACGCAAGAAATATGACTATGTAGAGGATCCATGGAAGGTCTTATAAAGAATCACCCAAGAAATTTCTTGCCAACTCCGAGCTTTCCATATATCTAGGGGAGCATATACAAGAGCAAATCAGGCAGGAATCGGATATGCTTACAAAACTGCAAATCTCGCAAAATCTTGCCGACTGGTATCTGATAAAAAAGGTGCTCACTCTCAGCGCAATCTCTCATACAATTGTATAACAGGGATTAACCAATCCACCCACGATCTCAAATATCTTGCAGAATCCAACACAATACGCAAACTGTGATGGAAGAAATGCGAGGACGGTCGCAAAGATTTGGATAAACCAAGAATATTTTCGGGACCTACACGTCAGTATCTGGAGATCTCGTTCTAGGGTTGGAGTCTTGGGATTTTCGAGTTTGCGTGTTTTGTTTTGTTTTGTGGTTCGAGAGTGGACATATTCCTTCATTCTAGGATACTTTGAATTCCATGGGTTTTTTCTGAGTCTTTTGAGAAGTTCTGTATGTGATGCCATTGTCTAGAATTTCCTGAGAAGAGGTTCTCGGAAAGATGGCATTGAGGACTCTGCACGGTCATACCTATGCTGCTCCCTCAGCTGCCAAGTACTTGGCATCCTCACTCACCACACCCCGGCTTCCCTCCGCCTTCCATAGAACAACCCATTTGGGCAAGCAACAAGCTGTGAGTGGTGGTGGTCATGAAGCAAAAACACGAATGTTAGGTGTTTCCATGTGCAGTTTCTTTGGCAGTCTTCAGGGATTCAAGGTCTGTGTGAAAAACACAAAGGTGCAGATTGTGGGGTTGAAAACCAGTGCTTCAGCCAAAAGAGAAGTGCAAGGGACTGGGAAAGGAAGCCTCAAAGGATCAGAGGTGAGAGTTCGGTTTGCACCTTCACCTACTGGCAATTTGCATGTTGGTGGTGCTCGCACTGCCCTTTTCAACTACCTCTTTGCCAAGTATGCTCTCTCTCTCTCCCTCCCTACCTCTCTCTCCCTCTCCATTTGCAGGATATGTGTTTCCCATACTACAGAGTCAGAGAAGAAAGGCATAGTCATAATACTCAGCTTGTGGAGATTAGTGTCATGGGTGTTGCCATTAGGCAATCTTCTCTAAGATTGCCTTCTGGAATGTAACAGTTCATCAGGTCTGTCAAATGGTATGGGGCAGGTCCTTGGGTGGAAAGTTTATCCTTCGTATTGAGGACACTGACTTGGAGCGATCCACTCGAGACTCCGAAGAAGCTGTCATCGGTGATCTTCAATGGCTAGGGCTTGAGTGGGATGAAGGTGTGCACCTTTCTGAATGCATGTTTTTGCAACTTCATCTTTGTGTTTTCCTTTTGTCCTGATATCCTTTTGGATTCCCATACATAGAAACTCTGTATGTCTTTCTCATTGTCATTGTATATATCCTGTTCCTTTTTTCTCTTCTCTTTCTACTCCCCAGCCTTTAAAAGACTCAACCAAGATAATTGAGTGATTTTGAGAATGGTGGATGCTCTGTACTTTCTGCTACACACTCTTATGGTCATCTTGCTGGACAAAAGATTCCTCTTCACAAACTTCTTGAGAATGATCAATGCTCTTTTGGTTTGTGATTTCTCAACACACAGGTCCAGATGGAAAGGGTGAATATGGTCCATACCGCCAATCAGAACGAACCCACATCTATCGTCAATATGTGGACAAGCTTGTAGAGTCGGGTCATGTATACCGTTGTTTCTGCACTGATGAGGTCATTTTGCTCAACATTTAAGCATTTCCCCCCTTTCTATGCAGTAGCATTGGACTTTGATCTTCACTTTGCTTCGCAATCAACATGAGAAAGAATATAAATAAAGGAGATTACCTGTGCTGTGCAGGAACTAGAAGCAATGCGAGAGGAGGCAAAGCTGAAAGCCCTACCACCCCGATACATGGGCAAATGGGGATCTGCATCTCAGGCTGAGATAGATGTGGAGCTGGAGAAGGGCACACCGTACACCTTTAGATTCCGAGTTCCCCAAGAAGGTTCTGTCACAATTCAGGACTTGATTCGTGGTGAGGTATGCATCCATCTTGGTCATGGCTTCAAGTATATTTCTTCAGATAGGACAATAGAATTTCCTTTCTTGTCTGTCCATTTGCCCATGGCTTCAGTACTGGATAGTCTTAGAAACTTGGGCCTTTCTGTGATAAGGTATCATGGAGCAAAGACACACTGGGAGATTTTGTGGTGCTTCGCAGCAATGGACAGCCTGTCTACAACTTCTGCGTTGCTGTTGATGATGCCACCATGCACATCTCTCATGTCATCAGGTTCTGTTCTCATTTTTTACATCCTTTGTATTTCAAATGATATGATGCTCTATCTCAGCAACCTGAATCAACCCAACATAGTTGCTAATATATGTTCTATGTATTACTCA
>Ga0116229_10016078_pt1 | contig 10094 bp, 9 predicted proteins | sample S1TSphgellanicum_3_FD_87313 | JGI IMG/M metagenome (GOLD analysis project Ga0116229, IMG submission 87313) | Host-associated microbial communities from peat moss isolated from Minnesota, USA - S1T2_Fc - Sphagnum magellanicum MG | ecosystem: Host-associated > Plants > Peat moss > Unclassified... | reverse complement strand
GCCTCGCTGCCTGTATCCAGCAATGCCACGTGGTCGCAGCCACTCGCGGTAATCGCAACCGCGGCACCAGTCGCCGCCGCCCATAGCTCGCCATAGGTCCAGTGCCTGCCGTCGCAGGTCAGGCCAACGCGATCCGGCTCGGAATCGGCCGCCATTTTGAGGATGAGCGAGATATCCATAATCGACCTCAGTCGGAGGCAGGCAAAGGCTTGGCATCCTTAAGGTGGAGCGCCACGCCATCGAGCGCCAGCGTGCCAGCGCCTGGCTTGATGCAGAGCAACTCCAGGCTGGCGGCCACATCCGTGTAGCGTTTGCCCATCTTGCTGCCGCCGGCAAAATTGGGATCGATGGGGCTTTTTTCTCCCGCGCGGTTTTCCACCATGGGGGCGCCGCCGCAGGACACAATACCTGTCGCCACAGGCTTAATGACCAGAACCTCGGTATCGCACACCGCGCTTTTCAATTTTATTCCGGGCTTCATAACGATCTCTCCCAAAGCTCTTGCCGCATCATGGCTGGTTCACGCGATGGCGCCTGCCGCTTTGAGGGTCTCGATCCGGTCCCATTCCATTCCGAGTTCCATCAGAAAGGTCTCGGTATGTTCGGAGGCCTGCGGCGCGCGGGTTGTTACGACGGCGGCATGGTCGAACTGCACGGGGTTGCGCACCAGCTTCAGCGGTGCCCCGCCATCGATCGCCTCGACCTCAATGATCATGTCGTTGGCCAGCGCCTGCTCGTCCGTGACCAGGTCGAGCATGGTCTGCGCCGGCGCCCACTGGCCGGTATAGGTTTTCAGGTGCTGCGCCCAATAGCTGAACGGCTTGGCGGCGATCGCGGCCCCGATCAGCGTGCTGGCCTCCTGCCAATTCGTCATCAGCTGATGCACATCCGAGAAACGCGGATCATCCGCAAGCTCGGGCAGGCCTAGATGATTGAACATATCTCGTACGTAGGGCCCCGGCGTCAGGGTGCACAGATTGATCGTTCCGCCATCGGAGGTGAGGTAATTGCCGAGAAAGGGGTTTCCAGGCGACCCACCCGATGCGGGCATCCGCGCCCGCGGCGAAATGCCTGACTCAATGCCCATATCGATGGCGGTGCCGCAAGCCCACCATGCCGTGCTGAGCAGTGAGACATCCAGCTCCGCCGCGTGCCCGGTCCGCTCACGGTTCAACAAGGCGGCGGCGATACCGCCGGCGATGAACATGCCGCCAATGGAATCCCCAAACGCGGCGATCGGCTGCATGACCACGCCGCCCTCGACACCTTCCGGTGTCATGGCCTGGGCAATGCCGCTGCGTGTCCAGAAAGCCGTGCCATCAAAGCCGCCGACATGACGCTCCGGACCTTTATCGCCGAAGGCCGACCCGCGCGCATAGATGATGTTGGGGTTGACGGCGCGGATATGCTCGATGTCGAATTTCAGTTTCTGCCGCACGGCAGGCAGATAATTGGTCAGGAAGACATCGGCAGTCTTGGCGATTTCATAGATGACCTGCTGCCCTTCCGGGGTCGAAATATCCACGCCGACACTTCGCTTGCCACGATTGGGATGCTCGATCATGCCGTTGCGCAACGGGTCCACCGCGACGCCGCTGATATTGATGAAGCCGCGCTGCGTATCGCCGCGCACGGGATGTTCGATCTTGATCACGTCGGCGCCCCAATCGGCGAGCACCGCGCCTGCCGCCGGCACGAAGGTGAATTGCGCCACCTCCAATACCCGAATACCCTTCATCACTTGCGTCATCGCGAAACCAACCCTGACTGATCAAAATTTTTAAACTGGCGCCCGGCATCGCTTGAACGCCAAGTATCCTAATCAGGTTAAATGCAAGCTTGCGGACGGGATAGCGCTAGGCGCGCAGGAGGGGGGAGTTATCGCGGCGGCGATACAGATGGACAAAGGGGCGAACCCGTTTGCAGCCGGCCCGGATATCGATTTTACCTGTCTTCAGACGATGCGGGCATGCAGTTCAGTGCGGTGAAGAGCATGGGCTTAGCACAGCGAGAACGGGGGAGACGAGAATTGCCAGCCAATGAACAAGGTGGCCACGACACCGCGAACGGGCGCTGGGCGATACGGCCCGAGGGGTCTAATTGGGGCGAGTTCGGGCCCGATGACCAGATCGGCCGGCTCAACTTCATCACCCCCGCATGCCGCCGCGCCGCCGCCGCCGAGGTCCGTGAGGGCATCGCCTTCTGCCTGTCGCTGCCGCTCGATCTGCCGCGCGTCTCGCTCAATCCGCGCCGTTTCCCGCCGGTCATCAGCTTCTCCATGCGCGGCGAGGACCCGGCCTTCAACTACCCGATGGATAAAGTTAACCCGGGCCAGACGGATGTCGTTTGCGACGACAGGGTGAGCATGAGCCTGCAATTTTCCACCCAATGGGACGCATTCTGCCATATGGGCTGCCTGCATGACGCTTTCGGCGACGGCAGGTTGCGCGCCACTTACTATAACGGATTTCGCGCCTGCGAGGAGGTGCGCGGACCGTTTGATTACCTGAACGGCCGCGCCCCAGTGGAAGGACCCTACGGCGCTCATAAACTCGGTATCGAGCGCATCGCCGAAACCGCCTTGCAGGCGCGGGGCGTGATGATCGACCTGCACGCCCATCTCGGGCGCACCCGCATGGCGGTCGGGTATGACGCGCTGATGCGCATCCTTGAGGCCGACAAGGTTGTGGTGGAGCCAGGCGACATCGTCTGTTTGCGTACAGGCTTTGACCGCGGCCTGCTGGCGCAGGCGGCCGACCCCTCGCTGACATTCGACCCGACTTGCTATGCCGGGCTGGATGGCGCCGACCCTTTGCTGCAGCGTTGGATCACCGAAAGCGGCGCCGCAGCATTGGTTTCAGATAACGAGGCGGTGGAGCTCTTGCCGGACATGGCGGCGATGACAAACCATGGTACGCGCATTCCGCTGCATAATCTGTGCTTGTTCAAGCTCGGCATGCCGCTCGGGGAGATGTTTTTGCTCAGCGATCTGGCCGACTGGCTGCGCGACAATGGCCGTTCGCGCTTTCTGTTCACTGCCCCGCCATTGCGGCTGCCTGGGGCTGCTGGATCACCGGTCACTGGCGTCGGCACCGTGTAAAACCTCCATGATGGCGCGCGCGGTGGCATTTGCCCCAGCCAGCGTGGGGTGGAAGGGCGCACCCTTTGCCGGCCTGGCGCCATGCACCCAGGGTTCCGGGCTGCAGCAATCATGCCCCGCCGAAAAGCTCGCCATATCCGCGAGCAATGCACCGGCGTCCCTCGCGGCGTCGCGGGTGACATCGGCAAGCCGCTCCCCCACCGCGCGCATGAGCTGCGCGTCCGGCTCCGTGATCCCTGCCTGAACAAGGGGGCCGCACGGCGGTAAAATAGCGGGGTAGGTCACGACCACGATGCGGGAGCGCGGCGCCCGGCGCCTGGCTTCGGCGAGGATCGCCTCCATCGCCTCGCCCAGTGTCGCGAAATCGCGCGCCTCGACCGGCCTCGCGCCTTTCCACAACAAACCCGCCAACATGCCCTGGAGGCGCCCTCTGGCCCCGCGGCGCATCGCCATCAGGGTCAGATCACCGACATATCCGATATCATTGCCACCCGCCGTCAGCGTGACCAACTCCGTCTCTGGCGTGATGGCGTCGAGCTGCGATGCCTGGAAAAACTGCCCGCCGCGCAGGACCTGGGCCGCGGTGGCGCCGGAACAGGTGCGGTCCACGAGTTCATACCCCGCCAGGCGGGCAAGCAGTTGCGGGTAGCCATTGCGGCTACGCATGCACAGGCACGGGCTGCGTGGCGCGCGGGGCCCAAGTCCCAACCCGGCCGCGAAAGAACTCCCCAAGGCGACATAACGGGCGGACATGGTAGCACGGGTTCCTTAGCAAAGGTGAGAAAGAACTTCTTTTTTGAAAAAAAGAAGCAAAAAATTTTTGCAATTCTTCTGCCGGGGGGACCTTCAAACATCCCGTGTAAAAATCATAAAAAGTCTTTTGCGGAGCTTTTCTTCAGAAAAGCGACACTTGCTTTTACCCTATCAGGCGCGTGAGCACGCACCGCCCCGGCGATCATTCAATCAAGAAGGGTACGCCCGCCTTTACCGCCGGCCTGGCAGCGTGACTACATCCGTGCCACGTCGTTAAGGGAGATCGCCTATGTCCTCAGCCGTGATCGTCAGCGCGGTCCGCACCGCGGTTGGCACCGCCCGCAAGGGGTCACTCGCCAACACGATGCCAGAGACGCTCGCGGCCATCGTGGTGGGTGAAGCCGTGGCGCGCTCCGGGTTTGCGCCAACCCGGATCGACGATGTGATCCTGGCGGAATCACTTTATGGCGGCGGCGCCGTGGCGCGCCATGCGGCGGTGGCCCTCGGTATGATGGGCGCCGGCGGCATGGCACTGAACCGGCACTGCGCCGGCGGGCTCTCCGCCATCGGCGTCGCGGCGGGCGCCATCCTGGCCGGAATGGAGCAGATCATCGTCGCCGGCGGCGTCACGGTATCGTCGATGACCCCGCGCATGAGTCAGCGCGACCCCGAAACCGGCGAATGGCAGGATTGGTGGATCCCGCCAACCCATCCGGACAGCCCCGAGGCGCCGAACCGCGACATGTCGATCACCGTGGGCTGGAATGCCGCCAAAGAGCTGGGCCTGACCCGCTTGGAGATGGACACGTGGGCCCTGCGCTCGCATCAGCGCGCTATTGCGGCCATTGATGCCGGCCGCTTTGAAAACGAGATCGTCCCCGTGCGTGTGAAAAACGCCGCGGGCGAAGAATTCGACTTCAAGGTCGACGAGCACGCGCGCCGCGGCGGCAGCATGGAAAAAATGGCCACGCTTGCGGTGCTGCACCCAGAGATCGAGGGGTTTTCGATCACAGCCGGCAATTCCAGCGGCCTGAACGATGCGGCATCGGCGCTGGTGATCACCAGCGCCGCCTTGGCGCAAGCTGAAGCCAGGCCGGTGCTTGCCACGATTCTTGGCTGGACCGCCATCGGTGTCGATCCGGCGCGCACCGGCACCTCGGTTCCCGCAGTGGTCCACAAACTGCTGTCGCGCACCGGCGTGAAGCTGCAGGATATCCGGCTATGGGAGATCAACGAAGCCTTCGCCGCGGTGCCGCTCGCCGCCTGCCGTGTCATGGGGCTGGACGAGGAGGACGTGAACATCTCGGGCAGTGGCTGCTCCATCGGTCACCCGATTTCGGCTTCCGGCGGCCGCATGGTCACCAGTCTGATCAACGATCTCAGGCGCCGTGGCGGCGGCTATGGCATCGCCACCATGTGCGCCGGCGGTGGTCAGGCCGGCGCCGTTCTGATCAAGGTTTAAGCCTCGCAAATTGGCTGGCCAGAAAAGGCCCCGGCTTATTTTTTCGACATGAGTTTCATCGGGCCACCCGCTGCCTCGATACCGGCAACCGTACCGCCATCGACCAGAATATCCGTCCCCGAGATGTAGCTCGCCGCGGGTGAAACCAGGAAGGCGACAACGGCGGCAATCTCGTCGGCGCGGCCGGATCGTCCGAGCGGCGTGACGGCGATCATTTTGTCCATCTCCGGTCCGGCCTTCTGTTCCAGGCGTCCCATTTCCGTGTCGATAATCCCCGGCGACAACGACACGATACGGGCGCCGGCCTGGCCGAAACGCGGGGACATTGCTTTGGCGTAGAGCTGCACCGCGCGCTTGGAAAGTGGATAGGCAGTTCGCGGGCTGCGCAGCAACAGCCGGCTCAGCCACGTCATCCTGCCCTTGAGCAGTTTCTTGACCGATCTGTCCACGATCGCACCAGCGAAGAGCTGCCCGGAATTGGATGCAATCAGCACCGCGGCGCCGCCCGGCGCCATGTTCGGTAACAGCGCCTCAACCAACGTTTTCGTCGCCGTGAAGTTGATCGCGAGTACGCGCTGGCCGTTTGTCATGGACGGTGACACGCCCGCGGTATGGGCGAGGGCGCCGATTTTTTGTCCCCCCAGCGCCGCGATAATGCGTGCGGCATAGTCCGGCGCCGTCACGTCACCCGGCACGATCGTCACGGGAACATCGCCACTCAACTCGGCCGAGAGTGCCCCAAGCGGCCCCTCATGCAGGTCGCTCAACACCAGCTTCCAACCTTGTTTGGCAAAGGCGCGTGCGATCGCCGAACCCATGCCGCCCGCCGCACCCGTGACAATAGCGGTATGCTCTCTAAAATTATTCATTCTCAAGGCGCCTAAAGAAATTTCGGATCCCCCGCAACGCAGTGGAAAACGTGACGTTCCAGATCGGGTGCCAGACGGCGGTCGACGAAATGTCTCGCCAAAGCAACCGTTATTCAACATCCAGGCGATGGTGGCCCGCTACAGGGTGAGTGCCGCCAATCCTTCAAGCTGCTCAACGTAATGGCTGGTTGAAGTTGCGCTGAAACTCAGCGTCATCTTGGTGGCGCCAGCCGCAAACATCGCCCGAAGGATATCGGCCGCCTGCTCGGGTTTGGCCACCGGATCAATCCGCTCCGGCGGCGGCAGAACGAAATCGAGCGGCTTGGTGAGCTTGCTCCAGGCCGGCGTTGCACGCGCGCCGGTAATCATTTTCGCCATTTCCTCGATGCTCAAACCAAACGGCATCCAACCATCACCCAGTTCCACCGCGCGGCGCAGAGAACGCACGGTACGGCCGCCGATCCAAAGCGGAATTTCACTTTGCAGCGCGCAGGGATCGATGGTGAGGCCCGAGAAATCATAATAGGGTCCGTGATATTCGGGCTCCCGCTTGCCGAGCGAGACCCGGAGGGCACGCAACGCGTCATCGGCGCGCGCGCCGCGCTCGATGAACTCCGCCCCGCCCAGCCCAAGCAGGTCAAACTCCTCTTTCAAGGTGCCGACCCCCAGGCCGAGATTGAGCCGCCCCCCACTGACGACATCCAGTGTGCCGTAGCGCTTCGCGATTTCGAGCGGATGGTGATACCCCAGCACGAGCACGGCGGTGGTGAAGCGGATGGAGGTCGTAATCGCCGCGAGGTAACCGAAGGTCGCCAGCGGGTCATAATAGCGGGTTCCGCGGCGGTCCGCCTCCCCGCTCGGTACGCCGATATGTTCGGCACAACAAACATGATCATAGCCGAGCCGATCAGCGATGGTCACGATCTCGGCGATCTCCTTGAACGTGACGCTGCGTGCCCATTCGCCGTCGAGCGACGGCGTCAACGAGAAGCCCGGGGCATTTATCCCAAATTTAGAAATATCAAGTGACACGATGTTTTCAACTTTCTGATTGACGCGGATTTTGGCTGCCTGAATGGACAAGGTCTAGAGCGGGGCAATTCACCAATGTGAAAATATCACCGCACCATAGACGGATGCCAGATATGGGACTTTGCCGACAAAACGCCCGCCCATTGTTCAGGGCTGACCCAGCGCTTTCGCGCCAGTTGAGGTGATGACATGCGTCCGCTTCAACTGCCGGGTGGTGAACAGCCACTTGCCGTCACGCTTTTCATAGGTCTCATGATAGAACCCAAAGCCGTGCAGCCAATGGTCCTCATCGCCCTCTTTCCAGAAGATGTTATCCTCCATCGCCCAGATGCCTTTCGCCTTGACCGGCGATTCAAACGTGATTTCCGGCGTGTGCGAATGATGTACTGAAATCTTGGTATCATCCAGAAGTCTTTTGACGTTTGTGATCATTTCCTGCGCCGTATTCCAGCGGTCATATCCGTCATTATGCGACTGATGGTCCGGCGCATGCAGTGACAAGTATAAATCCCAATCCTTGGTGTCCACCGCGCGGTCGCGCCGGGCCTTGAGGAGCTTGATTTCTTCGAGCGCGAGCAGCCGCTCGATATCGGACATTTCGTTCATGGAATAACCCTCTTTTTGATAATGGTCACGTTGGTTTAAGCGAGGCGGTTCTCAATAATTCGCGTGGGCGATCCAGCATACGGTACTACACCGGTGACGGCGCGACGCATGGGTATCCAGCAACATTCAAGAAAATACCGCACCGGCGATATCCGTGGTTTTCTCCTCGCATCCGTCTCCATCCCCTGAGACCGAATTGACGGTCTTTCACGATTATTGAGGCTATAGAAGCGCTTTCGCCAAGCCTAAGGCCGGCGAAGGCAGCCGCCAGCCTGGCAAGCGCCGTGCGTCTCTGATTGCAAGAATACACTTGTTAACCTACGCTGCAAGGCAAAGCATTGAGGGAGCGGCCGGCGAACATGAACAGCACATTTGATGAAGTGTTCGATTTCGTTGTCGTCGGGAGCGGCGGAGGGTCGATGTGCGCCGGCTTGATCATGCGCCAGGCCGGAAAATCGGTTTTGATTTTGGAAAAGACTCCCCTGATCGGCGGCACCACGGCCCGATCCGGTGGCGTGATGTGGATTCCGAACAACCGTTTCATGAAGCGCGATGGGGTCGAAGATAGTCTGGAACAAGCGACCACCTATTTGAACAATGTCGTGGGTGATCACAATGACACCCCCGGCACCTCGCGGGACCGCCGTCATACTTATCTTACAGCAGGGCCGGAGATGGTCGAATTTCTTGTGCAACAGGGCATCAAGCTCACACGCGTCGATTATTGGCCGGATTATTATGACGAACTTCCGGGCGGTTCCGAATACGGCCGTACCGTCGTGGCCGAGCTCTTCAACGTGAATGAGTTGGGCGAATGGAAGCAGAAGCTACGTCCCAACTTCATTTCCTTGATGAGCACGCTAGATGAAATGCTCAAGCTGAGATTCGTTAAGCAATCCTGGGAGGCCAAGCGGATCGCAGTCCGGTTTGCGCTGCGCACTGTTTTTGCAAAGCTTACAGGTAAGCATTATGTCACGGCCGGCGCGGCCTTACAGGGGCGCATGTTTCAGGCGGCGCTCAAGTCGAATGTGGAGTTCCGTACCGAATCGCCGGTCAGCGCGCTGATCGTCGAGGATGACGCCGTTAAAGGAGTGATCACGGTCAAGGATGGGCACCCCTATCGCATCGGCGCGCGGCTGGGCGTGCTCGTCAACGCCGGCGGCTTCGCACAGAATCAAGCAATGCGCGATAAATATCAGCCCGGCACATCCGCCAAATGGACGAATACGATCGAAGGCGATACCGGCGAAATGATCCAGGAGATGATGCGCCACGGCGCAGCTATCGCGCAGATGGAGGAAATGGTCGGCAACCAGATGTCGATCGCCCCGGGCACGGAGAACGACGCGGTCAAGCAGGTCGTGCAGGGCGTAACCGCCGCACCCCACGCGATCCTGGTTGACCAAACCGGCCAGCGCTACATGAACGAGGCCGGCTCCTACATGGTCTATTGCCAGGGGATGCTGGAGCGGAACCGGACGGTTCCGGCGATTCCAAGCTGGGCAATCTTTGATAGCCAGTTCATTCGCAAATATATGCTCGCGGGCACGATGCCGGGCGCCAAAAAGCCGGACCGGTGGTTCCAGGAAGGGTTCCTGAAAAAGGCCGAAACGCTGGAGGCCTTGGCCGGAATGGTGAACATCGCGCCAGCGACGCTGTATGCGACAGTGGAACGCTTCAACGGTTTTGTTGCCGCGGGGCTTGATGCGGACTTCCATCGCGGCGAGCGCGCTTATGATCGTTGGCTGGGGGATCCGTTCCACCAGCCCAGCGCATCGCTTGGCGACATCACGGAGGCGCCGTTTTATGCCATGCCCGTCGTCCCGGGCGATGTGGGCACGTATGGCGGCGTGGTCACGGATTCCCATGCGCGCGTGCTGCGCGAGAATGGTTCGATCATCCCCGGGCTCTACGCCACCGGCGTCTCCACAGCCTCGGTGATGGGGCGGGCCTATCCAGGTGCGGGTGCGAGCGTAGGGCCATCTTTCGTCTGGGGCTATGTCGCTGGCAAGCATGCGTTGACGACCGCCTAACATCGAGCCGGCGATATATGGGGGATTGGCCCGCAAATCGCTCGCTGCGAACGCGGCATTCTGTCCATTGCGTACATGATCAAAAGAGTTGCCGCACTAAAAAAGACTATTTTGGGCGCAAGAATAATTTATTGGAAAGCGTTACATGTCCGCAATCAAACGCGTTCTTGATGTTGATACATATCTCGGCGAAACGCCAATCTGGTCGGCTGCGGACCAGGCATTATGGTGGGTAAATT
>Ga0116229_10016077_pt1 | contig 10094 bp, 7 predicted proteins | sample S1TSphgellanicum_3_FD_87313 | JGI IMG/M metagenome (GOLD analysis project Ga0116229, IMG submission 87313) | Host-associated microbial communities from peat moss isolated from Minnesota, USA - S1T2_Fc - Sphagnum magellanicum MG | ecosystem: Host-associated > Plants > Peat moss > Unclassified... | reverse complement strand
GTTCTAACCCGAGTAGCATGGGGCACATGGAATCCCGTGTGAATCAGCAAGGACCACCTTGCAAGGCTAAATACTCCTGGGTGACCGATAGCGAAGTAGTACCGTGAAGGAAAGGTGAAAAGAACCCCCATCGAGGAGTGAAATAGAACATGAAACCGTAAGCTCCCAAGCAGTGGGAGGAGAATTGGATCTCTAACCACGTGCCTGTTGAAGAATGAGCCAGCGACTTATAGGTAGTGGCCTGGTTAATGGGACCCATCGTATACATTACACCACATTTACATGTTGTAAATGACTCGTGAATTTCAAACAAACCCTAAACTTAATCTCTTGGGAAAAAATCAAGTTGTAGGTTTCTTAATAGTCCATTATTATTACAAAAAACTTAAGCTTAAAAAAATTTGTAAGATGAAAATTAAAGGACCTTTTGTGATAGTAATCATTTTTGATGGAACACCTATTCAACTTTGAAGGTCTTTTGTTTAACCCAAAACTCAAAATTGAAATTTTTATGATTCAATCTTTATTTGCCAACAACCATATTAGTTATAAAATACAACTTGCCATGATTAACATGCCATTAACCCTCAATTGACATTTGACCAAACTAGTGTTAAGTGATAGGAGGGAGTTGCAACTATATAACTTCCAAATAGTTGGAATTTTGCCACATTAATTCTTTTTTGACTCAATATAATTGCATGGGTTTTCAATCTAAATCTTTTGGTAGTAAAAATGTGTAATTTGGTTAAGAAATTAAAAAATCCCCATTATTGAAAGTGCAATTTTATGAATTACTACCAACTTTCAAATTTTGGTGTTTTTGGAGTATTTGATTTAGCTACTATAGTTCAATGATCCTAAAACTTTTTAAGTAGATGGAAGGTGGGCATGTGAGGTTGGTGGAAAAAGAAATTCAACAATTTGACTTGAGATGAGGTAGAAATGAGTGGTTAAATTTGAACATATAATGGTCATTTACACATAAGTAAAAAAATAAAAAAGTTATTTTTATTGTTTTAGAGCATATTATTGAGGCCCAATCTATTCAAAACCTTCCCAACTCCACTTTCAAATTAGCTAAATTGGACATTTCAAGGTGATTGAATATTTTTCTCCATTTTCAAGCTTAATTTTTTTAATAAATGAGCTTGAGAAACAAATTGCACATTAGAGAAGCAAACGTGAACAAGGAAGGTGTCATGTATAACATATAGGTGTCAATTTTTGACCTAGGATAATATAGGTAGGAGTATTAGGGAAGAGGCAAACCATTTTGGTATGCACTAACATTTAAAGGTTAAAGTGGCACCACTTAGGCATATGTAAAATAGAGCAACAATTTTAATTGTGATTTGGCATGGTTTTTGGTTCATGGAAACATGGTTTTACCCTTGGAAGCTCAATAAGCTCCACCTTATGCCAATTTTCCACCATGTTCCCAATGTGTTTTATGTTGCAACAAGACTTCACAAAATATTTGCACAAAATATAATTAACACAAAATATAAATTTTAGGAGGAAACTCATATGATCGTCAATTTAAGAGGGATTTTGAGTTTCCTTCTACATTTTCCCTTTTCAACACATGCCCATTGTGGACTTTTCAATCTTGTCACATATTTTAGGCAAACCCAAGAACCAAACCCTAGGTTTCCCCAACTCAAATTGGTGTTGTATTTATAGTGACAACTACATATGGTGCTACATTTGGTGTTATCATTATTGTTACAATAGCAAATGTTCCATGTAGCTTGACTAATTACTAATGGTTTAGAAGTTGAACTTCAACATTCACATTGTCTTTGCCATTGAAGATTGACCATGGTCCTTCCTTCTTGAGTAGTATTTTGATTTGAAACTTTCACAAGTGGGTGGGTGAAATGTAAGATGGCTCAAAAAAACATTCAAATACATCCCCAAAGTCCATCTCTTTTGTTTATGAGTCCTATAAGGACTAAACAATACAATTCCAAGCAATTTTTTTCATTTATGTGTATGCCCAACTAGAAATAATTTTTTTATACATGTGTACATAAACCTAACATAAAATGAACATTTTTCTATAATGAAATGGATTTTGAAAAAAAACCAAGTTTTTGATGCTAGCAAAAAAAACAAAGAGTTCATTCAAAATAATCTACAATTCAAATGTAAAATCCTTAGAAATTTTTTGTGATATATTTCCTGACTAAAATGGAGTCTTTAACAATGATAATGTTAATCATTTGAAGTCCATACACATGAAATTTGTTGTCAAGGGTGAAAAGTCCATGAGTTTCAATTCACGTCCGTAGATCTTTTAAATTTGTAGGTTATGCATGATAAATACATACATGATGTTCATACTCAAGTTAATAATATCAAAGTAACTTCATACTAAAAAAATATGATATATAACATATAAATGTTTAGTATTTGGGTTGGTTCAACAACAAGATGCTCAAAAATAATTTTTTTGGGTCATTTATTTTTGGTAGTAATAATAATATATTTACCACTAAAAATTATATTAAATAATCAAGCTAGTTGAGGATTTTTTCATTTTTTTGGGATGGCAAATAAATGTTTAATTTTTTTGGAAATTTCAAAAAAATTAATTTGTGCCTAATTAGTTCAAGTATTGCAATATTGCATTTACACTTACATCACAAAAATATGAACCACCTTACCTTAAATCGATTAAGTTGTATTTTGAAATGCCTTCCAATTTGCGAAATTTAGTCATTTCAATTTGAATTCGAAGATGATCAATATTTAAAAACTTGATAATTACATTCCAACTATAATAAGCTTAAAATAAGTTTCAAGAATTCTATCAATCTTCAATGTAATTACTAAAAGTTTCATTAGCTAGGTCTTCAAAGGGGTATAAATAAAGATAAAAAACCCTCCATTACCTTTAGTTTGTTCAACATGAATATATAGTATGACTTCATACCATAGCCTTATTTGCTTCATTTTATGTTTATGTTTTCATATGTAATTAAAATAAAATTTTGTTTGAACTTTTATTTTGCATATTTTGTGTTCTTGTTTTCATTTTCATGTTTTGTGTTTGAATTTAAATTTAGGCTTGCCTTTGCCATATTCCATCTTAGTTTTTGTGTATTTTGAAAACCATTTGTTTTCATAGTTTTTGTGCATGTGATAGCTTGTTTAGTTTATTGAATATTCGGAACGGAACGAGTTGAAACAACATATGTTAGATGCAAATTTTTTTACAAATCTTACATTTGATTGGTTTTAATGAAAGTCTTCCCATTCCATTTTGATGTTGTATTTTGTAATGTATGTTGTATATACCCATTTGCTTTTTCAAGGTATAGGATTCAATTTTGATAACATTTTGATTACAATTGGTGTCCTGGTTATTGGCTTTTTAAATGTTGATGTTTGGAAATGTTGTAACATGTAACGATATCAAATGAAAATTTTCAATTTTTCCTTTATTTCTTGCTTGCATCATGTTTATTTATTTATTTTCAAGTTGTGTAGTTAGTTATACAAGAAACACTTGGTCATTTTCCTTCTTTGCAATGAAGTTGTAGAACCCTTAAATTTGAAATCCAAGGTGATTTTTCTTTGCTTTTTTGTGTTGGTGTGTCCATTTGTTTTCCAAGTGCACTTGTGTTTATGTATGTCCTTCATGGCTATAGAGCTTTGAAATCATCGTTAATTTTCAAAATGGTTTAAACATTTGTCTTTTCTTTCTTTAGACTTGCTTTATATAAATTTTTCTTAACAACATTTGTGTTTTTTAAGTCCTTATTGACTGTATAATGCTTAAAAACTTGGAATATGTTTTTTTTTTGTTGAACTTTTGACTCTAGAAATGGGGTAGAATTTTTGTCACCTACCTTGTTTCCTAGTTTGTTGAACCCACGATTGATGAATTTCATCCTATTGCATTTGTGGCTTATGTATCTTTGAAGGGAAAAAGCATAGTGCCTTTTAAAGTTACATCCAAAGTCACTCTTGGAAATCCTATACAAAATCACATTTAATGAACCAAAGAAGAATAAACGAAGGAAGTTTAAGTGGGAAGTGAATCGGGTTTCCAAAAAAATTTGGTTGTAAGGTTTTGCTAGTTTGAACATGTTTGTGGAGAGGATGGCAAGATGAAAATGGTTTGATATTTGATCCAAAATTGAAGTGAGAGATAAATTATTAGTGCTAGAGGTTTGATTATTTAACCAAACATTCAAGTTTGAGGAAGTGCACTACGGCTAAAATGGGAGTTGTTGGCACATATTTTATGTGTCTTACTAATGCACATGTGCACAATGAAAAGTTGTATGCATCCATTAAGCTTGACACAAATGCTACTCAAGTTGCACATAAGAGCATGATGTCAAAAAAAAAAAAAAAACTTCGTGCAATTTGTTACAATCTAACATCTACTCTAGCAAGGCCATCTCATGACTAATTTCAAAGACTTTCAAAATCTTTTTTCCAGTTTTTCAAGGATTCATTAGATAACTGGCTTTTTAGGTTAAAAGGATTGCCAAATTTTTTGTTATGAAATAGAAGGATTAGACCCTTTTATAATTGCCCTTTTGGATTTGTAGGATTGCTAGATTTTTGTCATGAAGTAGAAGGACAAACCTTTGCTTTGAAGGATAATAAGGCTTCAATTCAAAGTCCTGGTACACTCACCATATATTTGCAATACCATTCCTATGCAGACATCTGCTACTGGATGTATGATTCCTTGCAGACAGATGGCCAATATTAAATGAATCACACTTGATGACTTAAGCCAAGGGTGGGAAAATTTGTGCAACAAGCTAGTCAAGTCAGACAATAAGTCCAGTCTGACTGACAAGAGAAACTGAAGAAAATCATGTTTTTTGGTCTGCTTCACTGCTTCTGTTGCAATGGGCAGAAGCACTTCATTCAACAGAGTTGGCATCACAACAAGGGAATCCCATTAAATGGGCTGCCACTCTTTTTCAGATCTAGAAAATTCTACATTTGGGAGGGTGGGGGTGCTGAGTACCATGTTCTTGATTTTCCCTCTGCAGTTGTACACCACCCTAACTACTAATTTCACACTTTTTCTGGCAAGTGAGTATATACTCCAGTGTTATGAGGGTATCCTGTGTTTTCAGTGTTAAATCCAGGGTTTGCAGTTGGGTTCAGGGTCAGGTTTTTGTGACCTGGATTTGAGCTCAGATCTTTTTGTTGGAACTTGCATAAGAACTAGAACATTGGAACTAATCTTTTATTAAATCCAGACCTGAGATTGAAACTGTTTAGGGTTTAGGGTTTAAGGAACAAGGACATGTTTTTAAGTAGGTAAGTTGATTTATTTATTTATTTATCTGTTGAAAGTTGACTTGTGGACTCAATTTTTCAGTGTTAAATATTAAGTTTAATTTGTCCATACCTATAAAAAAAAATTTGATTTTAATTTTATATAAAATATTCTATCTATACCCTATCTAGCATAGGGGAATGTGTAACATCTACATGGAACCAGACCCCAAGGTTCTTGCATTTGAAAAAATGCTTTAAAACTAGAATTGCAAGGTTTTGAAATGGGAAGAAATGAGCTCAAACCCACACCCCAAGAATCTCCAATTTTTTAAAAAGAATCAAAACTGAGACCAGAGGTTCCTACCCGCAGGCTGTGTAATGTTTGGTGGATTGCTTTATTGAGTTCTCAACCCCCTCTACTTTTGAGGGGCCGTAACTTTCTCGATTCTTATCCATTTTTGACAATTTTTAATGCGCCAAATGCACCAATAGGAGGGGTTCAAGTTTTGTTTGGACACCAGAAACAACAGAGCCCTACCCTTGGATCTGGCCAATAGAAGGGGTTCACATTTTGTTTGGAGACTAGAAACAATGGAGTCCTCCTTGGATACAGCTTGCCCCGAGCGTTTATGTGGTCACTCATGGGCTGTTCTACCCCAGGGCAGATCCAACAAGAAGAGAAGCAAGATTAACAAAGAGACTCATTTGCAAGTTTATGTGATCACTCATGGGCTGTTCTACCCTAGGGCAGATCCAACAAAAAGAGAAGCAAGATTAACAAAGAGACTCATTTGCAAGTCTTGCAATCATAACAGTACAAGATCCTAGTGAGCCTCACAATACTCTTTACCATTCTTGCACTATACACACACAAATGGATACAAGCACACTGTTGTGAACAAACCCATTGACCAAAAGGATGGTAAAAGCAGGAGGGAATGTCCACTCACACACACAAACATATATATACTGCATACACTCTTGTCCAAAGCTCCACTTTCTAAACTTGTAAAATCTCTTGAATGAAAACACATTGGATGATCAGATTTCTCGACTAATATATTTATTACGCACCCAATACTTCAGAACTCAACAACCTGCATGTTTCAACTAAAAAACAACATAGCCAACATGTTTGTCCTTTCCATACATTATGTACAAGATGGTATTGAAAAGAACACCCCAGATTCGGTCCGTATAACAAGGAAAGAATGACAATCCATTATGGTCGGGCATCTGTGAGACTGAGTATAGAACTAATTTGCATTTCCCAGGTTCTTTGATGCAAGCTCATGGGCTGTGGAGAGACATTGGGTACCTGCAATTTGATGATGAACTTCTGGATTTGCAGAAGCAATAGAAACAATTGTGTCTTCCATAGTACTGAGGAAATACTTCTCCAAAAAATAGTTCAAAACATGAAACATAGAACATTGGAATTACCAGTAATGGAGTTACTGGACATCTCCCTCCCCACCATTACAAAGACACCCACCAACTGTACACAGTGAAAATCTCACAACCCGGAATCACAGATTCTATGTGGGTATTGAACTGTATTATAAAATGAGTTTCCATTGGACTAAAATGTTCAAAAATAGTGACACAAAACTCACAAAATCTCACAAAAAATTACTTTGAAGATCTCACAAAAAACACTTTGCAGATCTCAGATGATACTTGGCAAGCTTGCTACACACCAAGTTCAATTAAAACCTGATCTCCTAAAATCAGCAATGCTATGTAATCCAGAGACCCAAAATGCTCAGACATAAAAGAATGCTACAGCTTTTGTTTCCATCATTACAAAAATATGTACAGCAACAGAAGCAGACAGTCCCACCCCCAGCGCTTGGAATTTCTGGCTCTGATGCACTGCAAAAAAAAGAAGAGAAGAAACACCACCTCCTGTCCCCAAAGTGGGAGTTGTTCTTCTTCCAAGAGCTCAAATTTCTCTAATCTACTTACAATTTCTACAATGCAAATCTAAGCGTTCTTCCAAGAACTCCAATTTTCTCACATTTACTTACAGATTTCTCCAATAGGGAATCAAAGGGAAAACAAACTGCAAAATGTTTCCATCATTTCTCTGTCTCTGTGTATCTCTTTCTCACACTCTTGTTGCATTTCTCATCTCTTTTGCATGATGAGTCTTTAGAATATATCTTATACACAACTGCTAACAATTGTACCATAAACAAAAAACGAACAAAATGTTCCAGAATGACTCACCCAGTCACATCTTGTCTCTCTTTGCATGGGTAATATTCTCCTCCTATTCTCCCCTCCCACATGATCATATGCACAGCGCACTATATTATCATGAGCTTCTTCTTTTGCATCCAGAAACAAAAAAACAATTTGCAGTTTTATTTCATCTGCTGTGTGATTCCCAAATGGGCAGCAAAACCCCTTCAGAGAAAATCTTTGTCATCTTCTTTATGCTCTTCTTCTTCAAGCCCCACCCATGAACATCATCATCATCAAAGTCAGCTGCTGAATTGAAAACTTGCAGATCTCGCAGTCCAAGATATGGATCCTGCATTTACAAGATGTAGAGCTTGCATTGCAAGATGTGGATCTCGTGGACCTTGCACTACAAGATGCGGAGCTTGCATTGCAAGATGTGGGAACTCGCACTACACAATGTGGAGCTTGCATTGCAAGATGTGGGAACTTGCACTACAAGATGTGGAGCTCGCATTAGTAGAAGATCCGACACCAAATACACAAAAGAGACAAGAATCGGGAATGCCACCAAAACCATTGAGTATTTCAGCAACAACATTGTTCACTTGGGAAGTGTCCTGTTCTCCTCCAGCTGCTGCAATGCTGCTGTTGTTGTGGTTGTTGCTGTAATCCATTGATCCTGGATGCAAAGGAAGCTTTCTCCAGAAAAAAAGGTTGCACATCCAGCAAACTTTTCATACATATACTTCAATACTGAGAGCAAGTGACATTGCCATCCCCACCAAGCTTCTGCTTCTGCTTCACTCTTGTGATTTTGCAGAGAGGCGCTTGAGAAACTCATAAGTGGTAATCATGATGGTGGCAGACATGGACATGCTAGCCCAGCGAGGACCCAAACCTCTATAGCAAGCTTTCCATCCGCCTTCCTGGACGAGGCTCTGTACCGTTTGTGTTATGGAAGGAGGTCGGCCAACACCACCACCACCTTCTTCGTTTCCCAGCACTTGCAAGCGTGTTTTGATGGTATCGAAAGGTGTTGTGACCAGTGCAGACACTCCTCCTGCAACAGCTGCACTCAGTCCTTGCACGCCCACCACAACTGCAGAGCTTGGAGGTGCAGGAGGGAGGATGTTGTTGTCACTACTGCTGCTGGCTCCTCCTCTGTATCCCAAGTTCATCCACATGGATCGCTGCGCGACGCAGTAGGAAGCCCACCAGAGCGCATTGGAGGGTGCGTAGGTAAGGATGGACATACCAAACCCTCGGTAGAGACCTTGGAGTCCTTCCGTTCTCACGATGGTCTTGAAGGCGTCGAGGCCGCCAGCGTATCTGGTAGTAGAACAAGAAGACACTCCTCCTCCTTGCACCATCAGGCGTTGCGACACCACATCGATGGGTGTCCAAACCAATTGAGCAGCGATGGAGGCTGTGAGACCCGCAGCGGCATTGGCAACTGCGGCTGCTGCAGGCTCCGACATGCCTCCAGCTTTGGTAGCCAAGGAAGCGACGCTGGATTTGGTGACCTCCAGCGTACTCATGTACAAAGCTCTGGCAGGGATTGTGCCCGTGAGAGAAGTGGTGAAACCTTTGTACAGCCCTCGCACTCCCTCGCGACGGAGGATGTTTAGGCCCAGTCTTGTGCAAGACTGGGGTGGCGATGCCGCCACCATCACCTGTTGCCGCGTCTTGAGCACCACGACAGGATACAACGTCGCGGAGACGCCAGAGAATAGTGCTGCTCCCAGTAGAAAGAACTTGGACTTGTCTAGCATGTGCCAGTCGATGTCTGCTGGTAGACGAAGCTCTGAAGCAGCAGCAGCAGCATGATGATGCTGGTGTTGCTGCCGCAGACTCATCTTCTTCGTCTTCGCTTCTGCTACTGCTTCTCCTTCCCTGAACTCGCCGCTACCTCCGTTGTGCGCCACCCCGCCTGTCTCTGATGACACACCAAGACCTTCCGGGACAACTCCTTTCTTCAAACAACTAGCAATCGCACAGGCGCTCTTCCCACTCTGCACGACAAGATTCCTCGTTCTTCACTACTGCTACTCATGGGATACACTTGCATTTGTTCATGCCCTGCCATTCCTTGTTCTCTTCTCAAAGGCCTCTGTGTAGGTATCCGTCTGTCTGTGTGTCTGCAAGCTTCTATCGCTCCATTATAGTCGGAGCTTTGACATACGGCCCGTAACAGAAGCTCTCTCTAGACCACGGCGTCAATAGGCTACCCGGAGACAGAAGTCACGCCCTTACAGCAAAGGGAACAAATATGTAAGGCGACCAGCAGCAACAGTAGCACGACGACGACGACACAAAGAAAGAAAGAAACAAAACTCCACTCACAAAACGACGACAACTCAATATTCACGAAAGAATTCACCACAGAACAAGATCAAATTGCGCTTCCCACGACATCAAACCATGCTCTCGAAAGCGCATAAAAAAAGCTCAGTGATCGGATCGGCCACCGCGCGCGCATGTATTCTCTCGCCGCTCAGGACACGAACAACGCGAGAAAAGAAGAGGAAGAAGGAGACGAAAATGAGAAAGAAAGGGCAAAGGAAAGTGGAAGAAAGAGCACGGGTCGGGTCATCATGTAAGCACCCCTGAACTCTCTCCCTACCGTACTCTACCACCACCCC
>Ga0116229_10016075_pt1 | contig 10096 bp, 7 predicted proteins | sample S1TSphgellanicum_3_FD_87313 | JGI IMG/M metagenome (GOLD analysis project Ga0116229, IMG submission 87313) | Host-associated microbial communities from peat moss isolated from Minnesota, USA - S1T2_Fc - Sphagnum magellanicum MG | ecosystem: Host-associated > Plants > Peat moss > Unclassified... | reverse complement strand
TAAAAATAAAAAAAAAAAAAAATATTTGTGAATTACTTTATACAAAAGTTTTATTTTTTTTTTAAAGTTTTGCAGTAAACTTTTTTTTTTTTTTTTTGTGATACCCAATGGGTACTTGTCTGGTACCTGCCCTCTGGGTATTTGGTACCCTCTGTGTACCACAATTAAAAAACTTTCTAATACCTGATTAATATCCTTCTGATACCCGCCAGGTATCACAGTAAAAAAGGGGGGAAAGGTGTAAGGTTCCTCACCTGTCCTACTTGATTTTGTCTTCCCATGCTAAAGTTATCTTTTTGAAGTCGAATTTCAAAGATATATATTATTACACAGAATATGGTCCTGTGGCACTCAAATGAATTCCAGCCATCCATCTATCTATGAAGGAAGGTAGTTTGTTTTGTTTCGTAGTTATGAGATCCACCGAACTGGGATGCTTCAGATCGTTTTCATGATGTCTTTGGGAAGCTTTTGACAATGATGGGTGCATGGGCTTGGTTCCATGACGTTTGGACTTACGGTGCAACAGTTCTCGAATATTGAATGATTTCTTGACTGAAAATTAAATTAAATCGTAGCTGAAAATTTTGGAGGAATTGGAGTGTGCCTTTGGTGTTGTTGGAAAGATCTTGATGAGCAGGATTTAATGGAATTTATTTGGCAGGATTTGAATTCAGAATGTGAGAGATATTGATTTTAGAATGATTTCTACTGCTGAAAATTCAAATAAATTCCAAAAAACCAGGTTTTGGAAGGGAAAATCTGTTCAGAAAGTGGTCACACTCGAAGGCTTACCATTCAATTCAAGCATGATTTCCTTTCATATTTGGCTGTTCAGAAAATCGATACATACATTGCAAAACAATGTTCACATGCTGAGTTTCCCTATTTTGTAATGGGTTCACACTTCGGCCAACGGCACAGGCCACACTTGTTATAAAAGAAAAGAAAAAAATCCCATTTGAAGTTACCCCAGGTAAGGACTGCAAACCTCAAAGTATGGCCATTCTGAGAATTTGGGTCTCAAAACTTGGATCCCACCTCACTCACTGGGCCCTGCATTCCCAAAGGAGCCCCAATGTGAGCCCTTACAACTTACTTTACAATTAGAACTTACTGCCCTGCACACAAACTATTAAGGTAGATGTCTAAGTTTGCCGGGCTGGCCCGGTAAATTAACTGTACCTACCACCCTTTAGAGTGAGAGCACTTTGATTGGCTATATTTTAGTAATCCATATTTAATGCCCCACTCAGAGGCCCCAATTTAATCTTAGAACACGATATTTGTGAAAATATATCATATATAATTTTTATATGTCTATACATATATATATTTTCTAAATATTTCTTCCTTACACTAAATCAGGGTCTCTAAGTCCAAATTTAACATTTTCCTGGGTTAAATATAGCCACTTAAATTGGTCTCACTCAAAAAGGTTGTGAGTGGTCGGTTTGTTGGCCTTGCCTACCAAGGCAAGGATATTGTGTTTAGATTCATTATAGAATGTAGTAGCTTAAGGGATATTGGGCCCCTAGGTAATAGGTAGGTCTATTTTTATATGAGGATTTTTGAAATATGATATTTTGGCTTGTGTTGAAACTTGAGATTACTTATAGAGTTATGGTATCTTGAAGGATTTTGGTTTCTTTTAGAGATTTATTTTTTTAAAGACTATACTTTTGCATGGTGAAATATTTGAGTTTCCATAATTCTTCTTTTGCCTTAAGATACTTTTTAATGTAAATGGCACGGCCACAGTGTGACGCACTCCTTGTTTACACTGGCCATCAATCTCAATGCTTTTTTTCCCATGATACCCCAGTGGGTATCCCTGAAAGTATTTTTAAGGAAAAAAATCCGCAAAGTGTTACATGCTTGGTAGAGCCATGGTCTAGGTCTTTACCCTATAACTTAGTGATATGGGCCCTTATGGTCTGGGGGTTTACCCTAGAACTTAGTGATATGGGCCCTTATGGTCTGGGGCTTTACCCTAGAACTTAGTGATATGGGCCCTTATGGTCTGGGGCTTTACCCTAGAACTTAGTGATACGGGCCCTTATGGTCTGGGGCTTTACCCTAGGATTCAGTGATATGGGCCCTTATCATCCCTCCCAGCAGCTGTGGCAGTCCCAGTGTAGTTACTTTGTGGTCCCAGTGAAGGTACTGGGCAAGCTCCGGGAAGCCCATGAAGTGGGTCCCTCGTGGAAGGAGTCTCGTACCCGCCCCTTTCAATTGGTGTGCTAGCTACTGTCGGTCGGCCGAGGTCTGCAGCGCCCGAGGCAAGCTTGCCGCCCACCATTTTCACCGTTTTTTCTTCGAAGGCCGCAGCATGTGAGGAAGCTGCTGCGTGCGCAGAAAGTTCTGACGAGTCCTGAGAAATGCACTCTATTTAGGGACCACAACTGGTGGATTACATCAACGTACTTGCGCTGTACTTGCAGCGATTTTCTGCCTAATTTTTTTCCAAATTTAGTTCCTTCCCATTATCTGCTTTTAAAGGCATGATTCCGAGATATCTACTCCGTGATGATCTTTTGGAAGCACAAGTCCTTTTGGAAGAAGGTTCAATGTCGGCTCCGGGAAATGCTCAGATTGAGTATTAATGCGGTCTTGTGACCTTGCAGAGATCAATTCTTAATTGTTATGAAGAGTTCTAATATGACTGATCTCGAATCCCGCTGCATCGACTCGGATGATAGAAGCATATAATTTGCAGGCTGCAGGAGGTCAATTTGTAGCTCGAGTACTCGTCACAGACGAAGGATTCAAAGTTGTACAGGAGCATTAATTTTTTTGTGATCGATCTTCTCGATCGGGAGGAGTTCCACTTGTGAGGTAATGATTTTTGTGCAGCTTGTAGGTGCAGGAGATCATAACTGATTTCTATTGATTCTATGAACAAACAAATACTAGCTTACTATAGTTGAAGTGGAAGTTTCATCCCGAGCCGCGAGGCTTACTTGGAGGTTGTAAATGTTGTCGGCAGTGTCTCATGTATACCGGTGAGGTGCAACTGCAAACTCAATTTTATGATGGGTAGTTCACAGCGCATCGCACCGACAATAATGTAGCGTGTTGTAGTTGCTTCAACTTGCACATATTTTTCAGCATCCGTGAAGATCACGTTATCTGAAAGCTTATATTAAGATGTCAGCTGTAGCTCGTATTCGATCTAACTTGCAAAACAAATTTTCAGGAATCGAGGTCGAGAAACTATTATCTAGAGCGTAAGTAAAGTGGGAAGGAAGATAGTTGCTGCAGGACACACACGCGGGGAGATCAAGTACAAATTACAGGAAAGAAAGTTGTAGCAGCTGCATCTGGAAAACCCATCTGCAGGCCAAGAAGAGTAGCTGGAGTCCGCGCTGCAGCTCATCACGATTCACACAACCACAGTAGTCGGGTGCAGAAGCTTTCTTTATGCAGCTGGGAAATCATTTACGAATAAAGTTCCGGCCTGGATCAGCGATCCTCCAGAACAACAGCTTTGCAGCTCGCTCCAATAGATTACGGCGTGGTCGCGGCAGAACAAGATCATGGGATCTCGTCAGAGTACATCCTCTCAGAATTCAAAGGCGACGCAGAACCAGAAACCGAGGAAACCTGCAGCCCAAAAAATGGGTCTACATGAGTCCGCTGAGTCAGCTCATAGGATTCACGTGCTGCAAATTGAGGAGAAAGTTATAAAAACAGCTTCGACCACGCAGACGTCGGATGGTGCCGGTTCATCAACAGATACAAGAGAGCTGACGGCCATCTTCAGAGTGTTCGATGCAAACGGAGATGGGAAGATCTCGCAATCGGAGCTTGGCGCTGTTCTGGAGTGTCTAGTAGGAGAGAGACCAGCGGATTCAGAGCTGCGTTGGATGATAGAAGTAGTAGATGCTGACGGTGATGGGTTTATTGACTTGGATGAATTCATCAGCCTGAATAAACAAGCATGCCAGCTGCCGCCAGGAGCCTTTCAGAAAAACGTCACGGATGTTGAAGCTGCTGGCATGAACGTTGTTGGCGACGATGACGTGGATGACCAGCTGTTGGCCGATGACATGCGATTTGCATTCCATGCTTTTGACAAGGACAAGGACGGTCTTATCTCAGCCTCCGAACTCCGCGACGTCTTGGTGGGTTTGGGAGACACGGCGCTTACACTTGAAGAGTGTGAGCATATGATCCAATGCGTAGACGTCAACCGCGATGGATTCGTGGACTTCGAAGAGTTCCAGCAAATGATGAACGGAGGAGGAAGTTCATTCATCAGCTGTTATAACTGATGCCCCTTGGTCCTTTAGAGCCACTCAAATTTTTTGTTTGTGCATTGCTGAGTTGAATTTCGGCCAATCTAGATGAGTTGTATACCAAAATTATCTCTGCCCAGTGATGATCACTCAGTTTTCAGTACTCACTTGTCAATATTATTTTAATTTGGTACCAATTGGGATCAAAGAGCTTGGAATTACTTAATTAGTTTCTCTCAAGAGTACTAAATTTTGGCTATCACGTCCGAGTCCTTAACCCACAGCTAATTAGTGCAAATCTTGGGGACCATAGTTGCTTGCTAGCTTGCTTGCTTGCTTGCAGGACCCATCTCTATGCATAAATACATTTTGAGGAAATGGTAATATATGAAAGTGGACTGTATACTACAGTGTGTATTATCTTATGTGCAGCTTGTTGTCAATTTTGTAAAGCAATCCAAGGGTTTTTTTGGAATGCAGTTTGACATTACTTTGATGTTTGTGTAATATGTGTCACAACTTACTATCAAAATGTAATTTCAATGTAGTATATATGTCATAGTAAATATCACATAAATTTGTACATTGTAGTGGATGGAACCATACAGTTTATGTGTCATGAGCTGCACTACTTATTGTGAGAGAAAAACTACTAATTGTAAGCCTAAACCTACACTCTTACTCCCATGTCCTTCATACCAGATGTTTGTCCAAGAAGCTGTTTAAAGCAAAGATGATGTGAGTCCTCAGTTTTCATTTTGCAAAATCTGATTTAGGCATGAAAGGCTGGCCATTTGTAGTGCTTTGTGCTGGAAAAGGATCTTCATTATAGGCTAGAGAATTTTTGTCAATTGTCGGATACTTGCTCTGCCATAATAGATTGACTTTGGGCTTGATCTGCAAAGTTTGATGTCAGCAGTCTCCATGTGCTTCTTTGCCTTCAATTGCCCCTTTTTCAGCTGTTACATTGACTCTCACAGGCTTTACAAGAGAATTTAGATCCTGATTCAAACTACATTCAATGCTGTGTAGAAAGAAACTCCACAAAGACTTTTAAGATACACCATCGGAAGTGTATTGCTAGTTCTGGCCAAACCAAACCAAACTTGACAAGAATGTCTACACTCATAACAGTGTATCACTCAGAAGTACATGACCATCATCATGTTCATAAAAAATGGCAGTAACTGTCTGTCATTACATCCTGCAGACTTCATCTGATAGCACCTTGGCTATTTAAGCTTGTCTAATGTGGCCTGTGCTTCCAGCTATCCAAGGTACTCATACAGATATAGAGAAGATACAGAATGGCACTTCAATAGAGAATTCATAACAAGATAGAAAAAACGCCTTCAAATTCAAGCACATCAAAAAGCATATTCAACACTGCATAGAGCTGAAATACTGTACAAGGCATGCATATGAGATTGCAGAGAAAAACTACACTGTTACACTTTGAAGGCAACTAGTGTGTCAGTTCCAAGAACACCAACAAGAAAAAAACAAGAATGGTCATAACCCTATGAGTGTCACTCACAAAGTACCAAAGAATCACCTTAATCATGAATGGCAATAACTAACTGCCATCATTCCCCACTGACTTCATCAGCTCCCAAAGATGGCTTTACATGCATATATAATAATCTGCCCAAACTTTTGGGCAAACATTTATACAAAAGCCTGTCTCGTGAGTTTCTCTTGCAATTCCAGAAGTGATTGGAAGACTCAGTCATGATGTTGGCTAGCACTCGAGAGACATGGCTAATCAAAGAATTCAGAATCTACATCCAAGCTGCATGAAGCTTATGAGAATGACCTTCCTTCCATTTTAGCTTGCCTCTGTTCAAGTGAACATTCAAGTGTTTGGAATTCCACAAAGTTCAGAATGTTGCCCCAAAAAAAAGTAAACAAACAATAAGATTAGTGTGCATCCAGCAAATCAGTAACTCTGAAAAGTAAGATTACAAAGCATATAAGGTATAACACAATATCAGAGGAACTGAGATTTACTGAGCTTAGAAAGCCTGGGCAAAGGGTGAGTTTCAGGACCCAAGAAGCCATTTTCTTTGACAAAGACAAACATATTTTGTTCAGACTATAATGTATCCTTTTCACAGCATTCAGTCCCACAGATTTCACACCTGATACTGGACAATCTGAAATTTACCCCCAACAAAGTCACATGCCCTCCAATTGATCAACACCTCCTCTGCATTCAGACCCTGTCTGGTCCCCCAAAGCTTGGCTGTATCTGTAAATCAAGCACTTGTGAATTTGGTTACAGCTTTCGTGCCTTCAGAGACAGCATGCTTTGCTAATTCACCAGGCAAAATCAGGCGTACAGCCGTCTGAATTTCCCGAGATGTGATGGTGGGTTTCTTGTTATAGCGAGCAAGCTTTGCAGCCTCCTGTGCCAGTTTCTCAAAGATGTCATTGATAAATGAGTTCATGATTCCCATTGCCTTTGATGATATTCCTGTGTCTGGGTGTACCTGAAACATTCCATCAACCAAGAATTGGAACTATCACAATCCCATGTGCTCATCTGATGCAGATATCTGTCTAGGACTCAACCCTAGGAGTCTGATTTGAGAGAACTGATTCCTTCAATCAAGTAGCCTTACACATCATTTCATGCTGTAATTTCCATGCTCAACCATACACTCACAGCACTTAACAACATGCCAGGGAGCATACATCAGCCGCAGCTGCCAGGACAACAATCTTCAAAAACAGCTGTGCTTCATGTAAGACAATACCCCTGAGACCATTATCGGCATAAGAGAATGGTCAAAACATGGGACAGACATGCAGAGGGCTTATCATGCTCCAAAACCATCTGTGTCAAGAAAAAGGAGCAGCAAACCATGGCTTGGCAACAACTTCTGAGTTTCTGGAGCTCCATAGATGGCCATATATACACTTTGTATCGCTGTGATGTCTGCTACAAAACTACTCAGTGACATTCTCGTCCGTCTCATGTTTTGTGGTGAACGCATGGGATGGACACAAGGCAGGGATTATCATGCTCCAAAACCGTACATGTCGAGAAAAAGGAGCAGTAAACCACGAACTGGCAAGGATTTGAAGAAACATCTGAGTTTCTTGAGCTTCATATACAGCCATTGTATACTTAGTATGGCCGTGATGTCTACTATAAAACTACTTGGTGACATTTTCGTCCTTCTCATGTTTTGTTGTGGTATCATCATCTCAGCTCGAGTCTAACGACTAGGATATGACATGAAAGATGTAGCATGTAAAAAGAAAGAACCAACGAAGCTGGCAACAGACAGGGAGAGCTCGCGAGGTGGAGGAAGCAATGACTTACCTGCTTCAGCACTTTGTAGATGTAGATTTTGTAAGTCTCAATGTTCTTCTTGGCTTTCTTGCCCTTTTTCCCTGGTCCCTTGGAGCTTCCTTCCACCACGGGCTTCTTCTCGGCCTTCGGTGGCCTTCCGGGTTTCTTCAAACCCTTACTCTTCCCTCCCTTTTGCTCCCCTTCTACTCCCTTCGCTGGAGCCATGTTTCCCCCCTGTCACGCCGCGCCGCAACAACAACAAAAAAGAGAGAGAGAGATGCAAATCGCCGCTCAAAACCCTTACCCGGAACACTCCAACGCCACCAAAACAACGACAACAACAAAAGCGAAGAAAGTTGGAAGACGTGCGCTTCACCACAAGTACTCTCTTCTTCCCCTCCTTTCCTTGTTCCCCGTTCACACGTGAACTTTCTGGTCCTCTTCTTGTTCCCCGTTCACACTTGACTTTTACAGTCCGTTGATTATTCCTCGTTCACACGCAAATTTTCCTATCCGCTTCCAGTTCCCTGTTCACACTTCAATTTTATTGTCGTCTTCCTCGTTCACACAAGTGTTTACCATCCTTTTCTTGTTCCCCGTTCACGGGTGGATCTTCCGATCCTTTTCTTGTTCCCTGTTCACACATTAATTTTGTTGTCCTTTAGTTGTTCCTCGTTCAAATGCGAATCTTCCCGACTTTTTTCTTGTTCACTGTTCACACGTCAATATTACCATATTTTACTTCTTTTACCTGATCACACTTCACATGTCAATTTTCCAGTCTTTTTCTTCTTCCCCAGGTCACATGTGAAATGTTTAGTCGTTCCCAATTCACCAACGGAATTTTGTATTTCACCAATTTTTTGTCCCCATGTTCACTAATAGGATTTCATAATTTATCATTCATTTTTTTGGTTCCCTAATCATCAATGGAATTTTACATTTTATCATCACTATTACAATATGTGGTTAAGTTCACTTTGTGGTTTGTTAAAATTTGAAAATTTTTAGATAAATTTATCATGATGAAAATGGTCAATGTATGATTGAATATTTACCAATTGCTATGGACATAGTGAATTCTTTAATAATTAATTCACGAAGTTAATTTCTTAATTCCTAAACTACCAACCTAGGCTAAAGGGCTTAGGTTAAGCCATACTAAAAAGATTAGCCCTAGGTGGCCTAGCTTAGGCACCTAAGCAATCTTAAGCTACCTAGCTTAAATTAAATTGCAAGAGTTAAGATTTGATTTTTTCACCTTCATTTCGACAAACTTCTTACCATTGCATGAATTTTTTTAAAATGTGAAATAATTTTTCAACACATTTTAATAAACATTTTTTAATCTTAATTAAATAGCTTACTCAACCTAGTGTAACTAACCTACCCGATGTTTAAATAAGCTTAGATAAGCTAAGTTATTTTTGGGCCTATTTAGGCATACCTAAGCACACTAGAAGGATTTTATCCTTTATAACCAAGAAATCAATGACTAGATGTCTTAAATGATTACATTAATTGATTATAATAATAGGATACTACTTATGGGCTTACTTAACCTAGTTGTGTAGAATACCTAAAAACTATTGTAAGGTACTTAGAGGGACATAGGTGTATTTATGGGCTACCATAAGTATTTTTAAAATTATGTTGATTACCGAAGGGTTAAATAGGTTAGTTAGGGACTATATAACCTATGGTAAAAGCTATGTAACTTAGCCAAAGGTTATGATAAGTTCCCTGGGAGCTATGTAACCCACTTAAGGGTTATTGTAAATTACCTAGGGGTTATTATAAGTTACCCTAAGGGTTATGTAGGCTACCCAAGGTCTACCTAGGGAAAACATAAGTTAACATAAGGGATTACATAGGTTATTTAGGACCTACTTGGGGGCTATGTAGGCCTACCCAACCATTTATCCCAAGAGGGTTATGCAAGTTACCTAGGGCTTATTTAAGGATTATGTAGGTTACTTAAGGTTACCTAGGACATATGTAGGTTATCTAGGGTTCACCTATTTATGTATTTACAACATAACCATCTATAAATTTAATTAATTACTTATTTACATTTCCCTAACTAAGTACTACCTATGTAATAACAAAATTAAAACAAACTTATTTATTGTGTAATATTCATTCAACTAATAGTGAATTATTTCAACTACCTATGAAACATAACATTTGACTGCATAGTGACCCCTTATTGACATAACTTTAGCCCAAATAAATATGATTAAGGTGAAATGAACTTATTTCATTTTTAAAACCCCGTGATGATGTAGACTAATGCAATACACCCCATTTTCATATTACTACAACTTTTTTTTCTTCCCTATTCACATGTCAATTTTGTCCATCATTGTCTTTTGGTTCTTTTCATCACTCATTAGTTTTTTCAACTTGTGCCAATCCTCTAAACCCAAGCCTATAAATAAAATAATTTTTCCTTTCAATGTTATATATTAAAGTTACAGGTCTGTCTGTCTGTCCGTCTGTCCGGGCAGTTTCCGGGCACTGCCCGGACCTTTGTTTGTTTGTTTGTTTGTTT
>Ga0116229_10016072_pt1 | contig 10097 bp, 10 predicted proteins | sample S1TSphgellanicum_3_FD_87313 | JGI IMG/M metagenome (GOLD analysis project Ga0116229, IMG submission 87313) | Host-associated microbial communities from peat moss isolated from Minnesota, USA - S1T2_Fc - Sphagnum magellanicum MG | ecosystem: Host-associated > Plants > Peat moss > Unclassified... | reverse complement strand
TATGATCATCATTAGATTTTAAATGATAACCATTTTGTTCAGTCATTTTTTAATAGAAAAATAAAATATATTACGAAAGAAAATGTTGCAGCAAAAGGATTAATACTATATTTTTATATTGTCAAATGATTTTATAGACGCTAGATGGCAGTGAAAACTGATCAACATTGATTTTTTTATACATCTATCTGTCGTTTGCTTTTACAACCTTTTTGATGTTTAGTTCTTGAATTTTTAGTAATAAATTTTCTTTGACATTGAAAACATTGATATGATCGATCATTTAATGATTGAATAGGGTCATTAGTTGGATTATATTGTTCTTTAACAACATATCTTGAAATTGTTGATGCTTTTCTCTTCGATGAGTTTTTGGAAAATGTTTAATTATAGACTGAAGTTTATGATAATTAAGACCTTTCCATTGATGTAATTGCCTATCATAATGATACCGATGTGAAGAATTGAAATGAAGGTTTTTTTTGATTGTTCACAAGCTCGTTGATGTTCAATTCGACCATCCTCAACGATTACATATCAAATATTGTTGAAGATTTGTTGATGATGAAATTTGTTCGCTATCATAAATATTGATGTTTAGAAATATGAAGTTTTTCCAAAGATAAAACGAAAAAAAAATATTGTTTCAATATGATAGATGAATCTATTGTCGGTAAATATTTGAACAGATTGCAATAGGTGACAGAATATTTTTTAGAAACTATATGAACTGTTTCTTATAATTAATCAAATTTTAGTTTATACATTGCGAGGGTTAGTATCGACATGTTGTTAATCAACAACTCTGTTTTTTTTTCTTTCGATAAACTTATCACAAAGATCTCTAAGTGCTTTCGGTAACATTCTTTTTTTTATGACGGTGTATACTTGTGAAAGTTCTGACGTATTCAATATCTTTTATGATATTTTTCGTTCTCTTTAAAGTTGAAATAAACAAATACATAACACCTACGAAAAAAGTGAAAACAAAAGATCTTAAAATCAACATACTCCTATTCCTTTATCTTTATATGATAAAGAGACCCTCAGAGTAAAACAAAAAACGATGTTTAACACACACCTAATTGTTGATATTTATTCTTTCTATTATCATAATGTTCAGTTTTTTTGACGTTTTTTTTAATATTGACATTCGTAAACGATTCCATTAGAAATCCTAACTTTATTCGAAATTGAAATAAATAATATTTTATACAAAAAAAAAACAAAACAAAACAAAACAAAAAGTCACCTGATAACACATTTAATCATAAATCTACATCTTGAACAAATTTATTTCCTTGACTGCCTTCACCTCGATATGTATTTCGAACTTTTCCTATAGTTACCCGATATTTATTATTATCTGTATTTGTTGGTAATGGTGTATAATGATCTCTTCTGTCACTTTTTCTCTCTTCATTTAATAATTGAGATTGTTTTGTTTCAGCTATTGTATAAAGTATATCACCTAATTGCGTAGCAATATGACGTTCTTGTGAACTTATTTCACTTGCATCAAGAAATTTTAATGTTGGTATACGAAATATGAGTATATGTCTATAACGTTGATATTCTTCTTCAAGACGATTTTGTGCAAATTGACTAATATTTGTATTATTAGGTGATGTATTAGTAGTCGGAATTATTTGATATGGACAGGCTTCATTACCTAATAAAGATAAATGTGCAAGAATTGGATAAGCATGACGTAATTGATCAACTAATTTATAAAGATCTTGTAAACGATTTTTATTTAACATTAATGTGTGTAAATTAGGTAATTTTGGAAAAATAGTTCGAGTATCATCTAAATCATTTTCATCGAGGATAAGTTCTTCAAGATGTGGAAAATTTTTAAGAAAATCAAGTGAACGAAAACGGTTTTTACTTATATCAAGAATCTAAATATAAAAAAAAGAGAATATTTATTTTAAATAAAATTATCTTTCTTTTCTTACCTTTGTTTTAAGTGAATATGTATCAATAATACTTTGTGGTATATCATTAAAATTTGTGCCAACACAAATAAGCCTATTTGTATCATCATCGTATATAAATTGACCATCTTCATCAATTGGATTTATTGTTGAATCTGGTGGTAAAATGTCTGGTTCAGGATGAATTATTTCATTTGGAGGGACTTGAAATGGTACATCAATATTGGACTGTTCAATTTCAATATTGGACTCTTCAATTTCAATATCGGATTCCTCGCTCATTGTATCGTTGTTAATAATACCTTTAGATATTGGTACAAAGTCAGGTGATGTTGTAAACGCTTCGAAATGATGATGAAGTAAGAAGAAACACGAAAATGAATGCATACAAATGATAAGTTATCAACTAGAGAGAAGAAAGAAAGATTTTGTAATGTTATTCATTGGTTTTTATTTCGAAATATATAAACGACGTAAAAAAGGATAAAAGAACAAAAGGTGTCACCCGAGGACAAAAAAAGAATATAAGATAATTATCTTACAGTATACAAAAATCTATAATGAATGCACTACTTAACTTCTATAAAGAGTATTAAGTAAAAAAAATGACGACTTATTGATTACATAAAAAGAAATTTATGTCCGTATACTTAATGACTTTTAATAAAACCTTGATTCATATCTAAACATTATTCTACTTTTTGAATATATTTAAAAGGCAGATGAAAGATTTGACAGTCCAACGTACCTTCACGCGAGTAAGAACACAAATAACTCCTGACTTGAGACATCATATGCTACTCTTTTAGGTTTATCTAATCTATAACTTGAAATTAAGGTACAAAAATGTCTGGAATTCTTGAATAAAGTTGATATAAAAAAATACAAAAAATTGTCTATTTTATAAAAATGTTGAATCAATATAATCAGCTTCCGTACTACGACATTTACATTGACGACAGATATATGGTCGTTGATTGACTATAAAAAAAATATTCAATCAATACATTATTTAGTATATCTAAAATTGATTTACTAGATTTATTTTTTGTTTTCCAATATTTTTCAGCAATTCTTTGTTGATGTTTTTGAAATTGTTCATTATGAGTAATAGAAATATCATTTTTTATATTTTTATTCAATTCTATTCAAGAAATTAAAGATTTTCAAAATAATTTTAATAAAATTTCTATTACTTTTCTTCATAAAATAACTAATTGGTAATAATAATAAATTAAATGGTGGAACAAGCATATCTTTTTCTTCATATTCTTTCCAAACAACATAAAAATGATAACACCATTCTTGACGTGATTCACCATGAACACGTTGAATTGTAAAACTAAACGAAAAAAAACAAAACAAGAACTTCTACAAAACATTTTTTCTCAATAATATACTTAAATAAAGCAATAAGATTATTTAATAAAAGTACATAAGCAATAACTAAAAATGTAATTGTTAGTATTAAAGTAACAAAACCATATGCATCATTTTGTGCTAAAATAAATCAAAAGAACTTTCAATTTTTGTTTGAATATTAGTTAAACCTGAATATTCTACTTCAGTTGAATCACTTGTTCTCAAACTTACACTTCCAAATATTCTCCATGTTCCCCATTCAATCATATGTCGAGCAAGTTCAATATTTGTTAAATTTTCTCTATTTTGTATTGTTGTAAAATATGTTGAATTTGACCAAATAACAGATGATGATGTTAATATTAAAGAATATGTTGTTATTGTATAAGCAAAAAGAAAAATTAGAATAAAAAAAAGAAATGACATTAAATCTTTCATCTAAAATATAATAAAATAATCATTCAAAGTTTCTTTTTAGAATTTGTTGTTTTTTTTACCGTATGAAATATCATTAATAATTTTGGTCCTAGTCTTTCTGAAACGAGAAATACATGTAAACATCGCATATACCAAAAACATAAATCAAGACTCATACATATTCTATTAAAATAAAAAAAATAAATTTTGAAGATTTTCTTTGATTTTTATACTTTGATACTTCAAATGCATGGTCTCGAACAATAAAACGTGTAATAAAACCAATAATCCAAAGACTAAAAGCAACACTATCCAATATATTCCATGGATCATTTTTATAAAATGACCATATTGTATTACGATAATGTTGTGTTCCAGCTGATTTTTCCCAATAAGGAAATTTAATACGAACTGATTTAACATGTAAAGCACCCTAAAACATTTTTCTTAAATTTTAAAAAATAAAAATCAATTTGAATACTTGTCGAAATTCTTCGAAAGCAATTGATGCAAGAAATATGTGCAAAATTAATTCAGTTAATGGAATAGGTAATCCAGCAATATTCGAACGTTTTTCATTATAAATATTCAATGGAAAATAATCAAATAATATTGTATAACTGAATAATATCAGAAATGCAGCATATGAACCCTAAATTCAAACAAAAAAAATAATTAATAGACAGCATATCTTCATTTCTAATCTTCGAGTGGAACGAGTGTGATGGTTTCAAAGAGGAACTTTATAAATCCATGGATTGTTCCATCCGGAACTGTAGTGCCTTTCATTCTCGATATAATCAAGACGATTCTTTTATAAATAAACAGTACAAACCATATTATAATGAAATCGAATCGTTGCATTTCCATGATAAAATAGACGAAAAGGTTCAAATATTCTCTTCCAAGAAGTATTTTGTTGTTTAGTCTTATCCATTTTATCCCATTGAAAAACTCGATTACGTATAACTGGAATAAATAATAACAAAGGACAAATACATACAAGACAGATCTAGACGAAAAATAAATTCTTATTTTTTTTTATTATTCTATCCTTTTCTTTACCAATATTTCCCATGTAAAATTTTTTTGTATATGAAAATGATCTCCATACCAAATTGCATTTATATAAGCTTGCATACATTTTGTTGATACTAATGTTTTCGAACAAAGATCATCAATGAGAATTGTCGGTTGTTGATCAGGATATAAAGTTGATTTTTTAGTTAATAATTCAATTGTTTTTTTTTCATTATCTTCATAATAAAGATCGAGTATATCAGCAGCATATACTTCGAATTGTCTGTATATCAAACTAAGAAAATTTATTGAAAGATATATCAAATAACTTACCGACGATAATTTTGATAATTAGTTGAAGTTCTATAATCATTGTGTTCTTTATATTGACACCATTGACTAACAAGTAACATACCAATGATCGAATCCTTGTATAAAAAATAGAAAATTTTTAATATGAAATTTTTTATTCTATACTTCTAATCGAGTACAAATACTCATAATAAGTTCAAAATATTGCTTCTTAACAGTCCAATTGAATAAAAGACGAAGATTTGCTAAAAGAATACTAATCAATAATTCAATCAAGAGTATCTTTATAGATATACCTTTAACTCGTTCGTTTAAATCAAATTGTTTTGCAACAAGAATATTTTCAACCATTAATTCAACCATATGACTTCCTATAAAATCGATAATAAAATTCTCTTTATTATATGTATCTTACTCTTGCTTTTTTCATCCGACTAAATATTAAAAAAAATACATATAAACTAATTTTTTATTTATTTAATCTATTACTTTTATTTTGAAAAGATTGAAATCACTAATTAAAGCTAAACGTTGTAATGATGCACCATATTCAAATAATAATTCAACGAATGGAACAGCATTTGAAAAAATTGCTATTTTAAGGCAACTATCTAATTCATCATTCTATCATATCAATTTCTTTTATTAACATTTAAATAATACGAAAAAGAAAATATCTTACTGTCCAGTCTATAATTGTATCATGATTAAGTATATGTATTTGAGCATAATCTAATTTATTCCATTGTATAGCAAACTTAAATTTACTAATACGAGCAGGAGAATTATCAATTATTCGTAATGCTTAAAATAGAAAAGAAGACAATGATGATTTGGAAAGAATGAAAGACTGACCAGCACCAATAGCTTGAATAATACTTTCATCAAGTTCATCTTTACCCGGTTGACAAACAAAGATAAGAGTACGGTCATTGTTATTTATATAAGCAAGTCGACGAAGATCTACTTCAGATAATAGTTGTTCGTTAGATGGTCCTTCACGAATCTTTTTAAATCCATTTCCAGTCGGTTGATATAGTCCAGCTAATTGATTAGCAATTAATCCTGTACCCTTTGATATCAATACGAATTAGAAATAAAATATAAACTATAATACTCCTACTTTTAAAATAACAGTTGGAATATGTTTAGTAATATTTTCGATGATGTTTTCTATGGATAAAGTGTCTCCTGAATAGATAAATGGAAAGTCAGTAGAATACAATCGATATTCAGTTTGTATTACCTTGCATTAGCAAAGCGATAATAGGAATCGGAGAAGATGTTTGTTGTTGTACTTTAGAAAGAATGTTATCTATATATCGATATATGGTAGAATGATATATTAACAATTGTGATTTGCCAAATGGCTAAGAGAAATAACAAAATCAGTAGATATTGAATCATGTTTCTTAGATAAAGGTTACTTCACAGATAACAATATTTGGATTTCTTTCGTTATTTTCGCTTAATTGTTCATCATATTCTCCTAAATCAAGCATTGCTCGAGTGCCATTTAAAAGCCAAATATCTATTATAAATAAACCAAAAGTTAAAATCCATAGAAAATATCGAATATTTCATTCTTTATTATCACAATAAAAATAACTTTACTCACTAGTCTGTTCCATTAAAGTACGTATAACTAATTTAAATGCATTTTGAATTGATGCTATGAATGAATATTGAGTTTGTTCATTATTTGTACCGATTATTTTAATAATTAAACTTGGTAATGGCTCTCTAAGTAAATAATTACCAAATGCTTGTTTATCATCATTATTACTTAAATTAAATTTTCGAGTATTATTTGATGAATTACTTAAAGAATTAGCAACTAAATTTAAAGCCGATCCATTAGCCTAATAAAATCATACAAAAAATTTTCCTTTTTGATAAATGATTGATTCTTACTTGACCAAATTCATCCCGCATCGAAATATTTTCAAACATGGTATTTACCAATCTTTCATGGAAGATAAAAAAAATATCTGTAAATTGTAAAGAGAGTAAAAGAAAAACTATATATTTTGACACGCTAATGATAACATAAAAAAAGTAAAAAACAAAGAACACAGGTGATAACCGACATAAATATAAGATGACTATGTTTTTTTTTATGAATAAATCAGACATTTTCCATCAATCGATAAGATTAATCCTAGATTATTCAATGTTATTATTGATATTCGATGATCAAATTTTAATAACAACGGATTTTCATTACGACCATATTATGCGATGTATGAGATTGAATAACTTATCATTCTAATCTATAAAAAAATTTATCTTTGAGATCAACTTGATCTGTATTATTGACAAAGACACTCTGTTAAAAATAATAATAACGCAAACCCTACATATCTTTGAATGCTATCATAATTTAGGAAGGGACTTCAGAATACTTACCAAACAGAATTTAAGATTTTGTAGACTTGTCCATATTTGATAATGGATCAAGCGATAATTTTTTCTTAAATACCTACTGCTAGACAGAAACGATTTCTACAGTTGCTCATAGCAAATGAAAACCAGCAAGAATAACATCTTTCTCATAAAATCATAATTTTACTTACAAATAAAAAACAACTACAGAACTTTATAGAATTCTATGCTTGATAGTAGAAGACAGTGTGAAAGATATTTTCGTTTAACATACACTTTCTTCTCACAAAGAAAAAGAGAATTCTTCTAAGAATTTAAAAGAACGAACAGTCTCTTAACCGAATTCAGTAATCGCCAGCAGAAAAGAAAGTTTACCACACGTCTATATTAACACTCATATAATATAACATTCATCTTCTATATCCTCTTTTGTCAATAAAATATAATTTTATTCAGAACCTGAGACACAACAAGAGGATTCTATCAAACATGTATATTGACTCTAATATAATATGATAACCTTCCATATTCTTAATCTTCGATTAAATCGTAATTTATTCAGCATTTTAAAAAACAAGAACAGAATTATGGCAAACATTTATATTGGCTGTAATATAATACAATATTGATCTGCCATATTCCTTGTCTTCGATAAAAAAAAATTTTATTCAAAATTCAAAACAATAGAATTCTAGCAGACATCTATATTGACTGTATGATAATACAATATTGATCTCCCACGTACTTCGTTACAAACAAGATTCTGTCAAAACTCTAAATTTTAAGTAGAACTCTGTAAAACCAACAGGAGCAGATTTTTTTTGTATTTCTGAACCATCAAAGTTAGTATTACTAAGACGCTATAGAATTCTTTAAAACGTCGATTAAATTTTGAAATTTTACTTTCTTGAATCAATTAGTTTTTTAATAGATTTTATTTTCATATATAATAGCAAAGACTTTTTAAGAAATTAATCTTGAATTGATCCATTATTAAAATTTTTATTTCATACGAAGAAAAACGAAATATATTTATTTAAATATTGCATCAATTTTTTTTTCTTTTTTCAATATGTTGTTAACAAAATAAAGACAAAACATTTTCTATAATTTGATATTCTTCAAATATATGATTATCGTTATATATATTTTGACAAGATGAAAACAAAGATAAGGAAAAAAAAATTAAATCAATATATTTAATATAATAAAAAATACAATTATTTTCATCATCGTTCATTGTTTTCTTGATTAGAATTTTCTATTTGTGGTTCATCATCATCATCATCATCATCCAAAATAACACTAGTTGGTGGAGTTGTATTTCTTACTATTGAATAAAAATAAAATAAATCTTAACAAATATTTAATATTAATTCACCTGAAGTTGTTTGTTGTTTTTTAGAACTTTCATGATGATGATGATAATGTTTTCGTTTCCTAGATGATGTAATTTGTATTGATGGTTCATCATCATCATCATCATCATCATCATCATCTTCTGACAAAATAATTAAAGTTGGTGTTCTTTCACGAGTTGGTTCGACATATTCAACAATTTCACATTCAGGTGATGATATTCGACGATCAGATTCTGTTGTTGTCTGTGAAGAAGAAGCAATATCAGCCTAGAAAATATTCAAAAAAAAATACAATAAAATAATTCAAAAAAAAAAGAATCTTACAGTATCTATTGATACATCAGGAGTTTCATCAAGTATAATCGGTGTATGTTCATCACCATCATCATTATCTAATGATATTTGCATTGGTGGTATTATTGATGAAGATGAAGTCATTGTTGGATATTGAGCATGACGATCAAAACCAGCTAAATCATATGGACAACGAGCAAATGTATAAAATTCATGTATAAAATGTTTTGTATAACGTCCAAGATATTCATTTAATTTTCTTGTTAAAACATTTGAACGTATATCATGTAATTGAATAGTTGTTAAAATTTCTTGTATTATATGTTCAATAGTTCTTTCATCATTCCATAATAAAGCTAATAATTCTCTTGCTAAGAATGGTACTAAACGATGAAGACATGCTGGATTTGATGCATACCATGTTGGTGAACATTCCCGTACAGTTAATGTATCATGATTATGTCCAATTAATGGACTTTGAACAAATAAACGATTTAAATAAATATATTTACGAAATGCAACCGTTTGTCGTGTTGATTGAGAATAAATTGTTGATTGACGTAATTCAGATGTTGTTTGACGTAAATAACGATGAAGTAAACGACGAATAGAATCAAGTGGAATTAAATTTGACCAAGATGATGAAGGATTAGCTGCACGAACTAATGGTGATAGAGAAGAATTTCTTGAAGTATGACTAAAAAAAAACAAAAGAAAAATTATTTTCAATAAATTAAATTTAAAAAAAATTTTACTTTGGTCGATGAACAATAGATTGTATTGTATTTAACCATTCAATATAAACCATTTGTCGAAATATATTATTTGAATTATCTGATCTGGTACGACGTTGACCAACCCAATTAAGAACATCATTAATATTAGTAAATATTGTTGATGGTGGCCGTCGTGGTGTTTGTACACGAACTTCTTCAACAATATCACCAGAATAACGTTCACGTGTTATTAAATTAAATGGTTGTTTACATAATGGACAAATAGCACG
>Ga0116229_10016070_pt1 | contig 10097 bp, 8 predicted proteins | sample S1TSphgellanicum_3_FD_87313 | JGI IMG/M metagenome (GOLD analysis project Ga0116229, IMG submission 87313) | Host-associated microbial communities from peat moss isolated from Minnesota, USA - S1T2_Fc - Sphagnum magellanicum MG | ecosystem: Host-associated > Plants > Peat moss > Unclassified... | reverse complement strand
TCAATGTGGATGAGTTTAATTAACTAAAGTATATGATGATAATTAGGCTAAACAAGATTAATAAATTGTGGAAAATTTAGTAAGAAAGTTCATAAGTATCATCTTCCAAACATGTATATGTTGAGTTAATTTAATGCCAAGGATTCATTGGTAGAGGTTGAAGATTGTATTGATGCATGTGGAGTTTCAATCATGAACAACCACATTAATTTTACTTGTATGAATTTGCCAAGTTTCAACATATGTGGACCATGTGATGTCATTAACATTGTGCATAGTTAAAGTTCTTGCCTATACTAATTTGTGTGAAGCCTGTCAATATGTAAGAACTCATGGGTTTGCTAACAAAACAAAAAAGTGTTTATCTTGAAACCCCATCAATTGGAGTTCATTTTTTGATTTGAAAATTGGGAATTGAATTGTATGTTGTAGGATGTCACACAATTTGTTGATGCCAACAAAATTGTTTGTGATTAGGATTATAAAATAAAAATTTGGAACTCAATTTGTATTCTGTAGGACGTCACAAAGTTTGTAGATGCCAATAGAATTCTATGGGTTAGGACTAAAAAAATTAATACAAATTGTGTTGAATGAGGGAAGCTTAATTGGAACTATTGCCATTTGCACTTCAGATGTTTTGAATGAAGAATTGGTGTTCAAGGAAGAAACATAGGTCTGACTCTTCACCTCAAAACATTGGTTGGTATTCTTTGAACACTAATTCCTAGCATTTTGAACCATTCTTTATCATTGCAACATGAGAATGGATGAGCATTCTTCCCCCATTTTGTAAATTCTACAAGTCTGAGTAAATACCACATCCATTTTAGAATTCTTCTTCTCCTTCAAATATAATTTGGTTCCAAGTGCAAAACTAAATGATTGACAATCTTTTAAGACTAGGGAATTAAATACAAACCCAAATGGCATTCATTCCAATCAAGCTCCCCTCATTTGACACAACCTTTGCAAATTTTGTAACAGTCATCCCACACAATCTTGTTCATATCCACATACTTTGTGAATACATGGATTTTGGAAGCAAACACATCAATCTCAACTCATATGCTTTTGAAATAATGTTTTCAGTTAGAAAATTTATGAGTTCCTAGGCTATGTAAAAGCTCTTACACAAAAATAATGAAAAAAAAAGGGGAACAAGAATATCAAGGACAGCATAATGCCCCCATTTACCACAAAGCTTGAGAAACCATGTGACACAACTCCAAAAACCATGCTCATGTGGTTTGTTCATGATAAGAAAATCAATTACTTAAATCACTGCAATGAGGTTCTCAATTACCTTTTACAATCAATTAGATATAAGAAACTTAGTAAGAACAATGAATCACCAAGTACAATAATCAATCAACAACATTTCATATGTTCATTAGACCTTCACTTAGATCTCATACATGACTTGGTCATCAGCTCCTTGACCAACAAAAGGAGCTGAGGAGCTTTGAGAAACTTGTTAAATAGAGAAAGTTTAGCATATGTGTAATCAAGATACTTAGTAAATGAATCAATATTGAGGAAGAAGGGTGGATACAAAACATACAGTTAAAGTTTTAGGGTTTAGAGTTCATACCTATAAGTTGCAAAACATTGATAAACATGAGCACATTCTTGGACAAACATGGGTGCTGCACAAGCAGTTGTCATGTTCATAGGAAAAAACATGCACTCAAATAATATCTCATGCTTAATTCTTAATCATGCTCAACATCTCATGCCGTTAAGAAACACCACTGGTCCTGGATGTGTTGCTGTCAAGGTGTGCAAATGAGTGCATGATCTACTAGCTCAAAATGCCATAATTAGCACTGATGCCTCTTAAACCTGAAACCTAAAAATCCAGTGGGGACATTGAGAAGACAAAGGTGCTGTTATCACCAGAAATGCCACACAAGAACAAAGGCTAATATTCAAAGCAATGAGAGCAATTGGGCATCCCCTTACTATGCTCATTTGCTCTGCCAACAATCTTTGCAATGAACTTGGTGGACATGTAGCAGTTACCAGATGACTTGCAGATTTCATGGAAATGCAGAATGGAACAGCAGGATATGTGCTGGTGATGATGGGGCCCCAGATCACCAGAGACTCACCATGCTGACACTTTTTTCTTCTTCTGTTTCTTGATCATGACCCATGAGTTTTGTGTCTGGCACAAACCCATGGCTAACATTGCCTTTTTCGATGATCATTTGAGGATGGGTCTGGATCTACCATGAACACACGCACTTGATTATTCTCTTCAATCTATTCATGTTGCACCTGCTTTTCCTTCCTGTGTTGTGGAACACTTGGTTGCAATGAGATCCCAATTGCGAGCAGCATAACTGTTGTATAGAGCTTCAAAATAGTAACCCTCAAAAATTGCCCATGTCCAATATGAGAACTATTGTTTTGTGATGTATGCTTCTCCCATCTGTGCATCATGTCTTCACCAAGCACCAAGCACCAAGCTAAGCCATCCACACAAACACATTTTGGTCACGGGACATTGAATTGGTGGAACTTCTCTGCCTCCTGTAGATGGCCACCCAAGATGATAAACCCACCATGTGGACACATAGTGTCGCACATTGTTGCAGATATACTGTAAAATTATAACCAAGGTAATGCTTTCTTTCCATCCACCTGGTTTGCATGGCTACAAGCTGACAGAAGACAAACAAAGCGATGTTATCTATCTCTACACCTACTTCAAACGGCAGCTCAAATGGATCAAGAGCTTTCTTCCTTCACATGCCCATGCAATTACATCAACCCCCTAATCCACTTGTCTTTCTCTGTGTGCTGAAAAATCGGTAGGCTAAAGCCCTCCTTTCAGAGCAACTCACAGAGTAGCAGTGAAGTCAAAGAAAGTGTTGAAAAGAGTGCGAGGGACATTTTTGTTGCAGCTGCGTCAGACTTTGCTGCTGTCGGTGATAGCTTTGGTCCTCCAGGAACCTGAAACGAGATGGGAGGTTCACTGACTTGCAAAGTAGGTGCTGTGGCATCAGCAGGAGCTGGGAAGAATGCTCCCGGTACCACAGTCAACATTGAGTAGTTTGGGGATGTAGTTGACAAGGTTGGTTTATAACATTGATTCTCTGTCCACAAACAAGCCAACCCCAAGAATATGAGCTTGTGAGAATGAAACCTCAGTCAAAAAATTTGTGAATATCAAGACACCCACTGACAGGTGTTGTTGATGACAGTGATTGTTGTTCACTTAGAAATCTTGATGTAGTACCAAAACAGACTAGCACATGCAAATGGGTACTAGCATGTGGCAGTCAGTCCTACAGTACTGAATTTTGCAAAGTGAGGACCAGATGTGTTTGTATAATGAAGTCAAATCATAAGGAAGGTTGCAGGGCATGCTTACTGTGAAGGAAATCATATACAGTAGCTGGAAAATCAGTGATGATGCCATCAACATTATAATACATCACCAGAGAGTTGATGTGCATAATTGGGTCAGCCCGATAATCAAAGGCAAAGCTTGAGAATTCATTTTGTGCAAAGTAGTACAAAACTGTCAAATTCTGATCATGTGCCTGCTTCACCACTTGTGTAGGTGCTGCCAAAAAATAAGTAGGATTTTTACTTGCATCATCAGTTGGATCAACCAGCTGGGCTGGAATCGTAATGAATCCTGCAAAAGTTTTGATTTCCTGCAATACAATAGCCACCACATTTTGTAATTCCAGCTTCCACATGCGCATCTCTGCTGCAGACAGAAACTTACAGTAGTAGTAGGAGGAGGAGGTATTTACACAGATGCCAAGGAAAAAAGCATGAAGGTAAGAAGGATTAGCACCACAGACCTGAAGCACGGGGAGTGTGACTATGTCTGGGTTGTTACCATTAGATGGCACATGGTATACTCGCTGAAGAAATGGCAGCGACTGCTGAAACGCAAGCAAGACTGAACTGTCCTCTGATGCTATGAGAACCTTGTCTGTCCCACTTGTCAGGTTTGCATTTTTAAGAGCATTAATCACCGCATCCACAACATCCAGGGAGTGAGCCGTGCGTAAGTAAACTGCATTCTAAACAAACAACAAAGCAACAACAACAAATTTTGTGAGGAAGGAACACAATTGCTTTGAAGCATCACATAGAGAACGCATCCAAAAAGCTGATGATTATCACCCATAGTACACTGTTGTCTACTTATACCCAAAAGAACACATCCACAGTAGCAACAAAAAAGTTATTTGGCATCAAAGCAACAGAACTGTGAAAATCTCCAAAACTATCAAGAATTTATCCTGCATACCTGAATGTCAATGTATATGCCAACGCCTGGATTACTCTTTGCAAACTGCAAAAAGTTGGCTAAAGTCAAGACACCCTCCACATTATCATTTGCTGTATTGCGTAAAAACTCTGGGGCATTTGGGCTGTACATAAGAGCTGGTAAGAGAAACAAATTATTAAAATTCCATAATTCATCTTCTCTAGAGCAAGAGAAGAGGATGTGTTTGCCCTGTGATTTCTAGCAAGATTTTTGATAAGCAGAAAAGCTCCTGAAAAGGAGGAGCATGTCTTTGTTCCCAGGGGTCTTAGTCTCTATTACCTCGAAGGGTACTGATGTCTGCCCATGGGACATCAAATGTGAAAACACCGGATGACCCATTCTGAAAGCCCGCATATGATGTATAGTAAGTTTGCCATAAAGCATGGTTGGTAAGAATATCAGTGCTTTTGATGAGATTTGCATCTTCTCGACAGATGGGTACACTGTCACTTGTAATCTGAATAGGGCAGTCAATGTAATCAGACCCACCATTGATTGCTCCTGTGTACGCAAGCATTGTACAACCTGGGAAGTCGCCGCTGTCACCATTGTGGGAGATGACTAGTTTGTTTGAGTTTTGTTGTGTCTTCTCAGATCCTTTAATTCACTCAGCAAAATCCCCACAACTGAGTCATGTCAGAAAGCAGGTAAATGGTAAAAAACATTGTAAATGATATGACAATTCTGTAGAGAAGTGAAGGAGGTTCACAAGTTGCCAGCATTGAGCTTTGTTGCGTACCTTTGCTTGCAAGAGATAGTTTGTAGCCAGTTGTATAGCAATCTGGGACAAAACAAAATGATCAGTCATGGAGACTTTGCACATCTCCTCATTGTAAAGGAAACCATACAAACCCACAAAAATCAAAGAAAAAAGCTGGTGATATGAATATGTCCTGGCACAACAGGAGCAAAGAAAACCCCTACTTATTGCTTCAGATGCAGTCGATGGGAAGTCTGTGAGCACCCCATCCACAGAGAAGTCAGCCTGGCCTACATATGCCAGATACTCTGCAATTGGATCAAAACTGTAATTGAAGCTGTTGGGATACTGATCATTGGCAAAATCATAGGCATAGACTGCCAGCTTTGCCTTGTGTGCATCTTCAACAAGGTTGGTATGTGCTTGCAAGTATTGGGTTTTGTCATTGATTGGCCATATGAGATTCTTGGGAACGAGTATGCCAGAGGCATATGTCCTGATCTCCAACAGATTTTGCAGCAGTGTTCCGTATGTTGTGTTTGTACTTTGTTCAACTGTGTTGGGGTCCAGTACCTTGAGTATGAGTGAAGTTCTGCTTCTTCGTGCAGTGGGTCCAATCAACCTCAGTATACCCACCTCTGTTGCTGACAAATATGCTGGAGATGACGGTGATGCCAGAAGGTCAGTAAGATAACTGGCCAAGCTGTTTTTCCCAGGATGCTGTTGGAAGAAAGATGGATACTGCAGACAGGCACAAGCAACCTTATTAAATGCATGTGATCCAAGTAATATGGTATTCATATCACTCTAGCCATCAACATCAACACACCTACTACAACACCCACTATGAATTGTCCCAGATCTGCAGCAAGCAGATGTTTCTTTCTCCAACAAGAATTGAATTGAATATCTGACAGCCAGGTTTCTGCAATTGAGATTGCACTCAGTTTTGTTTGTGGAGGATCAAATTTTTGAGCCAATACCTCAACATTCAACCAGAAAGTTGTAGGTGAACTTAGATGTACTCTGCCGACAGTGTCTGGGGACAACAGAGGGAAAACTTGATCAAAGAATGGGGAGCGTGCAAGATTTGGCTGAACAGCTGCAAAAACAAGAGTGTAGAAACATCCATCAGGCACCAAAGACATGCAGCTGGTGATGAAACACAAATCAGATATAGAATGATGTATTTTTTTGAACACAACTCTCCGCAAGGTTGATTCCTGTACAAAGAACATGGCTTTCAAGCTTTCTCTTTAACACTTCTGAAAGTCCTTGCAGCACTACCAGGTGGGTCCAAATTGTTCCACATGTTCCCATAATGTATTAGAAACATTATCATGTGAACAAATCAAAGACTTGTAACATTAGTACAACTTTCGCTCTAAAACATGAAAAACCAAGCACTGGTTACACTTACTATGGTTCCTATCCTATTACTGTGACTGCACTAAGATTTGTACTCAGCTGATTTGCCTCACAAGTTTCAATCAAAACATCTCTTCAAATAGGTCCTGGAACTGAAGGATCCTTAGCGGTAATCTTGTAATGATTCTCTTGATGCAAAATTTCTTGAATAGACAAATTGGTCATTGAGGAACCTGGAACAGGTCGCTTTGAAAACAACAGTCTGCTTTGCACCCACTTGTAACATGAAAAGGAGAGTGCAGAGGGAGACTGAGACATACCAGTAGTGAAATTCGGATTCAGCAAGTCTGCTTGCATGTAGTCCACTGAGAAGTATCCATGGGTGGGCACACCATTCACGATGTACGTGCTGGACACATTGTAGTTGGCAGAGAATGTACTGGTTGTCAAGTTCAGACCTGTACGGCAAATCCCTAGATTATCCTTGGTGAGCTGAAGATCACACGAGAGTGCAAGAGGCTGTGAACTCGTGTTAAGTGCATCTTGGTAAGCAAATGCTGTTTGATCTGGATAAAGGCCTGATGTACCACCATTGGCAATGATGAGAGGAGCTGCACCTGCATGATGAAAAACCCAGCCAATGATTCATCCCCCATGATTTGCAATTCAGAAACTGGGACCCAAATGCTACCTCCAATGCTCAACAACATTCCTGTCTAGATCCTGGATTACCAAAAGCTTCACAAAATTGTTCAGAAAGATGCAGGTTCATTCCAACTGTCAGAGCTGAAAAATGGTCATGTCCGAAGCTGATCTACGTAAAACTCCAATGCTCATTGCCAAATACAAAGCTCCAAAACCCCCAAACCAAACAAGCTTCCCAGCCATTGACCTCAAAGTTCTGCAATGCAAGTCTCCCTTGGCCCCCCGAAACATGGAGAAAAACTTCTCTATGAAACAAAACTTTGCTCTCATAACAAGCAGCTGAAAGCAATACTCCACAGCAGCAGCAGCAGCAGCATTGCAGCATTACAACCTATACAACACAATAGAAAGGAACACTATCATCACCAACGGAGGTCGATTCTCATACCCGACAGAGTATTCCGGCCTATAGTCAAGTTGGAATCGAAAAGCACTTCAGCTTGTACTACTGACAGCAATGCCAACAGCAGCAGCAGCAACGAAGACGAGAAGACAGAAGCTACGGAAGAACCCATCATGGTTTTTACAACAACGACAACAACAACAAAAAAATGCAAGAAGAGAAAGCACTCCGAGATCCACACTACTGGAGACTCGAGACTCTGGAGTCTCCACTGAATGCAAAAACAACAACAACACAAAATGCAAGAAGAAAAAAGCAGTACAAGATCCACACTACATGCATGCACCCGTTTTCACAGCCCTAATAAGCTACCACAGCAATACTCCAGCTGCTGCTGGAAGGCGAAGTGTCAGCTTCCACGGCCATCACCTCCACCAATGCAGCAACGGCCAGTCCCCTTGTACTACAGAACTCCTCCCCTCGCGCGCGCGCAGTCGAAGACGGCACGGCCGTCGACGGGCGGGGCTAGCTGGCTGCCAGAGAAGAGGGCCGGGACAGGACGGGACGATGACGGGACGGGACCCCCTGAGAGGACACCGGGCCTTTCCATGTAAAATACGGCACTCACCCGGGCCCGTCCTTCTTTATCTCCTTGCTAGTTTCCAATACCGTACTTTCTTTATTCTTTCATTTCAAAGTACAAAAGAGTTCCCGAAATGTCAGGGGAAAAAAAATAACACAAAAAATGGAACCAAAAAAACCCCCTTTAGGAAAACAAGGGGTCAGGGGGTTTTTTTTGTGGCGAATTTTCGCCACCTGGCGACACAAAAAAAAAGGGCTGGCGAATCCAACAAAGGGAATTTTTGAGGATTAAAAACTAAAATCGCCATATCTCGAGAAAAATGAAGTTAGAAGTCGCCAGATTTAGACAGTGTGTTTCATTAGGTCGCCAGAACTAGGCAGGATTTCAAAAAAGATCTACTAGTCCACCAGGACAGTCGCCATTTATTGGTAATTAATGTGAGGATCCTCGCCAGTACACCTACTTGAGGAATTTGGAAAAAAAAACCCTGCAAAGGGGTGTGCCATACTCTGGCCTGTGCCATTTACATTTAAAAGTAAAAAGAAGAATTATGGAAATTCAAATATTTTTGCACGATGCAAAAATATAAACTTCAAAAAAACCCTCTAAAAGAAACCAAAAATCCTTCAAGATATTATTATAACTAATCTCTCAAGTTTCAACACAAGCCAATATATCATCTTTTAAAAAATCCTCATATAATAAAAATAGACCTATTATTATTATTACCTAGTAGGGGCCTATAAAAATCCCTTAAGCTACTATACTCTATAATGAATCTAAACACAATATCCTTGCTTTGGTAGGCAAGGCCAGGAAAAAAAAAAAAAAAGCACTCTCCCCCAGTTCCAAGTACTAATAGGCCGTATAAGTTTGGTGACCGAAAAAAAAAAAGAAGGAAAAATAAAGGACCTCCTTCCCCTACCTTAAGGTCGGTTTCATCGTTAAATAATCCTCAAACTAGTGAAATAAAATTTTGTGAAAATATGAAGTTGACATGTTGAAAATCATCATAATTATCATACATAGGCTACGCTCTGAATAATTTCACTACTTCATAACACAAAATTAGAGTAGATGATGGGATTTTTTTTTTCAAAATAAAAAAAAAGTAACTCATTTTTGAAAAAAAAAAAAAAATTGTTTTGTTAATGTAGAAACGGACCCTAAGCTACGGTACCTTGTAGGCCCTTACAAAAATAAAGATCACCACCCCGTTCCTATCATAACTAGGGTTTCTTTTATCAAATTTCTTGTGTAGGCAAGTGGAGATCATCATTTTATCGATTTTTGGCAAAAAAAATTTCCAAAAAAAAGATTGAGTTGAATATTCCTTTTGTTCTTAGAAAAGTTCACCAAAATTCAATAAAAATTTAAAAATCAACATGTTTCTACACAATGTTCAAGTAATTAGCCAAGATATAAAAGGATTTTTAATAAATTTTTACTTTCATAGATGGTCTATAGCCAAACCCACTAAATCTTCTTGTGGAAAATTGCTAGCAGAACATCACAAAATGAAAGAAAAACCACTGGTGGTGATCATCCACAAAATAATTTAGCCAAATTTGGCTATATACTAGACATGAAAGTAGAAACAATTTTTTTTTCTATATTCTTGGCTACATACTGGAACTTATCACAAAAATCTAGCAATTTGGAAAATTTTTGGTGAAAATCTGGCAAATTCAGGCCATTTTTTCATGGAACTTCCTTTATGAAGGTGAAAAATGTGGTAAAACTTTGCTAGTAAAGGAGACACTGATGATAACCAGTCTTTTTTTTGGGGGCAAATTTTCATGTTTTTTCAACCTGAAAAAAATGATTTCAAATTTTGACACATATAAAGGATTTTTTTTTCAAAAAAAAAAAAAAAACCGCCAAATTTCTACAACATGTTCCAGAAAATAGCCAAAATATAAAAGGGTTCTTAAACTTTTCTACTTTCATGTTTGGTCCATAGTCAAATTTGACTAAACCTTCTTTTGGGTCATAGCTAGTTTGGCTACACAACAAAATTGAAGGGGAAAAAAAAACCATCGATAAGTTAGGTGTTTTATTTTGCCCAAAGGTCAAATTTGATTGGTTTGTTCATTCT